>OGXD01000178.1_pt1 | contig 53347 bp, 60 predicted proteins | sample 1576211 | NCBI WGS metagenome assembly OGXD01 (sample SAMEA3541470, study PRJEB24748) | human gut metagenome | biome: human gut; feature: human-associated habitat; material: faeces | place: China | collected 2012
CCGAACCGTATCAATCCTTCTTTTTCCAAATGGATCTTTCTTCAATAAATTGATAACTGTTCCGTATCCTGCAACTGTAGTAGGTCTGACACCGGTTTTTGTTGATGTATATTTTTCAACCAGTTCCAGTACCGTCATATTTCCGCCATTTGTTGCAATCTGTTCAAAATGATCTGCCTGGATTTTCTTCTCCATCTCCCGAAGCGATAAAGCCCGGCGCTTTCCTTTCGGAGTTGCATCGTTATGGTCTAAGCGCCAGCTATATACGCAGCGCTCCTTTCCCATCTCATCGACATACTTAAATCGATATCTGCCATTAGATAACTGTATTTCTCCATTGTGTAATATACGTCCTCTATGATCTCTCCTTTTTTCACTCATAATCTTTTAGTCTCCTTCATCAAATGTTCATTTAACTTGGAAGACCGTCTCGGTTTATTCATTATACCACAAGACCTTCTCTTCGCTAAGATAAAATGAACATTATTTTCATTACTATTTCTTCTATTCTGTCACTTAAACTGTACTGGCTGTGTCCAGATAATCTTCAAATAATTTTCTTTTGAATCGGATATGCGAACCAACTTCCAAAATAAAATCTGCTCCTTCATTTTCACCTGCGATCTGTCTTAATCTCTTTTCGCCAATTCCGTAATATTCAGCTGCTTCGGAAACATTTAAAGAATATTTCTTCCAAACAGGTATTGTTTTTTCTGTATGATTCATTCGCATTCCTCCCCTCTGTTTGTATTCAACAGAGTTTTCGCTTTCTCCATTTTCATACTTGCGATCGCTTCTCGTTTGCTTGTGCCTCCAACATACATAGGCGTACACATTTCTAAAATACGGTCATAGATACGCCTTTTATCCAACATGGTCTCGCTTTTTATTTCTTTCAGTGGAAGATTCGTTGTAATGATCAAAGGTCGTCCTGAACGGATCCTGCGGTCTATGACACTAAAAATAATTCCTAACGCATATTCTGAATTTCGTTCTACTCCAAGATCATCAATAATTAGAAGCTGATAAGAAGCCAATGCATTGATATATTCCGTTTTGTCTGCCAGTGGAAATATATCATCAATAATGGTATTGAAATTTGTCATTTTTACCGTTACTTCCTGTTTAAGAAGTTCATTGGCAATACACCCAGCAATAAAACTTTTCCCAGTTCCAACCGGTCCCCAGAACAAACAGCCTATATGATTTCTTTTCATTTCCTCCCAGTTATCAACATAATTTTTTGCCGTATGCATTACAGCATCTGACATATCTGCATTTTCAAATGTCCACTCTTCCATTCTGCTCTCGTCAAAACAGATGCTCGTATTTCTGTTGACTAATTCCCGGTGCTCTTTGTCTTTAAAATATTTTTGTTCCTCTTCATATGCTTTTCTGTCACAGGCACATTGCCTGGAATGTTTCTTCATTCCCATAAAACCTCCCTCAGGAAAAAATGCTTCTTTCGCTTCCCCACAGACTTTGCAGTATTGCAAACCATCACTGCCTACACATACGGTATCTTCTTCTCTCATCACAAACTCTCTCCTTCCCCATAGCAATAATTTACTTCATGATATTTATTACTTTTATATTTCTCAGTTACTTTACTAGGTGCCACATTTCCGACTCCTGCACAGCCATTTTTACGACCAGATGATGGGGGCTTTTCCGACTCTATTACAGCCATCTTTTCAACCGCTTTATTGTCAATCGGCTGTAAAACTATCTCATCAGATGGAATTTTTACATATAAATGATTGGGTTTTGAAAAACCACCGGATCTGCGAACCAATAGTCCCACATCATCTAATTCCTTCAACGCTGTTTTTACAGAAGATTTGCATTTGTCGATTTGAACAGACAATTCTTCTATTGGAAATATCAGATAAACATTTCCATACTTATCTATCCAACTATTCTTTCTCGATATCCGTGCCCGGTCATACAAAATCATATAAAGAAATTTTGCAGTTTGAGAAATGCGCAGCTTCAGCAAAAACTTCGGAAACTGGAAGTACTGAAGCATCTGCTCTGACTCCTTCATGTATTCATATTTCATTCTTTTCTCGCCTCGTTTCTGTTTCTAACTGTTGTAAAAATCATTTTTATGCCGGCTCAAAAATGTCCTTACACATATTCAAAAGATGAAGAGCATAAATACAGGTTCTTGATAAAATTTTTTTATTTTTTCCTGTCTAAAATACCCTTTCATAAAACGAAACGCTGAGAGGCATTTTTACAGCCCCCTGATGAAATTTTTTTAATTTTTTCGGTTAATTGAATATTTGAAAACAAAAAACACTCACCTATTCCAGGTGAATGCCTTATCAAAATTTCCTTATTTTGTTGTCTGTGACACTTACTCAGAAACGCTTGCGTGTCTGCTAAAATGTAATTGCCAGCAATTATATTTTCACGTGGGTATGGGGACGTAATCCCCATCAAGGTCTGCTACTCGTAAGTAATACAAAATTGTCAAAATGACAATACTGTTTTACACGGGTGGATCTTGCTCTTCTCTTTTAATATCAATATAATTCTATTTTTCGATAATCTATGACAGTGTTGCAGTTAAATGATATACTAATTCTAGTTTATAAATTCGGAGGTATATTATGTCGAACATTCAGATAACAGAAAATGAATCAGGGAAATATTCTCCTGAGTGGTTTTATAGCGAATCTCAAACTCCAGAATGGATTTCATTTGCTCACAAGGCTGATGAACTACGAGAAAATTTTATAAATCTTTTTGGAATAGAACACTTAAAATCTCTTTCCGGAAAAGATTTGTTAACTTCTTTATTTTATAATGACGAAGGGAATAAAACCAATCTCTGCTATATGCTTGAAATGGACAAAGAAATTCGCGAAGTATTTGGAAGTATTTCCGGCGGAGCAGCTTATAAATTTGGATTATTCTATCATAAGAAAAATCAAAGTTGGACCTGTGGCTCACCATTAAAGCCTGTGCTTCTTACTGAAGATGAAGCAATACAAAAAGCAGATGAAATGCGCAACGACCTGGTTGAAGGTGCTGAAATAATATCTTCTTTTGGTTCTTTAGATTCTGAAGAAGATTACAAACAACTCTATATACAACTGGAACATATCCCAGGAATCAATATGGTATGGCGCATGAAATATTATCAAATGCTCTTTCCAACATTATTTGCTCCATTTTATGGTCAAGATATTCAGCTGAGAGTATTACATTTTCTAAATCAAACACCAAGCGATATCCCTTTCATCCGTATGGGACAAATTTCATTATATGCAAGAAAATGCAATGTTCCAGGAGTTGTCTTTGCTCATATTTATGGGAAAAATGTTGGATATACTGATGATATTGATGATTCTGATACAAATACTCTTTCCGATAAAAAACGCAAAACGCACTACTGGATGTATACCGTCTTTGATGATAAAAGTTGGAATGAATGCCAACAAAAGGGAATCATGGTTTTAGGTATGGACGATATCGGTGATTATTCCCAATTTGCTTCCAAGGAAGCTCTCCGTCAAGAACTAATAGATGTGTACGATAGTAGCACTTCACGAAAAAATCAGGCTTTGATGGCATGGAATTTTGCGAATACAGTATCAGTTAATGATGTGATTTTTGCAAAACGTAGCAACACTCTTGTTGGTAAAGGTATTGTCACTGGAAATTATGTCTTTGACGATCTTCGTCAGGAATATAAAAATGTCCGTGCTGTAAAATGGCTTCAAGTTGGTGAATGGGAGCATCCTGGTAATGCAGTTGCAAAACGTTTAACTGATATCACTCCATACACAGATTATATTGAAAAGCTTACTTCCATCTTTGCTCCAGATGAACTAGATGATGTAGATACACAACCAGAAATAGACTATCCTGCTTACTCTTCTGCAGATTTTCTCTCAGATGTGTATATGAATGAACAAGATTATAAAACACTGGTAAATGTCTTAAAAATGAAGAAAAATATTATTTTACAAGGCGCACCTGGCGTTGGAAAAACATTTACTGCCAAGAGACTTGCTTATTCCATTATAGGTGCAAAAAATCCTGACCGTGTTCAAATGATCCAGTTCCACCAGAGTTACTCCTACGAGGATTTTATTGAAGGGTACCGACCGACCGAAAATGGATTCACAATTAAAAAGGGCTCTTTTTACAAATTCTGTAAACTGGCTGAAGATGATGATGAAAATGATTATTTCTTTATCATTGATGAAATCAATCGTGGTAATTTAAGTAAAATATTCGGTGAATTGTTTATGCTGATTGAAAAAGATAAGCGGGGGATTGAACTGCAGTTGTTATATTCTGACGAGAATTTCTCTGTACCTGCAAATGTATACATTATTGGTATGATGAATACTGCTGATCGTAGTCTTGCTATGTTAGATTATGCTTTAAGACGACGTTTTTCATTTTTTACTATGAAACCGGGATTTAATACGCCTGGTTTTCAAGCTTACCAAGACTCTCTAAAAAGTGATGCCTTTAACAAATTAATTGCTTGTGTGAAACAGCTCAATTCCAAGATAGCAGAAGATATATCACTAGGTGAAGGATTCTGTATTGGTCACAGTTATTTTTGTGGTTTAACACCAGAGACAACCAACGCACAAACTTTGTCATCCATTGTAGAATACGAATTGATTCCACTTTTAAAAGAATATTGGTTTGATGAGCCCGCAAAAATCGTAGATTGGTCTGATCGTCTAAGGAGTGCTGTTAAATGATTCCTGTACAAAATATTTATTATATGCTGTCCTACGCTTTTCAAGCATTACAAGCACAAAACTACAAAGATCTGGCTACAGAAAATTTTCATAATACCGCTGAATTATGTGCAGCCATTCTTGATAAGGGCATTAGCGTACAGCTAAAACGAGGCTTAGGAAGAGATTATCTGCCAAAATCAGAATCTCTTTCTACGCTACAGGGAAAGCTCAATATTTCTGAATCCATTAAAACTCAGACTCTGCTGAAGAAGCAAATGATTTGTACATACGATGAATTTTCAACTAATACACAATTTAACCGAATCATCAAATCTACACTGTTATTGCTTCTTAAAGCCAATATTACAAATACTCGCAAAAAGAGTCTACGGAATCTGTTATTATTTTTTTCTGATGTTAATGAAATTGATTTACGCTTTGTAAATTGGAATCAACATTATAATCGTTCCAATCAAAGTTATCAAATGCTAATCGGAATCTGTTATCTGATTTATAACGGACTTCTACAGACACAAAACAACGGTACCACAAAAATAATGGATTTTTTTGACGAACAACGTATGTGCCATTTATATGAAAAATTTTTGCTTGAATACTATCGTAAAGAACATCCAGAACTATCTGCCAATGCATCACAGATTGCATGGCAACTTGATGATTCTGAGAACCAATTGCTTCCCAAAATGCAAACTGATATTATGTTGTCTCAGGGAAACAATATACTTATTATCGATGCAAAATATTATTCACATATGACTCAGCAGCAATATGGAACAAACACCTTGCATTCCAATAACCTCTATCAAATTTTTACATATGTGAAAAACAAAGAATTTGAATTAAGAGAGCTGGAACATACCGTCTCTGGAATGCTCCTTTATGCACAGACTGATGAAGATGTTATTCCCAATAATACATACCAGATGAGCGGAAATCAGATTTCTGTGCGTGCATTGAATTTAAATCAAAATTTTTCGGAAATCACAAAAGATTTGGATTCTATTGTAAAAGTTCATTTCTAATTGAATAAAGCTGGGAGAACTAATCATAATTCTCCCAGTCTTTCTAAATCCACTATTCTTTCTTTTCTAGTCCTAAAAAATATGTATTATTATGTTCAAATGACACAACATATATACGTCTTTTAACCAACTCTATATCTTCTTTTCTGGAATCTCTATGCCTTATGCATGATTGAATAAAAATATTTTTAACATCTTCCTCCTTCTCAGCTTTATATTTATATATAATCAATTCTGCATTTTCACTTAAAATTGTATCAAATATCTGGTCTAGCCACCATCCATCAGTTATCGATAATGACATTCCAAATATTATAAACAATTCTGCTTCATCAAAATAAGACTGATATTTTATATCATATTGCGCCCAATATGACTTAACAAATCGTTTTTCCTTTGACCTTCCCTTATCGTATACATCCATGTCTATTCCGAATAAAATAGATCTTGGAATTTCCTGTATCCCGTGTGGATGGATAATGTCTGTAAGCAAATATGACGACCAATTAGTAGGATTTTTCCCAGAAGAGCCTCCACATTCTGGATAAAATTGAAAATTTCTGTCTGCATTTTTCCAATAATGAGGATCAAACTGTGTTTTATCTAAATATAAATAATTATCCAATAATGCTGTATAATTAAAATTAAAAAACACAAAATTATACAAGTCATAATAATTAGTTTTCGAAGGAAACTCTATATCACATGAACTCTCTAAATCATTTAAAAAATGTCCCAAACTTTGCGTTGCTAATTTTTTCTCTTGCACATCAGAATTAATTTTCAATAATAAATCTGCATCAACAAGATCATTTAAAAATCTTGTAAAGCAGTTTTGAAACTCATCAATTGATTTCTCAATTTTATTTTGTTGTATTTTTCCCTCCAAAACTAATGCATTAATGATTAATTCAAAGTCACTCCAATTAGAATCATAAGACATTTGTTCGGTCATTTTCTTAAATAATATGTTTTTCTCATCACATAAATTATAATATTTTATATATTCATAAAAATCACTATAACTAGACGTTTTCCCTTTCATTTTTCCTGTTTTATATTTATTCAATAAAGCAATATCAAATCCATTCCCAACCAAAACCATAATATTATGTTGTGATTTTATTTCATTAAATGTCTTTTTATCATACTTACCAAACATATCTTATTCTCCATTGTAAAAATTATACATCTCTTACAATCATATATTATTTTAAAATGCTTTTTTCCGCAAGAGCTTTTAACAATTAAACAACCTTTATCTTCTTACCTAACTATCCATTTGTACCGTTCTATTTTATAACTACTATATGGTAGGTATATACAGTCAGATAGATTCCTATAACCCCCATATATTCTTTCAAATTACAAATTAATACATTATATCATCTAATAAGTTTTACTTTCATTTTCCCTCATGATCATGAGGATTTTTTCGTTCAAATTGTGCGATTATATGTAAAAAGCGTAGGATTTCTCCCACGCATTTATATTATTATTTCAGCTTTTCCGATTCGATCTTCCAAAGGTATAAATAAGGTGTAATTTCTACGTTGCCATCCAAGAAACCCAATAAACTCAAGGCTTTTCACACCGTCCCTTAAACACTGCCGTGACAGATGAATAATATTTTAATCATAAAATCCTCCTGTTCTGAAATGCCCTGTATAGCCGAGTTTCGCGTTGTTTTATCGACTCTTGCGGGCATCGTATTTTTCTTCTCTAAAACTACACTTTTTGCAAAATAATGCAAAACAGAGCAAATCAATGACTTGTGTAGTAGTCAAATCGTAGTCAGTTAAGGGGGGGACAGACTACTGATGGGGGTGTGCATTATTTAATCATGACCACCAGCTCAGCTGGTGGTTTGCTCTGCGGCTATAAGCCTGTGGTACTAGCCGGCTCTAAAGAGCCATTGAAGATTCGCCATCTGCTAGCTACCACAGGCAAGCCCTAAAGGGCTTTAACTTATGCCTTATTTACCGGCTCACCCGTAAACGGGTCAATGTATTCCTTCAGTGACATCTGATCATATTCCAGATCTTCCTGCATCTGATTTTTTACATACTCTTCAATTTTCTTTGCATTCTTACCTACTGTGTCGACATAATATCCTCTGCACCAGAAATGTCTATTGCCATACTTATACTTTAAATTTGCATGTCTATCGAATATCATCAAAGAGCTCTTTCCTTTCAAATATCCCATTATTTCCGATACAATAAAAGGGTGTGCAGAAATCATCTGCATACCCTTTTGTTATCTTCGATGAGAGGATACAAACCTTATCCTTCGATTCATAAAATCTATAATTAGGCTTCATTTAAAACTTTACTTTTCTAAATCAAACCATTCATTATAAACTTTCACTGTCGCTTTATATGATGTAGATTGAGTATCATACTTCTGCTTAAAGCTCTCGTTTTTTACAATACTTTGTATCTCAGTGAAATAAGATTTTTTAAATCGTTCTTTATCCACCTTCTTATCAAGATATTTTTGGCATGCCTCATCATAAGCATTGAGGAATTCTTCTTTCGTAGATTCATATACATTTTTTATCAATTCATCATTAAGTTCATCCTTATGATTAATAATCAAATCTTCATATCGTATTCTTGCATTTGTAATGCGTTCCCTTATTTGCATTTCAACTTGACCCTGTACTAATTTATTATACCTAAATGACAATAGTATTGTACCACAAGCTGTTATTGTAGATGCAACTCCTAAAATAAGTGTTATTATATCACCCGTTTCCATTACTTACTTCCCCCTGCCTGAGAATTGTTCTGTGATTTTATCTTTGCCTCCACTTGATTAACAAGCGCTAGAAAAGCACTTACATCTTCAAATAATCCTTTTTTGGCATGAATTTCTCTAATAAGATTAACAATCTGTAGTTGCTCATCTACACTAAGTTTTTTGCCATTACTTTTTACATTTTTTATAGAATCTACAACCTTTTGTACATCTTGTTTTTCTTCTAATTCATTCAATAACTTTGTAGCGAATTCACGTTTCGTCATATAATCTCCTCCTATGATAAAATCTTGCAAATTTTTATCTTCTAAGTTTAATTTATTTTACCACATTAATCAATTTACACCAGTCAAAAAGGCCCCCAAGGTAGCGTAAATTTACTGTAGGAATTAAAAAGGTAGAAGTCACCTATAAGATTTTCAGACTTGTTAACTGACCTTATTTTAATTCTTTTTTTCTGTTTTTACAAACCCCAGATATGATTTTTTAATGCTGAAATCTTTTTAATCTGTGGATATGGTATTGAGTAAACCTGTATATCAGCTATGTTTCCGAGTTTCTGCTTGTTTCGGTTCTCCATTGCAATCATTTCTCTGGCAGAATAAATAACTTCTTCCGCGCCTGCCACCATTGGCAGTTCCTATTTCTGGTATCTTACAAGTTCAAGCATATTTCCTCTATTTTTCTGATACACACGCAGACGCGCCATTTTATCGCATCCTATTCTGCTCCAACCAAGCGGTCTGGAACTCATTCTGTCCGAAAACACATGGCTTACATGGCCTTCTGCACTGCATTGGATGTTCTTATCTTTTCCTTTCATGCTTATCTGTATTCCGCTCCAGTTGCTTAAAATGTATCCTTTTGTTGTCTCTACAGATTTTCTTTTCGTTTCGCTTTCTGTGGAATATATAATTCTGTCAAATACATCTTCACATGCTTTTTCCCTGTTTTATGAATCGCTCTATATATTTCACTTATGGCATCTTCTGCACTGTCTGCCAAATGTGATGTCGCTGCTATAATGTACTTATGCATATGAAACTTATCAAGTATAAATTTAGCCTTAGGCAACACTTTTATACCTGCTTTTATCCAAGCTGCTCCGTCCCCATTCAGATTGATACGCTTGAACGATAAGTACTATCAACTGCCTCTTCAAGCATACGGGCAACAGCATCCTCTGACATTCTTGTGTGAGGCTCTATTTCCAGTAGTTTATCAAGAAGATAACAACTATTACCTGTCTTTGTATTCTTAAACAGAGTCCTGTTATAAGTAACATCTCCAAGACTTGTTGTAATAGTTGTTTCATCCTTACGGACAATATACCATCCTTTTCGCAAATCTTTTCTTTTTCTCAGGATCTCATCATAAGATTCCCATTCCTCAGCAATCATGGAACATCCTAAATTTGTCACCTCTTTGGTGACTCCATAGACCATCTCAGCCATCTTCGTTATGTCTTTTCCGTATTCCTCAAAAATTTTTATTAATCTTTTTACCCCATCCTGTTGAAAATGTTGTATACTGTTAATCATAGAAGCACCTCTTTCTTTGGATTTTGTCGGTTAACTTATCCTAACATAGAAACAGGTGCTTCTTCTTTATTTTATTTAATTTTCCTACAAAAATTTTACCCTAGCTGAAGTTTGCAAATCTCAAAAGTTTTTTAACCAAAGATAAAACTTTAACCAAAACAAATACACTGTGACAGCATACACCTAAAATTCCTTTATATTTTGTTGTTATTGTGTTAATATAGGTGACAAATATATTATTTATTATAAATAGTGTCGTGTGACATATTAGGAGACAAGCAGAAATGAATCGTATTGAAATTTTATTAAAACAATATGGCCCTATGCTTTCTGGGGATTTAGCAAAAAAATATGAAAAAAAATACAACGCTAGTAATGAGGCTGCAAGGAAAGCAATATCACGCGCCCGCTCACCTATTCAAAAAATTAAATATTTTCCATTTGAAAAGAATCAAATCTTTTGCTATTTGGAAGAACAATATAATACATCGTGTTACAAAAAAGCTCTATATTCTTCGCTAAAGATACATTCTTCCACTATAGCACCTTTATTAATTGCCTTAGAAAACAATTATGGAATTATATCCAAAAACTCATTTGCGATATATTCCAGTTCACCTATCAAGAAAACCAAAGGACATCGTCTTTTTTCAAGAAACATAGCTGATTTATTAACATCTGAAATAATTTACGAATACGACACCGAATACTACATCTTAAATGATTCATATTCCGGAAGTATGTTCGATCTTACACACTATAATAGTCATAACCGAATATGTAAAATAATAGTGAGTGATTTTATTTCATGGGCTGCAAAATTAAACTTAATTGCTTATAATTCAGCTACCATCTTTCCTGATATTGCTGAATTCTCGCATTTTCAATGGAATGCAACATGTCCTTCATATGTACAACCAATATATAATCAATTGGAACAGAAACCCGGCTTTTTAGTTGCTGATGTCATTTATAAAAATACGATTTCCGTTTCTGACATTACTTTTTTTATTGAAAAAATAAATATAATACGACATTTTAAAAATGTTCCAAACTTCTTTCCTGTATTACTTGTTAATAATGTTGAACCCGATGCATTAAAACTATTAAAGGAACAAAAAATATTTGTTGGAATACTCTCTAATATATATGACAACAACTATACTAGCCTTCTCTCCGATATATATAGTGTTTTTCAAAATGCAACCGCCATCTTACTAAAAGATGCCTCAAAAATTGACCTACTGCTTGAAAACATTGCCAAAAGCGAAGGGCGATTTAATAATGCAATGGGCGACTTATTTGAATACATGGTTGGTTCCTTCTATAACAAACTAGGTGTGTCCTATATTGAAATGAACAAGCTTATTCCCAATGATAGAGGAACCCAAAACGAAATTGATGTTCTTGTATGTAAAGACAATAAAGTTATAATTATTGAGTGTAAAGCAACAAAATCCCCGTTATCATTTAACTATGTTCAGAAATGGTTATCTGAAATTGTACCAACTTTTCGAAAATGGTTACAAAACACCTACCCTCAAAGAAAATGTGAGTTTCAAATCTGGTCATTAGGTGGTTTTGACGGACAATCGGCTACTTTGCTAGAAAAACACAAAAAAACTACTACTAAATACACATTATCATATTATTCAAAATCAGAAATTCTAAATATCGCCAAAAAATATGGTGATCATAATTTCATAAATCAAATTAAAAAACACTTCTCATAATATTTGCAAAAAGGGATAAGCCATTTAAAACTTATCCCTCCCCATTATTTAACGCATACCTTTTGTTTTTATTACACCCAGTTTTTTATTACAGTTTCTATATAAGGGAAAAGCTGTGAATCCTGGTCTAGAAATAAAGTTTCTCGTCTCATCATAATACACACTCAATAATCCTGTTAAAAGGAATTGAAATCCTATATGTTGCTCTTCATCAGTATGATTGAAAAATATGTATTCAGCTTTTGCGCCTGTTTTCGGACGCTTTTTAAAAATGCTCCATTTACTCAAAACCCCAATATATCCTATCAAATAGTCGAAATAATCCTCTTCACTTTTATATTCTTGTTGCATCTTGGCAAAAATCCAATCTTCCGTGCACTTCTCTTTTTTCTCAAAAGAATCCATTGCTACCAAAGCTAAAAATGAACCCCTAATATTAACATTCTTATCGTTCTCACATTTACATAATGTAGCAGTTTTTTAACACAGATAATTCATGGGTCACATCAGTGTCATGCAAATGCTTTTTTACTGAAATAATCCCAACAACTCCTTCTGGGGGAACAATTACACTTTCCCCAAATCTCTGAAATATTGGATATTTTGCACTATCATACACTATAATATCCAACTGTGTTGAATGCATATCTTGTTGGTCTTGTCTACATTTATTTTTAAGCCCAGTTTTTACCGCGGGGCGCAAAATAAACCCTGTCAAAACTTCCAAATCCTTAGGAAGATATCTTTTTAGATATTCTCTGATTAAAGTTTCAACATATCTTCCATCTTCTCCATTGTGATCTGCACCATTTCTATTTTTTGCTGGAATTAACGTAAGCGCTAAATAAAATAGAGGATTTATTTATATCTCAAAACCATTCATAATTAGTACATAAATTAAATAATTATGGAGGTTGGATATGGGAATATCACCTTATTCGCTTGAACAGCGTTTTGAATTCATTAAAGAATGTTATAAAAGTGGTCTTTCTATCCCTGCCTGGTGTCATGATAATAACATTGCTCCTGGTACATTCTATGGCTGGATTAAACAGGTAACCAGTCATGGTTATGAAATACCTGATTCTTTAAACTATCATCCAGCTGTTAAAAGACAGGAAGTTGTTAAGTTACCTGTCATTGATAACATATATGCTGATTCCTATATAAATGATTTTCCATCATTTAATGATACAGATGCAGACAAACCTTTAGTTCTGTTTGCTCATATAGGAGGTATCACTCTGGATATTCCGCAGGATATTGATCAGGATTTCCTTACAAAAATTTTTAAATCTTTCAAGGAGTGCTTATGATTGGCGATATTTCAGGCGCAACTTCAATCTATATCATCACAGGGAAAACTGATATGCGCAAATCTATTAATGGTTTATGTGTCATTGTTTATGACATGATGGGACAGTAAATCAACAGAAACTCCATATATCTGTTCTGTGGTACACGGTGTGACAGAATAAAGATTCTTTTAAAAGAACCTGATGGGATAACACTTCTTTATAAGCGTCTTGACGTGAAAGGAAGATACAGATGGCCAAGGAATTCATCTGAAGTAAAGCCTATTACCTGGCGCCAGTTTGACTGGCTGATGTCAGGTCTTGACATTGAGCAGCCTAAGGCTATCGGAAATGTAAAATAGCATATCTTTGTATGCGTAAAAATGCAGCTGAATCCTTGATTTTGCTGCATTTCTCATGTGTTTATGGTATACTTTAAATATCATAAATCAGGAGAAAAATCATGTCAGAGTCTGCAAAAGATATCCAGCTTTTGGAATTAAAAGATACCATTACCCAACTGAATAATCTTATTAAAAACCAGTCTGAAATAATGGCTGGTCTGCAGAAGACGATAGATAATCTCTGTCTTGAACTTAGCAATAAACAGTCTGAACTTGATTATTGTAAAGCAAAGCTGTTTGGAGCATCAAGTGAGAAATCAAAGACACCTTTTCCGGGACAATTGAACCTTTTTGGAGATATGGAAGATGACAGAACTCCTGAACTTATAGAGGCTGAAGATATAGAAGTTACAGCCCATAAAAGAACACGTAAAAAAAAGCAACTTATGAAGAACTGTTTGGTTCTCTTACTGCCAGGCAGGTAAAACTGGATAACCTTAAGCCGGAAGAACTGATCTGTCCTAACTGTGGCGAAAAGATGGCAGCTATAGGAACAGAAGTCGTACGTACAGAGGTTATATTCCATCCTGCAACACTTGAACGGGTTGAATACATAGCAACTACTTATGAATGTCCATCATGTAAACTGACAGAAAATCCGTATTTTATAAAAGATAATGATGCCAAGCCACTGGTTCCACATAGTTATGTATCTGCCAGTCTTGCAACACATGTGATGTATTCCAAATTTATAAATGCAATGCCATATCACAGACAGGAAAAAGATTTTTTTACTCAGTATGGCATTAAGATAAGCAGAGGAACAATGGCACACTGGACTATATTCTGCGCCAAGAATTACTTTACACCAATGCTTGATTACTTCCACAGATGTCTGTCAAAAAGGAAGTATCTGTGTGCAGATGAGATGCCTATACAGGTTCTTAAAGAAAAGGACAGACGGCCACAGACCAAGTCATATATATGGCTGTTCAGGTCTGGTGATGATTGAATGGCTCCCATCATCATTTATAAGTATCATCCTACACGCAATGGTGATGCAGCAGCTGATTTCTTTAAGAATAATCCTGACGGCTCTTATATCATGGCAGATGGATATGCCGGATATAATAAGTTGAAAGATTTCAACAGGTGTTGCTGCTACGCACACATCAGAAGATATTTTATAGAGGCAATTCCAAAAGGACATGAAAAAGATTTCACCAATCCGGCAGTCCAGGGAATGCTCTACTGTAACAAACTGTTTGAGTATGAACGCAGTTACATGGAAAAGGGATTATCATATAAACAGATATATAACCGTCGGCAAAGGGATCAGAAACCTGTTGTTGAGGCTTTTTTGTCATGGATAAATAATGCTCCGACCACAAAAGGTACAAGATTTGACAGAACAATAACTTATGCCAAAAACCAAAGTTCATATATGATGACATACCTTGAAGACAGCCATTGCAGTATATCAAATAACATGAGTGAGAATTCAATCAGGCCTGTAACGGTGGGAAGAAAGAACTGGCTGTTCTGCGACACAACTGATGGTGCGGATGCAAGCATGATGGTATTTTCATTATTAGAAACAGCCAGAGCTAATGGCATCAATCCATACAAATACCTTGAGTTCCTGTTGGAATCAAGACCAAATGAGAAAATGACAGATGAACAACTTAATAGTCTTTCACCATGGAATGAAAATGTAAAACAAATCTGTCAAAACAACTCATAGTAAAACAGTCGAGTTAACGTGAACAAGTCATAATGAAATTTCGGATTATGACAAATAACTCATAGTAAATATTCGATAAAAATGCAATTTTGCGAGAGTTCTCGTAGATTACATTTTTTATCAACAATACTATTTTATTTAGCGGTTACCCTTTTTCTCCCATACCGTATTCATAAACTTTGATTTTTCCTTTCTCATCACGTACAGCATCTTCTAATAAAATTTCTTTGCAAATTATTCCACCATTAGATTTTGATAAATACCATTCCTTTTTTTTGCATTCCCTTTTCTCTTCTATAAATACTGAATGTTCTTCCACATCTAGTAAATGTATGCTATATAATCTCCCGTAATATATAACACTATCATTCTGAGCAATCCGCTTGTTATTACAATCAAAAAACGGTGTATATCTAATATCAGCAAAATACCAATAATTTTTATTTTTTATATATAACCAATTAACAAACAGACAAAAACAACATATTAAATACAGAAGATATATTTTTTTATCCGCACTTTTTATCACATCTGCACCGTGAATACATAAAAACAAATTATTGCTTAACTTTAATAACAAAATGAATAGCGTACCCATTTCAAAAATATCTTCTGCTGTGTTAAAAACAGGAAATACTTTTATATTAACGTGGGTTTCTATGTTGATTACCAAATATCTTAAGATTGCATATCCTACAACTTTATAAATAATTAAACCCAAGAAAAGTATATATGTATATTTATCAAGAAATTGATTTAAAAATATTGGAAATGTTGGGAGCACTTCCACGTTAATACCAAACATAAATTTGCAATATTGTACTATAAAAGTTGCACAAACTACTAAAAAGGATACTATTTTTAATAAGTCCACAATCTTTTTAGTTTCTATATTGTCCTTTCCTATTTTTTTCACATCATTAACTATTTCTTTTACTTCTGAGTATAACCACACTTTAAAACATCTCCTTCTTTAGCACCAATAGTTTATAGGTATTTTCTTTACTGTATTCTTCAATCGAAAAAGTATAAAAATACTAATATTTCACAATAATCACTTTAACATTTCCTGCGTTTTCAATATCACGTTTAAACTCTTCCGCATTTTGAACATATCCCAAATCATATACAATAAATAATGGCCGATGGTATTGTTTACTATACGCTGTAATATCTGCACTTATTTCTTCATTAACTTTGGATTTTCTATTCTCACGCAAAAGTTTCATTTCAATGCATAATGATAATTTAGGAATAATAAAATCTGGATATATTCTTTTCCTGAAAATTCAAATTTCCCCGATTCTCTATCACAATCTATGCCTTTATTTAATCCACGTCCCAATAATAATGCCTCAATGGCATTTTGAACTTCAATCTCTTTTTGCGGTTTATCAAAAATAACCGTTCTTAACATACTCTTTTTTATTCTTCATCCTGGAATTGCTTAGAAAGCATATCATCAAATATTCTCATCCCTCATCATCCTTTCTATGAAATCCTTTTTTTCTATCCTTTGCAATCTGTATCTCTTCTTTTGGAGTTTTCTGTGTCTTTTTAACAAACTCATTCATCAATTATTCTTTTAATGTAATCATATCAAACCACTTTTCTAAATATATATCCAGTAAGCAAAAATGCACCATTAGAATACTATTCCTACTAATATTCTAATGGTGTATTTAATATTTGTCATTGAATTTGTAATTCAATCTTATGCAATCTGATTATTTTTTAACATCTTATAATACTCACTAATTCTTCTTATCTGTGCTTCATTGTATTGGTCAACATAATTACAATAAGCTGACTTTCTGTTGCCACATACAATGCAATCCATAGGCATCTTAAACAGTTCACTTAATGCATACAAATTATCAACTGTTGGCATACTAACCCCATCAAACCAACGATATACACTTTGCACACATCCAAGTTCAAGATATTGCTGAACATCTTTTGCCGTCAGTCCCTGACAATCCATGATTTTTCTTATATTAATTCCGGTTTCTCTTTTATCAATTATTGGAAACATATCCCCTCCATACATAATAATGTTACCTTAAATTTATTATTTCATCACTTCATCGCCAATCCCAGCCGATAAGCCTCATCTAGACCATCAGTGTTCCTGACATCGCCTTTATCCTTAGCACCTCTGACCAGCACCATTCCCGCATCTTCAAGCTTGAAGAAATTAAGCACAAGCTGATACTGTATCTTAATAGAATCAAACAATTCCGGCAAAACCGCTGCTCCAACGAGTATCAGCGCCAGCTTCTTGACTTTGAAATCATTTCTCATAGGAGTATGTAACCTGTCGATAATTGCTTTAAGCTGCGCGCTCACTCCATAGAAATACACTGGCGAGGCAACGACAATCACATCAGCACATTTTAACTTATCATAAACTATCTGCATGTCGTCCTGCTGAAAACAATCATGCCCCACCCTGTCAAAGCACGAATTACAGCCAATGCATGGATTAACCTTATAATCCGCCACTGAAATGACTTCCACATTATTATTCTTTTCCGCACCTTTAACAAATGCGTCAACCAACAGGTCAGTATTGCCACCCTTACGCGGACTGCCTGACAAAACAATAATATTGCTCATGAAAATCCTCCTTACCTGTCAGAAACTTCAAGGTCCTTCACCGCATTTTTCAACAAACCCTTAAACTCATCTGTTCCTTCAACATATGCGTTATCCTTATTCGTAAGTATGTACACCGGATTGGTTTCAGTCAAATCTTTTATAGGAAACACCAGCAGCTTATTGTCACTATATAAGTTCAATTCGTGCAAATGTGGCAGATACATGGACAAGCTGAAACACGCCGCCAGATTCTCCTACGCCATCTGCTGATGCAGATCAAAATGACCTGATGTGTGTACATAATCCTGCGTAACCCCTTCCCAGTCAAACATTTCCCGCGACTGTTCTGCATTGCCAATTGTGTCTCTAATGTTATAATCATTATACATTTTCTTAAACTGTTTCATAAAAGAAGGCACACTCATACGAAAACACCCATCTGTTGTTCCTATCCTACTCGGATGGTTGATTTTGACATTGATTTCTCTTTCCCTTAGACCTTTGATTCAAGTTATATTTTATCACATTTTATCTAATTCCTCTAAATCCACTTTCAGAAGGCACTATATCTAATGCCTTTTCATAACCAAGTACCCCTTTTATAGCAATTTCTACTTCAAAATAATTTTTCTGATACATAGGACCTAATACTATCTTTTTTATTGCTGATTTCGGAAATTCTAATGGTATATATGTATTTATACAACTTCTTTTAGCATAAACATCCACATTTCCTAACTTCCATTCATTCCACTCTTTTACTTGATTCTTAGATTTATCATATACAATTCGAACTTCTTTCTCACTTTCGTAATGAGATGACTTATACTTTTCTGGATTACCATATTTCAATTTAATGTATTTTATAAATACATCCATTAATTTCCCCCCATCACTTGTATTGCATTCCATCATATTTTTATAAACATTCTCTATTTCAGGCTGTATTAAATCAGAATTAATATATGTTACATTATAATAATTAATCATTTTTTCATCATTTAATCGATTAAATTCTAACTCGTCAAATCCTATGGCAATTCCTCGTCCATTATCTGCATATGAATTCCATTGACTTACAGAATCCCCATCTCTACTAAAGCATGCCACATAGTATGGATCCGTGCCTAAACAATGAGTATATGTTTGAAAATATCCTTTTATGCGAGCTAAATTTAAAAAATCATTAAGTTTTCTATTCTTTCTGTTGTCGTATTCTCTTAACTTTTTGCAAAATATCTCATATATACTTATCTCTTCATTTGAATCATTCATATTTCGAATGCTAGTTAACCATAATTGTTTGTTTTTTAATATTGATAATCCAGTCATCGTATCACAATAATAATATACAATATTACTTCCTGCCATTTAACTTCTCCTTAATATCATTTAAAATTTTCAAAGCATATATTATTCATTATTAATTTAAAAATAAGCAATGTCATGCTATATCTTTATTATAAAATATATTAGTTTGCGATTCCACCACATCCACTACATAAAGCATAATTATTCATCTAAACACTATAGCCATACCGTCTCCTAATGTTGTATACTATTTTAAATCAATAATTTTTTATTAACTCACAATCACAGATAAGGAGATTTACATGGAATTATTTCAGAAAAAAATAGGTCCTGTTTTTTTAAAAGAAGACAGTGATGCTACTGTTTTTATAAATAAAATGCATCAATTAGAAAGCAAAGCAACCTCACCAGAACTCAAGCAAGAAATTCAAAAACAGATTAAACTCGCATCATATGGAGCAATAGGTGAACAAAACATTGCTTATGAACTTAAAAATAGTGGTATGGATATGTATATACTTCATGATATCTGCCTTGAACATGAAGACCTAACTGCACAGATTGATTACATCATAATTACAAGAAAGAAAATCTTTATAATAGAGTGCAAGAATCTTATTGGAAATATAGAAATAGATAGTCAGGGAAATTTCATTCGAACATATGAGATGTTTGGAAAGAAGGTAAAAGAAGGTATATATTCGCCTGTAACACAAAATCAACGCCATTTAAATGTATTGAAGGCTTGTAGAAAAGAAGCTAAAGGTAATTTTATAACCAAAATGGCTTTTGAACACTACTTTGATGACAACCACAAATCACTAATTGTTCTTGCAAACCCTAAGACCTACTTTAATTACAGATTTGCTCCAAAAGAATTAAAAAATACTGTTATTCGTGCAGATCAATTAGTTGCTACAATTAAAAAGCTTAATTCCGAATCAAAAGATTCTTCTTATACAGAAAAAGAAATGCGAGAACTTGCTGATTTTTATCTTAATGCTAACAAACCAGAGCGCTCTGATTATTCAAAAAAATATGAAGAAATATTAATAGAAGTAGAAAATACACACAATATTGAACAACAAGATAATTACAATATTGATGTAAAGGCTGTAGAATCATCTAATATTACAAGCACAAATAATATACGCACTAATAAATTAGACATATCTGTAAATCCAGAAAGTTCTGATAAAATATGCCCTAAATGCGGTTCCAAGCTCATATTGCGTAAAGCTTCCAAAGGCAATAATGCTGGCAAGAGTTTTTGGGGATGCTCTGCTTTTCCTAAATGTAGATATACTGAAAATGCATAATAAACTTATTTATATGAACACAAGTTTGAAACCATTTATATAAAATCACTTCAAACCTGTGTTCATTTGTATTTTAACACAAAAATTCTATATCTATAATAACAATATATACTATATTAACTCTTGGAGTTGATAATATTTTGGATTATATTTTTGTTTGCCCAAAAACTCCGCTTAGTTATCTCTTTACCATTAGTAAATATTATTGTGTCTTGAGAACTCAATGCATGAGGTCGTACATGAAATCCTAAATCATCACTAATTCTTGGAAAAGCCATTTCATCTCCATTTAGAAAAGCTTCAATTGTTTTTTGGTATACATTTTTTGCTTCATTGCTATATCCTTCAAACGAAACATCAAATAAAACCTGAACCTTCCTTATTTCATCATTTTTCATTTTTAAAATAATGAAATTTCTTTTTTTCTTTATTTCTTTGCAAAACAAGGAATCCTCATAATCAGGATATTTATTATCATTTTGATTACATAATTCTATAAAAGATTTACTACTAAAAGAAAAATTCTCAAATGGTATATTATTTTCATCAGTTCTTATAATTCTAAAATCTTGTAAAGCCAATTGCAATGAATCAAATATTTCCTTAATAATTTCATTTGCATTTTGATTAAATTTTCCAATTAAATTTCCCTGTAATTTATTCTGTAACTCTTTTTTTATGTCGTTCTGGTTATTTTTCGTACCCTTTTGAATATAAATGTTTTTTATATCATCAAATAACTCATCCTTTTTAAATGCATCTAAATTTATCTCCAATTCAGATTCTTTAATCAATTTCACAAAATTATTATAGGCATTGTCAAAATCATCCTCTTCATTTATAAGTGAAGCATATGACAAAAAATAATTTCTACCATATCTACATACTTTATCTTCTAGTTCATCCTGTGTTGTAGATTTTTTCCCTCGATAGTTATTTTTCCACCATATATCTGCATTTATTACAGTTTCTATTTTTAAAATCCATTCTTCATTAGAATTTTTCCTTTCCGCAATTGATTTTAAAATTCTATCTATTTCATTTTTGTTTAAATTTTTACTTGCCCCCGGCTTACCTTCTATAATTTTATAGTATTTTACAAATTCGAGAATTGAAATATTTCTATCATCTTCGTATTCTCCACTTTTAATTATACGAATATGATATGGTTCTAACATCTCATTAATTTTATATGTATTATCTCCTGTTGCTAATAAATCCATCTCTGATATTGGTAAATGTGTATTTAATCCATCTGATATTCCAGTAACATAACAAACATCTCCAACAATAAACACAGTTTTTATATATATTTCTCTGCATATTTTATTAATTACATCATCCAAAAATTTATCAAATAATCCTATTGTTGAATATTTTTTTTGTATAAATTCAAATTCTTTAGCATTATACATTTTCTTCAAACAATATTTATTTTCATACAATAATTTATAAAGGTTTGTCATTGTTTGAGCTCCATTTATAACACTAACCTTTTCTGAGTGTAATTGTATTATAGTATCAATGACATTTAATTGATTACCATCAACAAAAATTGTAACGCCATTATGTTTAAACCAAAATTCCGTTGAATTAGTCAAATCTAAATCTTCTTCAAAAAGTTGTAAGTCTTCCATTATATATTGTTTAATTTCTTGTTCTTTAATTCTAAATTCTCCAATTATATTATTATAAAATCCAACTTTAACATATTTTTCAAAACTTGAAACCAACTTCTTTTTTTCTGGAGAATCAGATTTTACTCCTAATCTAACATTCTGTTTAAACAAATCAGAACCACACACTACAAACAATTTTTTCAACTCAAAAAAAGAAACATTATATATATAACCTTTTAACCCATCAAATTTTTTATATTCTAGATAATTTATTCCATCATCAACCATAATATCAATTAATCTTTTATCTCTATACACGCTTACTTTTTTTTCAAATATTTCTGAGATTACCTTTTTTTGTCTGGAAGTACTTTTATCGTACTCTTCATAATATTGAAAAGTCTCTTGATCCAAATTATCAAAAATAAAAATTAATGTATAAAAAGCATATGTCTTTGTCTTCTCTTTAACGGTATTATATTCTTTAATATTGAACTTATGGTTATTATCATAGCAAAAAATTAAATAGTTATATTCTTTCCGAGACACAGCATTAGTGCCTGTTAAATATATAGTTTTTTCGCCGCATTCTTCTGAAGATATAGACGCATCATCATCTATTCCTAGATACTTTATTATTAAAGAATAATCTTCTGTTTTCATACTTTACTCCTTTCCAACACTTCAAATTTTTCATCTATTCTTTTCCTCAATAATTCAATCATTTTTTTATCTTCTATTCGATTTTCTATTTTAGATAAATACACCCCTAAATCTGCCCTTTCTTTTCTAATTTTTCTTGAACATTCATTTTTTGAATACTTATCTGCTTTGATATATTTATAAATTTCTAATTCATAATCAATTCTTTCAAAAAAATAATCCACTTCTTTTTCTAGTGATATCTCCTTTTTTTCACTATTTGTTGGGCTTTCAATGAAAATTTGTTTTACTTTACTCGCATTATTCTCTTTACTTGGAAAAAGTGTTGTTTTGTCTACGTTAAAATATTTTTTTAACTCTTCTAAAATTTTCTTTTTATCTTTTGCTTTTATTTCTATATACTCATAATAAACTGAGTTAATTGGACTATACATATTACCGGGGAAAAAAATAAAACCACCAGATTGTGCATAAATTCTTTCATTATTTTGCCCATGTGTCATAACCCGAAAATTTTTATCATAAACAATATTTTCTCCTTCCAACACCTTTTTATATACATTTTCTATATAATTAGAATGTGGCGAAAAATATTTTGGAAAACCAAAAATATACAATCTTCCATCTTCAAACTCTTTAGATTTACATGCAAAATACAAAGATGGCAAAACATTAAATGTTATATCTAAATTTCTACTAATTTCAACGAAATGTTGAGCTTCTATAGCTTTCTCTATTTCTCTCATATTTGTATTTTTCACAACATTATAATCGCCTAGTAATTCAAATAATAACGGCTCTTTTTTTACATATTCAGGATTTCGAAAAAGCGATGGCATTAATTTAGTTTCTTTATAATCCTTAGATTCTCCTCTAAAAGCAATTAAAATATCATTATATCCACTTTTAATATTCCGTTGTTCTATTTTTTCGACCATTTCTGCTATTTTTTGTAAATATTTTGCAATAATACTTTTTTCCATATTCCCTCCTCAAAACAGATTCTTTATTACATTTAAATTAATAAGCATATCTGTTTTAAGTTTTTAAGTTTTGTATTTTAAATTCAATATACCTACCACTTATTCTCTGTTTATTATATCAAACAATATTTTTTCCATATCTTTAATCAAATCTACAACCAGTGCATTTCCCATCATAAATCTACGTTTATTTAATGGCATCTCCACAATATCATCGCCAACTTTACACCACTTTGTATGACCAGTTGGAAATCCCTGTATGCGTTCTGTTTCTTCAGCAGTGAGCAATCTTATCCTTCCTGTCTTTTTATCTCTTACAATATGCGTTGTTCTGCTAAATCCACCTTCTGAAGTAAGCATTGTTCTAGCAGGTTTATCATAAGAATCAATCATTTCGATTGGACCCTCCGAAAAAATATATTCATGTCCGCTAGCTGCTTTCCTAGGGAGTTTTTTCGCACCTTTTAAATACTGCCATGTCTGACGTGCTTCTTTACTTAATCTTTCATGTGTTTCATCACTATGATTAACATTAGGCGAAGTGTAATAGAGTCTATTTTCTGGAATAAAATACTTCTCATCAACATCTACATCATCCATAACATCACCTAAAGTAAGCTGTTTACCATTATAATCCGGAGTCGTCTTTATAGTATAAATCACTCCATCCTTCATTACTCCTGTATTCTCAAATGTGAAACTAAATTTAGCTGACAACTCACCTATTCCTTGTGGTAATTCTTCAATCTTTATTTTTTTAGAATCTACATTATATACTGGAAATGTCTTTGCAAAAAATCCCTCTTCTAACATTAACTTTGACATGCTATATCTATGTAATTCGTCATCATCTTCATGATTATAATTAATTATAGAATTTATATTAGCTGCATAATTTAAATCATTCTTATATGCAAAAATGAATGTTCTTCGTCTTCTTTGCTGATAACCATACTCCGCAGCGTTTATCACACGCCACTCAACCGTATACCCCTCATCTCTAAAACAAGCAAGCATTATTCCAAAATCTCTGCCTCTTTGTTTTGCTGGGGATTTTATTAATCTATCTACATTTTCCAATAAAACAAATGGCGGTTTTTTTTCTTCTATAATTTCTCTAATTGACCACCACAATACCCCTTTCTTTCCTTCTAATCCTTTAGATGTTGCCAACGATGATGCTACAGAATAATCCTGACACGGAAATCCTCCCACTAACAATGAAAAATCTGGAATATTGCTTTTATTGACATCTTCAATATTTACATTAGTTGTATCTTTTCCATTTTTATCTAAACAAGTTCCAAAATGATATGTATAACAATCATGGGCATACTGAGTTGTTTTCTCTGCTGGTTCCCATTGATTAAACCACACTGTCTTCCATTTTTCTTCTTTTCTAAAATCATCCAATGTATTTATATGATTTAATCCACATCGAAAGCCTCCAACTCCAGCAAATAACTCACAAACTGTTTTTTTCATTTATTTAACTCCTTCTACAAGTATTCAAAACAATTATACCAAGTTATTTTACTTAGATCAACTAATTTTTACTATTATCTAATAATCTTTTAATTGCTTTAAAATATAATTATTATTTATCCAAAAACTCTGAGTAGTCATATATTCCCCATTCGGAAGCATATTTGCATCTCTTTCAACATTTCCATATGATTCTCCATTATTAAACTGATATGCCGCCATTTTTGAATGCGGTCTAATATGTATAATTTGTGTATCACTTTTATTGGGAAGATTATTCTTAAAGCTTATCTTTCCTTTTCTATCAACACTCTTTATAAACTTCACTCCATATTGAATAATATTCTTATATTGTTCCCATTCATTACGTACAACAACCTCTAAATCATTAGATGGCATACTCCATAATTGACAACTTTTTACTCTATAAACATCTCCATCTTTCTTCCAAATAAAAAAGAAAAGTTTCGTCTCCTCAAAAAATTTATGTAATTCTGAATTTTCGAAATCTTGATTAACTAATTCCATAAATTTAAATGGTGAAAAAGACATGTTTTCTTTAATACTGTTATTTTCTTCCACCCTAATAGTTTTAACTCTTATATTAGCTTTTACAAATTCATCAGCATGTTCATCCCTTATTCCTAAAATTTTACATGCCAAATCGTTCCATTGAGCTTTATTATTATTATAGTCTCGTCCAAAAAGCTCACATAATTCCTTATCAGACTTTCCAACATATCTACTAACAATTTGTTCTAATATCTGTTCAAAAGTATTTTCCTTTATTGAATTAATATCTTTTATAATTGAATTATCAGATTGCTCTCCTGCTATATAATGGTTAAGAACATATGTCATATATGAATTTTTAAAACAAAAAGCCCGCTTTCTTGCAGGAATATTGTCTCCATAATACTGAGGAACTGTACTTTTCTCAGCATTTGCTCCTTTTGTACATGCTCCTAAATACATCGTATCCCTTTCAGAAAGTTCATGTGCACGACCGTCTCTAATGGTTTTTACAATATAATCATAATCTTTTTTTATTATTTCTAAATCAATTTCCGGTGGTGTAAATAACTTTACAAAACCTATTTTATATAATAGATTACTATTTAGCTGCTTATTTCTACAATAATAAATTAATAATACTAACTTCATCTTCTCCCAAGCGTGTGATTTCACAAAATCCATTTCAATTGGCCCATCATAATTTATCATTGTTATAACCAATCTTTCCCCCGCTCTCAGCTCACCTTTTTTAGTTATTTCATATGGAGTAACTTTAAGTTCTACTCCCGCCTCTGGAAAATCTGCTTCTTGCTTAGAGTTAGCTTTATATCCAAAATAAACCTCTTCAAGAAGATTTCCTAACCCTCCCTTTCTAAATCTATTTGCATAACTTTCAACTGAACTTTCATTTATATTTCCTTTTTCTAACAACACATCTCTAAATGTTTTATCTTCTAACTTAAGTGCAAATGCTTCTATGTTTTGTGGACTTGCTGGATCATAACCCAATTTATCATTATACATATCTGTACTCTCCTTAAATGTTATTTATATATCTTTTGCATGTAAAGCATATTTACCTCGATCTATTTTCATTTGCTTTACAGGAATATTAAATTTCTTTGCTATATTCATAATTTTAATTTTATTATCATTTTCTATATTAGCACCTAAATAAATGCATGAAATAGCTGGCATAACTAATTCTGTTTTATCTTGCTTACTTATTATATATCTCCATTCATTTTCATAACTCCAGACTATATCTTTTGTTAATAATCCTATCATTAATTCCTTTTTTGCTTTTTCAATGTCTTTCCCACCCCAAATATAATAAGGAATTAATGGTCTTTCTTTAGAATATAATACAGGTAACGGATATACTAATAAATTTTCCCATTTTATATTATTAAAGTCATATTCAATACAAAACCCAGTATGACTATTTGCATAATGTGACCACATAAGCTTGTTCTTATAATCTGTACCTAAACATCCAACACGAAATATATTATTAGCCCATTCATTTAATTCTTTATCAAATTTATCTATAATCTCATTTGCTTCATCTATATCATTATCTTTTGTTGGATAAAATTTACGATTTAATTGTAAAGTAGTATCAACTTCATCAGCATCTTCTTTTATACCCATGATATTTGCAAAATAAGTTATATCAAAATTTTCCAAATCATCTATTTTCAGATTGTTCTCTTGTAAAACAGGTAGTAATATCTGTAATAAACTACCAATATCTGTTCCTAATAATTTAATAGTATTTTCATTTTTATATATTGATGTCAATAATTCAAAAAATATATTAACATCATCGTTCATATTTTCATCATCACTATTAATTTTATAAATCAACTTTTCCAAACTAGCTTTAATCTTTTCGTCCGATAGATATTTTTTTATTTCATTCTGTTCATCTGCACTGTATTCTTCTAATTTTGTCTTTTCTTCTAATACATTTTTACATGTCTGTATTAATAAAAATATTTTTTCTAATTTTTCTCCCAAAACACCTATACATATAGATTCAAATGTATATCCTAATTTACTATCAAACGGATCATTAAAAGCTTCCACCAAAGAACAATGTAAAGTTCCTTCTTCAAGATTCTTAAGAGAATATCCATCTTTATCAAAAGACCTGTATTTGTATAATTTCCCTCCATTAGTGTCTTTTAATAAAAGTTGTTTTAACTCCAATTTTAACTCTAAAGTATCTTCTTTCTGACATGCAATCTTTTCAATTAATTGTCTTTTTTCTTCAAATATATCCATGTAATCCTTTCTCTTAGATATGAAAATCCTCATCATCTATTTCAAATGTACTTTAAACTAATTATAAAGAATTATAATCGACTATTCCAGAACTATTTTTACATTAATCCACCTTCTCTATAAACTCCTTCATATCATTTATAACCTTATGTTTAAGAAGCACATCAACATATATTCCATATTTATCTGCATTTAAGTCAGCAATAATTGCAGAAACAACATCATATCTTGTATTGTTATTCACACTATTATTAACCATTCTTCTTCCTAAATTCAGCAGCTTTTCTATATTGGAATACTCTTCTCTCAATCTTTGATTTAATTTAATAGCATCACACTGATAATCTCTATTTATTTGCAGATTTCTAATCATATTATTAATGTCGTTCACATCTGTAAATGCCTTCAATTCATCACTTTTACTTTTCCCATATATTAACGCAATTGCTTTATTTACTAAATCTTTCTCAAAATACATCATAGTCCTATCCTCCATACTAATAGTATATACCTGCTATAACATATGTTTTGTCGTATTTTGTCGAAAGTAATAAAAATATCTCACCTATTACAATTTATTTAATCTGCTCCACAACCATGTATTTTTCTCCTCTTGACTATCTCATACATATTTTATAATATACTAATTAAGAAACGGGTTTTTGACTGAGTAAAGTCTCACGACTGGAAAAGGATGCTCGTTTCTTTTTTATTTCCACCAATTCTATCTCATAAAAAACAGCACCCCAACAGTACCCATCTACTGCCGAAGTGCTATCCACTCCATCAATTATTCCATTAAAATCTACCCAAATATACTCATCAGATTAGCCACAACCAGGCCCCCGCCGGTTCCGATGACATAGCCGAGAAGCGCCATCATGATACCAACCGGTACGAGGGCATTAGAGTATGCGCCGGCGAGGACCGGTGCTGTTGCTGTTCCGCCGATGTTGGCGAGGGAAGCAACGCAGCATGTGAAGATGTCGAGTTTCAATATCTTCGCAAGTGCAATCATGATTGCCACATGGATAAGGAGGATAACAAATCCTGCGAGAAGCCATATTGGGGCATTGCCGACTGCTCCAAGGTCTGCTCTTGATGCTATTAAGGCAATGACTATATAAAGCATTACATTTGAAATCTCCTCAGTTCCCTTAATCTTGCCAAATGGTGTCAGGGCGAATACGATACCAAGCACTGATACGATAAGGACTGTCCATGTTGTGCTGTCAAAGAATGATAAATATGCATTAATCATGCTGCCAAGTTCCATTGAAACTGCCGATACTAAGAGTCCTGAACCGAGCAGAAGAATGATGTTCTGCCATACGAGAGGCTTTGTGTTGGCTTTTGCTTCCTCTTCGAGTGCAGCTCCAACGCCGTCGATTATGCTTGTGTCTGCCTTTGTCCATTTGTTGAACTTCTCGTGATTTCCGATTGCCCACAGAAGGAACATTACATAAAGTGTCGCGCAGATTGAATCCATAACAAGGGCGTAAGCCATTGTTGCTTCGTCAACATCAAGTGCTGCCTGGATTGCGAGCATATTGCCGCCGCCGCCCATCCAGCTTCCGCACAGTGCGCCGAGTGCTTTCCATGAACCTGCGCCTAAGAGCTGGTGGAATATTGCATATGAAACAAAGAATCCAAGTCCGATTGACAAAGTTGCTGCGAAGAAACCGATAAGCATTTTAGGTCCAAGCTTGATGATTTTCTTCAAATCACAGCGAAGCAGCATTATGAAAAGCATCGCATATAATATCGGGTTCTTGACTGATTTGTACACAGCGCTTGTTGCACTAAGGTCCCACACTTTCATTGTGCAAAGGAGCATAAGTCCCAGGTATATAAGTACAATCGGCGGTGCAAAATTAAAGAACACCTGTGCCTTTTTCCCTTTAAAAATCTTAGGCAGATTTACTAATACTGCGGCTGCAAATATAAGTGCCGCAAGGTATAAAAATCCATCTTTTATCATGTATAAATTCTCCTTATGGTTAATCTATAACATATTCTGCCCATTTTTCTGTAGTATATAACTAAATTTGCGGAAGTAAATGTGATGCAATCTGTCGTCACACACTTACTCCCGCAAATTTAGTTATAAACTTTTAAGTATCTCCATCAGATATTCCCAAGTCCGCTCCACTGAAGCCGCGTCCATACACTCATCAGGCGTATGCACACTTTCAAGTGTCGGTCCAAATGATATCATATCTACTCCCGGCATTTTCCCGGCAAGTATGCCGCATTCGAGTCCGGCGTGGATTGAGGTAACTTCCGGTTCGTGGCCGTACACATTTGTAAAGCTATCAACGCATATCTTTCTTAACTGCGAATCACTCTTGTATTCCCACGCAGGATAGTCCGACATTGTGACTACTTTTCCTGACAAATGTTTTGCAAATGTGGTGACTCTCTCAAGCAATAATTTCTTTCCAGCCGCTGTATTGCTTCTTATAAGATATTTGTACACAAGCTTGTCATCTTCAAGATACGCTGTGCCCAGATTAAGTGAAGTCTGCACCATGCCCTTAATCTCCTGACTCATTTTGTACACACCATCAGGACTTAACCAGAGGGCATATATTACATTTGCAGTGCTCTTGGAATCAAGAACTTTGTCTGCTGCAGCGTCTGTCTTTTCAACCTCAATCTTAGCATGTGGCTCTGTCGCGCTGATTTCCTGCATCCACACAGCCTCACTCTCTTTGATGCTTTGTTCAAATGTTGTGGCATCGCAGCTTCTGACACTTACAACTGCCTTTGCTTCTTTTGGAATTGCATTTTCCTTGCCGCCACCTGAAAGCGACACAAGACGGAAATCTGCTGCCCCACTGGCATGTGAAAGTAATGAAGCAAGCAATCTTATAGCATTAGTGTGCTGTTTGTGAATCTCAACGCCGGAATGACCGCCGGCAAGCCCGCTTATCTTAACTTCGAAGCATACCGAACCATTCTGCACATCAATTGCACCATCTGCCACCCAGCCCGCAGCATCCTCATACACAACCGGAATGTCACACTCAGCTCTCACACCACCAGCACAGCTTACATACAATATTCCCTCACTTTCAGAATCAATATTGATAAGCCTCTTTGCTGTAAGGTCAGAAGTATCAAGGTCTCTTGCGCCAAGCATTCCAATCTCTTCATCGCTCGTAAGCACTGCCTGTATAGGAGGATGCGCAATCGTATCCGAAGCAAGCACTGCCAGTATAAATGCAACTGCAATTCCATCATCAGCGCCAAGCGTCGTGCCATCAGCCCATACCATCTTACCATCGGTGCAGGCCTTAATGCTCTCTACACTCATGTCAATATCGCAGTCTGGCTCTTTCTCACACACCATATCAAGATGTCCCTGCAAAATCACAGGCTCACAGTCCTCATATCCAGAAGAACCAGCCTTAAATATAACAACATTATCAGCCGCGTCCTTCCTTGCCTTAAGTCCATGCAACTTAGCAAACTCCAGACAATAATCCGCAATCAGCCCAGTATTTCCAGAACCATGCGGAATCGCACAAATCTCCTGAAAATAAGAGAAAACCTCTGATGGTGATAACTCATTTATATCCATAAAAAGCCTCCTAAACCTACTTTTTCATCATTTTTCACAATCTGATAGGTCTTTTTTACATTGTTAGTTGGTTTATTATGCTTCTTTCCCCATTAAATACCTACTAATTCATCATATTTAGCAACATTAGTAGGTCTTTTCCTCATATGTTTACAACATTAGACATCTCTTGTCAGTCAAAAAACCTACTATTCTCGCATAAATCATAAATTTAGTAGGCAATTTTCTTTTTTCTCCACTATTTTCATCATAATTTCTTCTAAATAAACCTACTAATTCATCACATTTAGCAACATTAGTAGGCTTTTCCCTACTTATGCGCTGATTTCATGTGCTATTTGACGCTATCCCAAATGAACAAAGCCCCACAACATACACCAATAGCAGCACCTGCAGTGCAACGCCCAGGTGCGTCCGCACACCACCCCTTGAAGGGCAGTTGCCACATACTCCCAGCTAAACTTCCCATGAGGTAAACACTCTCTGCCGTGCTGTCAGTACGGAACATATACTTGAGTCTGACGTGCTGTGCATAAGTTAATACCGCTATCTGCAAAAGTGCAGTGCGGAAAATCTCGTTCAAGCGAAGCGCGTTTGATTTTCCGTACTGTAATAAACTATGCAGATAGCGGTATTTACTTATGCTAAGCTAAGGAAGCCCGAAAGTATATATTCTGTACTGCCATCACCGCAGACCGGGCTCACATACCTTATCGAAAAATGATTCTATTTAACGTGCAACACTTCATGAGCCCTGTGTGACAACGGTTTCCCAAAATACTCCTCATAGCACTGCTTAACCGATGGATTCTCATGTGAGAATCTAAGATTATCGCGCTTATCAAGCCCGTACAGCACATGACGGCGCTCCTCAACCATCACAGCATCTTCCTTGTAAGGCTGTCCGCCGCCGTTGATACAGCCGCCCGGACAGGACATGATTTCAACGAAATCATAGTGAACCTCGCCCTTCTTAATAGCATTCACCAAACGTCTTGTGTTGCCAAGTCCGCTGGCAACAGCCACATTTACAGTTGTCCCATTAAGGTCAAATGAAGCTTCCTTCCAGCCCTCAAGACCTCTCACTGACTGGAACGCATCCGCATCAGGATTATTTCCTGTCACAAGATAGTAAGCACTTCTGAGTGCCGCCTCCATAACACCGCCTGTTGCACCGAATATGACACCAGCACCTGTTCCTTCACCTAAAGGATTATCAAACTCGTCCTCATCAAGTTCTTCCGGCTTTATGAAAAATGCTTTGAACATTCTTTCAACTTCTCTTGTTGTAAGAACTGCGTCAACATCTTTGCCTCCGTCCCATGTACACTCGTCCTTTTTTGCAAGACAAGGCATGATTGACACGCAGAATATCTTTTCCGGGTCAACCCCAAGCTTTTCTGCATAATACGACTTTGTTATTGCACCAAACATCTGCTGTGGTGACTTTGCTGTTGAAAGTCTGCCTGCCATCTCAGGGAACTCGCTCTTTACGAATTTCACCCATCCTGGACAGCATGATGTGAACATTGGAAGTCCTGACTCCTTGATTTCCGGAAGCCTTTCAAGAAACTCGCTTCCCTCCTCCATAATTGTCATGTCTGCTGCAAATGTTGTGTCAAATATATAATCAAATCCTATTCTTCTAAGTCCTGCAACAAGTCTTTGTGCTGTCGCATATTCCTTAGACATACCAAAATCTTCGCCCCATGCTGTTCTTACTGCTGGTGCAATCTGTACTACTGTAATGATATCCTCATTTTCAATTGCATCAAGCACGATTCCGACATCGTCCCTTTCTGTAAGTGCACCTACAGGGCAGTTGCTTACACACTGACCACAAAGTGTACATGCAGTCTCCGCAATGTTCTTGTTTGCACGCACATTTACAGTTGTACGCGAACCTGTATTTACAACATCCCATATGTGCATTCCCTGAATATTATCACACACCTGCACACAACGCATACATTTGATACATTTCTGGGCATCTCTGATAAGTGGAAATGTTTTATCCCAATTATCTTTTTCTAATATTGAATCATATGGCATCTCTGATATATTAAGTTCATTTGCAATTGACTGTAATGCACAGTTACCACTTCTTATACATGTACCACATTTGTAATCATGCTGTGAAAGTATGAGCTTGACATTAGTCTTTCTTGTTGTACGCACTTTTCTTGAATTGGTGTAGACAACCATGCCTTCTTCTACGAAGTTATTACATGCTGTAACACATCTGTCAGTACCCTCTACTTCAACAACACATACACGACATGCACCAATTGCGTTGACTTCTTTGAGATAGCAGAGTGTAGGTATTGTCTCTCCTATTGTTTTGGCAGCTTCAAGAATGGTAGTTCCTTCTTTTACTGATACAGCTTTACCGTTAATTGTTAAATTTACCATTGTTTCTCTCTGCCTCCTCTGAATGAACCAAATCCAAAATGATCACATCTTAAGCAGCGTCCAGATTCCTGACATGCTTCCTCGCATGAAAATCCATACTCAATAGGTTCAAAATCTTTCTTTCTGTCTGCGGCATCACGCATTGCAACCTCAACTCGTCCGCAAGGTACCTTGTCCTCATATCCGGCATAAGGTATCTCTACATCTGAAGTTATCTCGTGATGGTAGCCAAGATATTCATCAATGTTGGCTGCCGCAACCTTTCCGGCTGCTATAGCCCTGATTACTGTTGCAGGTCCTGTTACGCAGTCTCCTCCTGCAAATATTCCTTTACGTTCTTTAATCTCACTTGTATCAAGTGCCTCAATTGTTCCTCTCTTGACTGTAACGCCATGCTCCTCAAAATATCTTGTTTCGATACCCTGTCCGATGGCAACTACAATAAGGTCGCAAGGAATAAGAACCTCGTCCTTAGCTGCAGTCTTAGGTGATGGTCTGCCACCTTTTATCCTGCTTATCATCTGTGGCTGAACCCATAAACCAACTGCTGCGTCATTTTCATCTTTCTCTATTCTAACTGGTGACATAAGTTCAAGAACATCGCAGCCCTCTGCCTCTGCACCTTCAACCTCTTCCGGAAGTGCCGTCATGTCGGCTTTTCTTCTTCTATATACAATGCTTACTTTCTCAGCACCTAATCTTACAGAAGAACGTGCAACATCCATTGCTACATTTCCACCGCCAATAACAACCACTCGCTTGCCGGTATAGTCAGGCATTTCATCATCACCAATTGCACGAAGCATTTCTACTGCTGATGTTACACCTGTTGTAGCATCCTCACCATCAATTCCAATCTTCTTGTCTGCATGTGCTCCGATAGAAATGTATACTGCATTATATTCTTTATTAATATCCTCAAGCGTAATGTCTGTTCCTACGCTTATATTTTTCTTGACTTCTATTCCTGTAGACAATATAGCGTTAATCTCCGCATCCAGCTTTTTTCTTGGAAGTCTGTAGTTAGGAATTCCATATCTTAACATTCCACCAAGCTGCTTTCTCTGCTCAAATATAGTAACCTTATGTCCCATAAGAGCCAGATAATATGCGGCACTGAGTCCTCCCGGACCACCACCGATTATTGCAACCTTCTTACCTGTTGGCTCATTACATGCCGGAACCGGAACATCACCGGCATTATCAACTGCCATTTTCTTAAGTCCCCTGATGTTGACTGGCGCGTCAATAAGTGTTCTCTTACATCTGTTTTCACATGGATGCTCACAAATGTATGCGCATGTTGTAGGCATTGGATTATCTCTTCTTATAAGACGAACCGCGTCTGCATATCTGCCTTCATGCACAAGTGCTATGTATCCCGGTATATCTACTCCTGCCGGACATGACTTCACACATGCAACCGGCTGGTTACTGTTACATGAACAAAATCCTCTCTCAATATGTGACCTGAAATCATCCTCGCAGCCATCAATACATTTTAGTACAAGCTTTGCTGCCTCATATCCGATTGCGCAGTCAGCGGAATAATAGATTCCCTCTGCTGTAAGCCTGATAACATCAAGAGTTTCCTCTGTTGCGTTACCATCAAGCACATCATCAAAAAGTCTCGCAAGCTGCCTGAGTCCCACACGGCATGGAACACATTTGCCACATGACTGTGCAAGACACATTTTTATAAATGACCTGGTAAGGTCGATAGTACACAGTCCCGGTGGACTTGCTACTATTCTTCTCTCCAAATCCTGATATAAAGACTCCATTGTAACCTGAGCCTTATCCTTGGTTATAATCGTTAATCTGCTCAATTTCCGCTCCATTTCTGCATATTGCGTGTGTCGTATTACTGCTCGCCAGTATACCGCTTAGGTAGTTCTATGTAACATTTTACACAATAAATGTTAATTTGAAAAGGAAGGTTATTTTTTTCACACAATAACCTTCCTCTCATCCATTACTTATGGTCGCACTTCATGCACTGGCTCGTTTCTTTGTCAGTTTCTTTCTTGTAAAATGCACATGACCAGTCGCATATACTTTGCAATATCGGCATTACAGACAAGCCCTTTTCCGTAAGTGAATATTCAACTCTTGGTGGGATTTCATCGTATGATTTTCTTGATACAATATCATCTGCAATAAGCGCTTTTAATGTTGTTGAAAGAACTGCATCTGTAATATTCACCAGTTCTGCCCTTAACTCACTATATCTTAATGTCTTCTTATCCGCCAGAACACATATAACTCTTGATTTCCATTTGCCTCCAAATACTTCCAACCCGTATTCCAATGGACATCTGATATCTGATTCTAATTTCTTGTGGTACATAAATTCTCCTAGTAATTTTAATAATTTACCAATTGGGCGTTTCATTATAATATCATGTTATTGGGATTTTTCAAAGCTGCTATTAATTTTGTTAGTGGCTTATAAAGTTGTTATTAGTTATTTCTACTGAACACTTTATTTGATTTTACTTCTTCTTATCTTTAACCGCCATCTCATACTCTTCCTCAGAATACTTAGTAAGTATCTTCTCCTTATCAATTCCTAGTTCCAGCACTCACCTTCTTTTATACCTTCATTTATTCCCTGCTGTATTCCCTCTTCCACACCTCTCTGGTACTGTTCTTCCTTCAGTACTTCCATGTGACCTTCTTCGTCATATTCGTAAATGCTCACTCCGACCACCTCGCTTCTATTCTTTCTGAAAAAATCGGATAATACATTTTCCTGAATACATTCATCTATCGCCTCATTAACAGCAATCTCTATATCCTTCTTTTCCTCATTCTTTTTTGTCTTACCTTATTTACAAATATCATGTAATCTTTAAGGCTTTTACACTTTTCAAGAAGCTCACTGTTATTACCACTGTTAATGTTTAAAACCTGAACTATAAGTTCTAAGCTGTTAACGGCATTAATTCGATCATTAATATCCCCTACACCTAATTCTGTCATTCCACATTCAATCTGTGTCTCTTTATTTTTCTTTTCAAACATATACAGATCCTGACTGAATACAAATGATGCATCATTCTTGTACTTAACATAAATTCCGTTCTTAAGTGTTGTAACCATAAGATTCTCTGTATCTGAATAGCTTGTTCCGTTCATTCCATTATACAAATCCAAAAGATTATCCTTATCCCTATACAACAGACAGAATATAGTATCTTTGTGGTTTACATAAGTCTTACTTTCCTTCATTGGCAAATCTCCTTATTCTCAATTCTCATAATTGTTATACAGTAAAGAGATTGTTTCTTAGAAAAGTAATTCCTTATAAAGATAGTATCACTTGATACCCTCAAAGACAAGCATATATAAGCCAAATCGACGACTATTCCTTAACCACTTTCAGTATAGCACAATTAGAATTTATGTCTATTATTACTATACATAATATATCATACATCCTGAAGTGTCACAAGTATTTCTTTTATTTTTATATTTTAAATATATATAAACATATTAACGAAGCAATTTGCATTATATCAATTAATTGGCTTATACAAAATAAGCCGGACTGCAAAGATAACAGCCCGGCTCTGGTTTAATATAATATATTATAATGTATTAATCAAAATTTTCCCAATAATCAACAAATTCCATAAATTCTTTTGCTATTTCATCTGATGCACTGTTAAAATCGCATTTTGAATTATAATACACATTTTCTCCTAAACTTACCTTCTTATATTTTCCACCTTCATCAGTGTCAGGATACATATCCAAAGCCTTTATTACCAGTGGTATTTTGATAAACTGTATTTCACACAGCTTTTCATTGATATACTCTTTATCTTTTTCCTGCAATTTGTAGAATAATACCCCTGTTATCTGGTATTTATTTTTATCAGTTTTATATGATAAATAATCGAAAATATGTGTTGCCTCATTATAACATTCTGGTTTTTTAGCATTTTTACTCTCTGTAATTATATTAGCATGCTTTAATGAAGGATAATTTTCAATAATTTTATCTCTAATGTCATTTAATTTATCATTAATAGCTTTTGAACAATCTTCCGCACATTTTTTATCTAAAGGTCGCATATGGATGTTTCCGTTAATTCTATTGCATAAATTATATGCATTTCCTACAACTCCATTTTTTGCATCTTTCCTACCTTTGTCTGATGTCTCATATGAATCTATTTTTTCCCATTCATTACCATTAAACAATAATAATCTATATTCCTCACACATACCTTATCCTTTACCTTTCTTCTATACATAATTATATAATTGTTAACTAATTTATTTTTCAACAAATTCTGAACCATTAAAATAAAAATGTATAACTTGATTTTCATATCTTAAATGATATGTAAAATCATAAACATTCCATGTGTTATGTCTTCCTCCAGAATTCATATGAATTACATATTCACTATTAAAATTATATTTTTTAATTATATAATTTTTAAAATCATTCATTTCTTTTGAATTATTTATTGTTAAAAATGCATCTCTTTTATTTACCCAATAACTTTGATTCAAATCAATAGAACCATCTGGTTTATATACAATATGATCTTCCTGAGGAGTATCAGGCTCCGGACTTGGTTCTGGTGATGGACCTGGCGCCTGTTCCGGAGATGGCTCAGGAGATGGTGTGGCAGGTGCTTCTGTAACCTGCTCATTATATTCCTGCGATGAATTGCTGCCATTATCCTTACCTGCTGAATCATTATCCTCGACAACATTATTCTCTTGCGCTTCCTCTGTCACATTCTCACTGGCTTCTTCTGTATCAGATTCTTCTGTCATATTTTCCGTTGATAATGCAGTATCCATACTTTCTTCTGTATTCTTATTAGTCGGTGTTTCTTTTATAGAAGTTGTTTCAAGTTCCACTTTTTTACCATTTTTCGTCTTATTACTTTCCTTAGAGTTCTTACTGTTTACACCTATAACAACACCAACTACGCACAGTATAACAACAATAGCGCTTACTATCCCGATTATAACAATTTTAGAATTGGATTTTTTAAACAAATTTTGCATCTTTTGTCCTCCCATATTTAACTCTATATATTATAAGCTAAACCACTCCATTTTTGTCAAGTACTGTTATATGTGTGTACGATTTTGTAATTAACTTTTCTTATTCTAGACCCTATATAAAAAGCGGATTGCCAGACTTATGCCCGTAACAATCCGCTCGTTCTTCATTTCATTTTTAACAAAACTTATAATTACAGCTTTCCACCATATACAGGGAAGCCACTGCTCTCGCCATAATTTTCTATCTTCTTGAAGTTCTTAAGCACTTCCATATCCTCTGCGCTGATTTCAAAATCAACCTGTGCATTAGACTTCATATGCTCTGCGTTGCCAGTCTTTGGAAGTGAAACAGCACCAAGCTGGATTGTATAACGGATATAAAGCTGTGGAACTGTTACGCCGTATTTGTCAGCCATTTCCTTAATCTTGGCAGTCTTTACAAGGCTTTCAATATCACTAATCTGGAAATTAGATATGCCGATTGCCTTAAGTTTTCCTTCTTTGTAAGCTTCCTCAAGCGTTCTCCATGCTTCTCTGTTTCCAGCCTTAGCCTGTTCATATGTCTTATGCTCAGCAGCAACCTTTGATACAACAAAAAGTTCTTCTCTTGGCACGCCGCATGTACGCACTCCTTCACCGACACCGCGATCAGAAGCATATTGTCAAGTATGTATGTCAGATTTTTATATATTCATCGTCATATATGGGGGAATGCATATAATTCCATCTTTTACAATTAAATTTCTTGGATGAATAATATAACTTTCCCCTATGCGCTCCTTGTATTTTTCTCTGAAATTATTTAATGAGGTTGTTTTATATTGCTTTCCAGACTTTACTTCAATCGGAAACATCTTATATTTTAATCTGCTACTATTTGAAATGATAAAATCAATTTCCATATCATTTCGGTGCTTATTTTCATTATAGTGTGTATAAAAATATAACTTATGTCCATTCGCCACCAGCATCTGAGCTATTGCATTTTCATAAAGCATTCCTTCATTATCATTCAGATATCGCTCAAAATACATTTCGACTTCCTTATCTTTTTTAGCAAAGTCAATCAGAAGATAACTTTCGTATTCGTTTTTTCCAAATTCTTCGCAGATGGTAGACTTTCCCATACGTCTGGCGCCTTCTGTCAGTAAAGCTTTTTTCCCCTAACATTCATTTTTCCATTCCAGTAGTTTTTTATATATTTTTCTTTTTAATATCATGGTTCCTCCAGATTATGCGCATATATGTTAGTTCTATTATGATTATACGCACATTCTAAACAGGTTTTGAATTTATTTGCAGGGAGGCTTTTATATGTCAATGAATATTAACAGTTTGATTCGGACGGAGATTTACTGAATGCAAACGGTGTTGCAGGTATGGATGTTACTGTAATCGTTTAAGTGGTACATGGACTTTAGAACAATATGAAGGACAGTACAGATCTGCTATGTACGCAGCCGTAAAATCAGCCAATCCAAATTGGAAGCCCGGACAATCATTTGATACAGGCATTCTTGATAATATCACAAGAGAATCCGTAGAAGCTACACTTGTCCAAAATGGTAACAGACTCGTTCGTAATTCTATTGATGTATCGGTATAAAAGGGAGAAACGTATAGACTTCAAAAAGGCGGCAAATCATCTCAACATATTGTTGATGATTTGCCACCTCGACTTTTAACACTGATACCGTATCCACACCGCATCACTGTCAAATTTTTTAGAAAGATAGGAAAGTTCATCCGCTGCAGTTTTTCGGGTTATCCCTGTCTTTACATCTTCTGTTTGCTCCACAACCTGCTTTTCTGTGGTTTCCTTAGCATTATTTTTCCGTATATTACCGGTATAAGCATTTGTGTAAATATTAGAGTAATTGTTTACACCTGTAACTGCCATACTAACATCTCCTTTCGTATTACAAAGCTTTCATTACCTTTTATTAGCATAATAATCCCAAATACCATTAAGCATTTTCCGATTACCATCTGATACATTCAGATTTAGCCTTAAATCTTTCCAATCACCCAAATACTGCTGCGATAATTTCTGGTTATCCGACTGGATGGCGGATAAAAATGCCTGATATGCCGAATTTTTGATAACCCCCTTTTCTTTAGATTTTGCAGTATTTTCCTGGTTCTCACCTATGTTCTGTTCATTTGCTGTCTGTTCACTTTCTTTATGGTAAACTACCGATGGTGTAAAATCCTGTAATTCTGACCAGATTTCTGTGGAAGTTGCCATAAAATTACTGTGATTTTCATATGCCTGATTTAGCATATCCAGTTCTTTTTCTTTGGTCAATTCCTCAATTTTGCCCGATTCCGTCACATAATACTCTTGCTCATAATCTTGTGCCGCATATTTTTCTTCAATGCTGTTTTTCATTTTGTTATATGCTGTTGCCATTCTGTTTACATGATGTTCAAAAGTATCTGACTTCACCCCCTGTGTCGTATCTTCCTTTGCAAATACCTCTGTTACTTCATTTTCAAACCGATTGACATAATCCATAAAACTAACTGATGATAAATGCTTAAAGATTTCCTGCCCTGTCTTTGAAATAGAAAGTGTATCTGTGTACTGTGTCATTTTCTTTTCTAAATCTGCCGGAATATTTTGCTTTGTATTTTTTCTGCTGTTTTGTTCGATTGCAGAATATGTAATATTCATATTATTATAAATCTTCATAACTGTCTCCCCTAAAAGCCTTACCTGTACTCATATATTCACTTGTTTTCGCATTAATCTGTGTCCCTGCATTATCAATTATTTTTTGATTTGTTTTTTGGGCTGAAGCTATATAGGATTTCAAATCAATACTTTTGTCAACATTTGTATTATGTATTCTTCCTTTCGTATTTTTTACAAGTTTTTCCTTTCCTGATGCACTTATCGTTAAAGTATCTCTTGTACCGCTGCAACCTGCATCTTGACTTCTTGTAGTTTTTCGTTGTTGCCCATACAGCGTATTAATGAATGACTGATTGGTATAAATTCGACTATTAAAAAAAATATTCATAATATCACCTATATCCTTAATATGACTTATATCATGTTCCATTCTTTTATAATTTCATCGGCACTATTCTTCACATATTTTATACGCTCTGCACCAACTACGATTTTTTTGCACCAACTACGATTTGAGCACAAAAAAAGGACGAAACCGCCCTTTTTACGAATTCAGAAACAAATCTGCTACAAATTTGTTTCCATCCTGTTTTAATTGTAAATTCCCATCATACTTATCTATGCTCTGTTTCACATTTAAGAGTCCTATCCCTCTGCCTTTTCCCTTATCTGATACCGGCATACGTTTTTTCCATTTTACATTTCCACAACTGTTTTCTATATGAACTACCGTCATCTTATGATAGGCACTGATTTTAATAAAAATGTATTTTTCTCCGTCAACATTTGCAGCAGCTTCAATCGCATTGTCCAGCAGATTTCCGAAAATAGTTGTTATGTCTATCGGCTCTATGTAAGATAATTCTACATTGTCTATCTTAATGTCCGAATGTATCCCTTTCTCCTGCATGACAGCATTTTTATCTGTCAGCAGAATGTTCAATATCGGATTCTCTGTGTAAGACATAGGAATCAGTGGTGCCAGTGTACTTCTGATTGCCTCTGCATATTCGCCAGCCGTATGCTCCCTCTCTGTTCCATACAAATTCTAGATAGCCCTGATATGCTTATCCACATCATGTAATATCCGTATTGTCTGATTATATTTTTCAGTCTGTGCCAGATAATACTCATACTGCATTTTTGCCTGTTGCTCCAATGCCTTTACGCGGTTTTCATAGTGTTTCTTTTCGTCTGCCATTTTGACATAATACAAAAGATACAGGTCAGCTAAAACGATGCACCCCATATTTACCGCTGACAGATAGCTTTTCTGCCCATCCCTAAAATTCTGCACAATCACAAGCATATTGACCAGACTGTAAAAAAACATGATTCCATATATGATATATTGTTCTCTGGAACAGGCTGCCTCTGTCCTTTTTATCAATCTGTTTATCAAAACATAGTATAGGAAAATCAGCACTATCTTTGAAAATGCCACTTCCAGACAATATTGCATGACAACATCAATATTTAAAATTCCACCAATCTGCAAAAAACAGTGTAACAGAAGCACTCCCAGCGTTTCACATACAGACATACATAAAACCAGTACTTCACTCTCAGTAATTCTGCGGATTGGTCTGTCTGCATCTTCGTAATACAGAAAATATACCGTTACACCAACTCCAACAAACCATATCAGCAGATTCAATATTGCAAAGTTCAGCATATTTATGTAAAATGCAGTAATTCCCATCGCTATCTCTGCCGCTATATACAAAGTTCTATTGCTGTAACTTTTCTTATATCTTTCATTCATAAATTGAAAAAGAATTGTACAGATAATAAAACAGGAAAGTCCATTACATATCACAAGTAAAATCTTATCCATCTTCTATTCTCTCCTCTGGGTTTTCTGCAAAAATTTATTCATTTCTTCCCGAAAATCAGAGCTTCTTTTTTGTGCAAGGGACAGTTCTTTCCCATTGTCCAGATAAATATGAAATCCCTGTATCTTCTCAATATGTCTCACATTTATAAGACAGCCTCTGTGATTTACCGCAAAATCATATGGATGTAATTCTTCCACAAGATTTTCAAATGTACATTCACATTCATATCTGCAATCTTCCATAATAATTGCTGCTTTTCTGGATCTTTTTATGTACTCAAAATATAATATCTCGTTTAATTTCAAACAAACACAACCTGCTTTTGTTCCTGATTCATCTAGTATTTCAAATTCCTTTTCTATTTCCGGATATTTCTCCTGCCCCAGAATTTCCATAATCTGCGTTTTCATTTCTTCTTCATTGATCGGTTTACACAGAAAAGAAAACGCATGTACCTTATTAATCGCCTGTGCCATGTATTCTTCATAACTGGTGATGTATATAATTTTTATATCATGATTTTTTTCTTTCAGCTTTCTTCCGAGCGTAATTCCGCCCAGTTCTTCCATGGAAATATCCAGTATTCCGATATCAATCTTGTCATTACTGTTCAGCAGCTCATTCGCCGACAGAAACGACCGTATCTGATACTGAACCTGATATTCTGAAAGAATCTTATCCAGCATCAGCGTCGCTTTGTCAAGATCTTCCTTATCATCATCACATATCACTACTTCTAACAATCCAATCTCCTCCCTGTAATAACTTTTGTTTTTCTATTATACCATATCGGCACTTTTTATAATTGCCGATATGGTATGATCATCAAAATTATTTTTACCTTTCCCCTCTGTCACGCTTCCTTGTGCTCTGTCTGCCATACGCTTTCGTTCCATGGTATTTCTTTCTGGCTTCCAGTTCCTCTAAGAATTCATCATATACACTCATCTTATAACGGATACTCTTCATTTTAGCCACATCATATCCCATCCTGTTCTTATATGCTTCAAACTCCTGTGACGTGTCCTCTGTTGGCGGCGGAAGCTGTCTGACACGCTCCTGTATGGACATCTTCGTATAATCTGGTGGTATCTCCTGCTCTTCTTTATGGGAAGTCGGTTCTGTCTGTTCTTCTAATGCTATTCCCTGCCACTCCCGGTTAAATTCATCAAACGCAGCACCATAGAACACTTCCTCCTCGTCATCACGAATGTTCTCTTTCTCACAGAACCGGTCAAAGCCCTCATATACACTGATATCCCCTTCTGGCTTTTCATATTCCTTTTGAACACTCCCTGCTGTATCTATACCGACACTTTCCTTAACATCAGATATATCCCATTCCGCATAATCATCATATCTTCCAGATTCCTGTTCAATATCAGCCTTTATGCGTTCATACTCCAGTCTGCTTTTTTCCTTCTTTTTCAGATATTCAGTTATCCCTGCGACAGTAAATCTTGCACCAAGCCTGCTCCCTCTGACCGCCATCGGCTTTCCTTTTTTATCCGTCCTGTATTTCAGGGCATAGGATATGGTATTGCCCCGGAGCCGAACATCCATCAGATAATACACCTTCGCATAATCAATCACATCCTGCAAAGTCTTATTCTCCGGTCTGTTCATGGCATTTCGCAGAAGCACCTTTATTTCTTCCCGAAACGACAGCTTATCACGCTTTTTCATCTGATATTCTGCGAAGCTCTGGCGCTCCCTGTCTTTATCCTTTACATAATAGCTGTCACGATACGAATGAACCAGTCCACGCTTCCTGCACTGTTCCCCGAAATATCTGCACATTTCCTTCAGCTCTGCCGGTCCCCGTCTGAAGGACTTTCCATCTTTCACATTGCAGTTGCTCACCAGAAAATGCACATGTGTATGTGCTGTATCTGTATGCACTGCAAACAATACCTCATATCCTTTTGAACAGAAGAACTCCCTCGCAAAATCCTCTGCTATTTTATATGCCTGCTCATAGGTCAGTCTGTCATTATCCTCCGGGTGGAAGGATATCGAAAGCTTCTGTGCCAGTAGCTCCCGGATATCCTTTAACGTCACACCATCCACACGCTTTCCGTCATATACATCAAGAAGATAATTCAAAAAATCCGCATTTCCCTTATATCCGCTTGCTTCCTTTATCCTGTCAAATCTCTTTTTTAATGCTTCATCCACTCGAATGTAGATAACCTCGTCTCTTGCTCTGTTTGCCATATAAGTCCTCCTATCTGTCTAAAAAGTGTAATAGTCACTTCCTGTCACATGAAAAAACAGACACATGACATACATCACATATCTGCTCATTGCATCCTGTTATTCTGTTTTTATATCCATCTGGCTACATATCTGCCTGATGATATAACCCTTTACTGCGGGTGTGCCCTCTTTCTTTGACTGTGGCTCCACTTTTTTGTATGGATATAGCTATATCTGTAATTCCGGCTACATTCCGCCACATTATTATTGCCATATGCTGCCGCTTTTAAGCTGTACCGCAGCCATTGTTTAGAAATTCTCCGCAGGCAGGGCACATCATCCCATCTGTCAGCCTGCTGTAAAAAACACAGCAGACTTCCGAAAGCCATTCTGCGCTTACCGCTCCGACTGGCTTTCCCACATCTCTTTTTTTGCCAGAAGAAATCTCTCTCCTGTGTTTCGATGTGGTTGGGATGATATAGGCAGGTAGTACCGCTGGCTTGCCAACTCGTCAAAAAAAGGAAGCGAAAATGCCTTACGGCATCCCCGCTTCCTTTTTCTTCCTCATTGTCTTCACCATCGGTGCTACCTGCTTAAGGGGCACAGCCCCCTAAGAACCCCCACCGGATAAATATTGCCACCTGCAAAGGTGGTATCAATATTTTCCGGCTTTATAGCCTTCGTCCCATAGAATCTTCTGCACTTTTGCTTTACACACCAAAGCTGTAATCAAGAAATTCATTATCCTCCGGTTCTTCCTCTGCTGATTCCCCCAGAACCGCTTCGGCAGTATGCCCCTGCTTAATTCTGCCATTTCCATTGCCATTTGCAGGGCTTGGCATTACCGGCATACCTGCATTTGCACCTGCCACAGTGCTCTGAAATCCTGCCGTAAGCACTGCCTGTTGCTGAATCAGATACATTCCCGCCAGTGTCGGAAGATTTGCCAATGTTTTTTCAGCCACCTGCGCTACGATGCGTTCCACAAAAGCATCTTCTTTTTCCCTTGTTTCAAGATACGGATCACGCTTTTTTCGCAGATGCCTTTCGTAATAGTCATTGATGGCACAGATAACAAATTCGTTCTGTGACTTAAACTCTTTTTCCACCTCATCAGAGTGAAGCAGGCTCCATGCCTGCATTGCACTCTCACTGTTCCGGTTAAATCGGACATTCTTATTCCATGATTTTTCTGCCATTTACATCGCCTTCTTTCTCTGCTGATGCTTTAAGATCATATAGCAGTAATACTCATACCCCTTTGCATTAGCTCTGATATCATGGTCAAATGTCACTCTGTCCATATCATACTCGCCAAATGCCTCTACAATCCTTGCACCACCGCCCATAACATACAGCCTCATCATCTGCTCATTGTACTCATAATCACGCAGCTTCTGGAAAATCTGCACTGCATACTCTTTTGCAGCTTCCACCATCAGACCTGCATATGGTTGTGCAATATCTGTCTCCCCAGTGCGGAGGAAATTCTCAATTACCTCGTGCATCAGTTCCGTTCCGGTATTATCACGAACCTTATTTAAGATAGCTTTCTCACACTGATACACTCCCAGCTTTTCTGTCCAGGACTTGCTTTCCATAGGTCTGCCATTGTTCAGATACATCAGGTTCATTGTTCCGTTTCCGATATCCACAAGAAGGTTCATTCCCTTGAAGTCTTTCAGGTTCTCCGCTACCGCAGAGTAGCACTGCGGCATTACCGTACAGCCTGTGAACTCCATTTCATAGATTCTGTCCTTGTAGCCGACTTTTACAATTCTCTCTTTCATCATATAATCCCGGAAGGTATCTCTCTGTGCCTGTACCCATTTCAGCGGAAGTCCTACCGCAAGGTGGATACGGACAGCATTTCTTCTGTCCGTATAGCCTCTTGCTTCCAGCTCTTTCACAACTGCCGCCATTGTAAGCACATAGTTATCATCATCTGTCACTTTGTCTGTAACAAATCCTTTGTGTCCTTCCCCGATGATATAGTATCTGCCATTCCATTCAATAAAGTCTCTGGCAAATACCGGAGCCTTATCACTCACACTTACCGCAGTCGGAAATACCCTTCTTGCGGTCTTAAAATTACCATAGCCTGCATCTACTCCAATAATCAGACTCCCGTTCATCTTATATTCTCTGATTTTCTCTGTCATAATAAAATCCTCTCTTTCTTAAATTGCATACTTTTCTTTTACCTCTTCTGCTGTTGGGAAAATCCCGGTATCAACATATACTTTGTTTTCCCCGGCAACTACCTCTGCGATATGCGTATCATTATCTGCCATAAGCAGTTTTTCCGCTTTTGCACTCGCATTCTCCAAAGCTTCTTTTATCTCAGCCTCCTGCACCTTTGCACGGATTGCTTTTGTTTTTGGCATGAACTTTGCCCTGCGCCGCCTCTGATACATGGCATTGCGCTCACGAAGTCTTTGTTTTTCCTTTATTTCAGCCAGTTCTTCTTCCGTCAGTTCCTGTGCCGGAAGTTCCACTTTACCGATGAAGTTAAGGTAAATCTCTATCTCCATCACACGCTCGCCATCAATCTTTTCCGCTTTGTGGACAAGTATCTTATCCACAAATTCATTGATGATGACAGGTGTTAATTCCGTGATATCCGTGTATTTATGGACTAGTGCCAGAAATTCCTCCGTCCGGTCTGTATCCTCGTCATACTGCGTAAGCTGCTCCCTGCATGTCTTAATGGACTGCTCCAGTTCTGCCTGTTCCTTTTCATACCCTGCCGATAGCATTTCATATCTTTTGTCAGGCAGTCTGCCAAGGGCATTGTCCTCATACACTTTTTTAAGAAGGATATCAAGCTCTGCATACCGCTTCTCCTGATGCTTTAACGCAGCCTTCAGCTTCTTCGCATCACTCTGTTCCCGGATTTCTGATGCACTGCGGATGCTTTCGACAAATGCTCTCTCATCCATCCTTACACTTTTACACGCATACTGAATGGTTTCAAGCACAAGCTGGTCAATCACCTTTGCCTGTATATTGTGCGAACAGCAGACCTTTCCTGACTGGTCATGGCTGTTATTATAATTGCCGCAGTTATAACAGGCTGGAGTTGTTCTGACACTGCCATCCGGCAGCCCTCTCCAGTTTCTTCCGGCACGCTTTCCCTCATTACGATAATGCATCTTTCCACCGCAGTCCGCACAGAAAATCTTACCCACAAACGGATTTGTCTCGCCCTCTGTGTTTATCCTGCGTTTGGTCTTTCTAAGCTCCTGCACCATATACCATGTTTTTCTGTCAATGATCGCCTCATGGGTATCCGTAAAGACCACTATCTCGTCACTGTCATTTCTTACAGCAGTCTTATCCTTATAGGAAAGCTTCTTTGTACGGAAATTCACAGTATCTCCCATATATTCCGGTTTTTCAAGCATTCTTACGACACTTACTCCTGCCCATTCATATGGCTTTGACATATCACACCGGTTCTTGTAACATCCATATCCCCGCTTTGCCTGATAATATGAAGGTTTTTCCACCTTTTCCTCAGTCAGTATCCTTGCAATCTGATATGGTCCGATTCCCTCAACTGCCATCCGGAATATCCTGCGGACAACTGCCGCAGCTTCCTCGTCAATGAGCCAGTGATTCTTATCTTCCGGATCTTTGATATATCCGTATGGTGGATTGTTGGTAATTGGTTTCCCGTCCCTGCCCTTTGCCTGCAATACTGCCTTTATCTTGCGGCTGCAGTCACGCAGATACCATTCGTTCATGATATTTAAAAAAGGGGCGAATTCGCTGCTGGTGTTGATATCACTGTCAACACCATTAGAGATAGCAACGAAATGGACACCTTTTTCCCGAAAGAATACCTCCGTGTAAAATCCTACCTGTAGGTAATCCCTGCCGACTCGGCTCATATCCTTTACAATGACTGTGCCAATGCTTCCGTCCTCAATCTGCCGGAGCATTTCTTTCCATCCCGGTCTGTCAAAATTTCCACCGGAATATCCGTCATCTGTAAAATGCACCAAATCGGTATATCCATTACTCTTTGCATAGTCCTCCAGCATTTTCTTCTGGTTCACTATACTGTTGCTGTCTCCCGCAAGCTCATCGTCCCTTGAGAGTCGCTCATAAAGAGCAGTTATTCTGTTTTTCGATTTGTCAGTTGTCTGTCTGGTTCTGTTCATGCCGAACTCCCTTCCGGCAACTGACTCATTTGTGGTAGCTCTATCTTATCATAATCCGCTTTCTCTGTCAGCACCTCTCTTGAAATAATATGGGAAATCTTGTCCGAAAAGGTATCTGTACTGTTTTCACTCGTTAATACCCTGATTTTGTAAACTGTCCCACCAATCCTGCGATAAAAAAATCCAGCTTCACATGAGCCGGACTTTCTATTGCCATTATTTAGTTTTTCTGCCTCCATAATCAATCCTTGCCTTTCTCTCTGATAAAAATTATAATTGTTTCATGCTTCCGTTTCGTGTAACCGAAGCTTTTGTTTATCCATACTTCATAGCCTTTTTGCTCCTTTCTGTAATTGTTTTAGTGATAAAAAGAATTACTCTCTTCACTAATAGGAGAAATACGGCTACAAAATCGGAAGTGTTTTGAAATTATTTTTGAAAAAAATTTTTAAGGACCGATTAAATTGCCAAAATATGAGGAACTAAAAGCTTTCCGCAAACAAAACTTAATACCGGAATACAACGATTCTTCCAGTGAGAAAACTATGCTGCACAGGGAAGCTCGTGCATTGGCAATCAGCCGTCTTGAAGAAAGTGCACGAACCGAGGAAGAATTCGCAAATGTTATATCGTGGTGGGATAAACTTGATGACAACAGGGAACGCAGAGAGCGATACCATGAAATCGGACGCTCTGAAGTACCGCTTGAATGGCACGCCTCTGATTATGTCCTGCCCGGTAATGCCAACTATGACATGGTACTGTGGCAACAGATACTTGCCGGCGATTTTATTGATTATATCTTTGATGAGCCGGATTACATCCATGAGCTTGTACGCAGTCAGGATTTATGCCTGATATTAAAGAATATGAAAGAACACCAGAAACAGCTTTTGTACTATGTGATTGTCCGGTCATACTCCACTCTCCAATACGCTGAGCTGAATGGAAAAACAGACCGCAATGTGCGTGGTGTAAGGGAAACTGCCATAAAGCAGATAAGAAAGAAATATAAGACTGCTCTCGAAACAAGGCTGCTTCATCTGCCTTGGACACTTACATTGGACGAAAAATATTTTCTTGAAAACGGGGTAAGAACTAAAGACGAAAAGAATTCTGAAAAACAGTGACTATGCTGCCTGAAATATATAACAGGGTAATATGATACTTTTAATGTTTTGTCAAAAAAAATTGCGTTGAAATTTCAGAATGATAACCCTTGACCTATAATGTGTAATCGAATAGAATTGTTAATAGATTACAGTTTCTTTATATAGAAGTTATACGAATTGAATTTCAGACGATTGCTCTGATTCCAGTGAAATCAGATTGGAGGCTTTTCATGAAAAATCTATTTGAACATACCAGTTCCCCATGGATACGGTACAGCAGTTATGAATACCGCACTGCCGAAGATGGAACTTTGTATATTGTAGTATCTGCGGATGCCAAACCAGAAATGTATAACCCTATGAAAGATGCAGAATCACTTGTACTGGATGCTGTCAATATCGGTTTGCAGGTCATGCATAAAGCACCAGAAGATGAACTGAAAAGTATGGTTCTTCGTTTCATCAATTCCTACGGATTTTTAGGCTTTATGACTGCACTTCCGACAACTGCGGAATTTATCACCTATGAATCTGTATATCTTCCAAAAAACCATTTTATTAAAGAACAATCTCTATCAACAGAAAGTTATCTCGATTATTTTTATCCGTTTGATAAGATGGATTTTCACAAAAAAGGGGTAGAATCAAGTTGGTCGGTATCCGACAAGGATGGCATTGCAATCGCACTTGCAACGGGAAAGAATCCACAGGCTGTTACGATGAGTTTTCAGAAAGAATATGCAGAACGCTATGACTGGCTGGTGAAAGAATTTTCCGACTGGGCATTTACCTTTACCACAAGTTTCTTATATTATATGGACTACGACAGTCTTGATGAACAGACAAAAAAACTGTATCGTCAGGGTATGTCTGCATTTGGCGGAATATCCCCGACTTACCATATCTCATTAGCGGAAAATGCCCCGGTTATCGTATGGAACTTCCATTCCCTGCTCGTCATGATCCAGATGTGCTTTTCTTTTATGCTTACGGATTCTGACTGCGATATGAAGCTGTGTAAGCACTGTGGCAGGGCATTTATCGCAAGCCGTAAGGGAAATGAGTTCTGCTCTCCGAAATGCAAGAATCAGTATAATGTCTATAAGACAAGGGCTAAGAAAAATAAAACAGATGAATAATGAATAAATGACATATCTGGAGGAAATACTATGGACAATATGATTAGAATTGATAAAGATTATATCGAATGGCTGAAACATGTTAAAAAAAGATTTAAAAATACACAAATAAAAGCATCTATCAAGGTTAATGACGAGTTGCTTAGGTTCTACTGGTCAATCGGCAAGGATATCGTTAACATGCAGGCTGAAAGCAAATGGGGCGGTGCTTTTTTTGAAACTTTAAGTGAAGATTTAAAAAAGATGTTCCCAGGTGCAAAAGGATTTTCAACCACTAATTTGAGATACATGAAAAGATACTACAATTTATTTGGTGAAATTCTGCCCCAACTTGGGGCAGAATTACCGGAGGCTACAAATCTGCCTCAAGTTGGGGCAGAAATATATGCCATTCCATGGGGACATATAAAATTAATTGTTGATAAATGCAAAGATGAACCCGAAAAAGCAATGTTCTTCGTTGATGAAGTAATAAAGAATAACTGGTCAAGAGCTGTTCTTCTAAACTTCCTTGACACTAATCTATATGAACGCCAAGGCAAGGCAATAAGTAATTTTCAAACAACACTACCGGCTTACACCGGTGATTTAGCTCAGGAAATAACAAAAGATCCTTACAATTTTGATTTTATTGCTTTAAATCGTGACTATAACGAAAAAGAATTAAAAGATGCCCTGACCGAAAAGGTTATGAATCTTTTAATTGAAATGGGAAAAGGGTTCGCCTTTGTCGGTCGAGAATACCCTTTACCTATAGAAGGCACAGAGGAATATATTGATTTGTTATTCTACCACCTAAACCTACATTGTTATGTCGTAGTAGAGGTCAAAATAAAAGAATTCAAATCTCGTGATATTGGTCAGATAGGTACTTATATAAACATTGTTGACGATATTGTCAAAATGGATTCCGATGGAAAAACTATTGGCTTGATCATCTGCAAAGAAAAAAATAATGTATTAGCCAAATATGCTGTTAACAGTTCCAACAAACCAATAGCAATTTCAGCATACGAATTATCGGATTTCTTACCAGAAAATCTTGCAACATTACTGCCTTCAACGGATGAGCTGGAATCTCGATTACTGCTAGATGAAGCAGTCAATGAGAATGATAATAACAACCAATAGCTCCATTCTCGTATATATGGTAAGACAAAGCAGGAACCATGACGATTCCTGCTTTATTCTTATCTATAAATCAGATCATGCAACACTACTTCCTCTGCTCTGCTCCGGATGTTATTCAT
>OGXD01000189.1_pt1 | contig 52406 bp, 45 predicted proteins | sample 1576211 | NCBI WGS metagenome assembly OGXD01 (sample SAMEA3541470, study PRJEB24748) | human gut metagenome | biome: human gut; feature: human-associated habitat; material: faeces | place: China | collected 2012
TTGTATTCATAATACTTCGGCATCTTAGTCCTCCATGAACTTCCGGTTCTTTTCCTGATAGTCTTGTGTTTCTCGGTACTCTTCAAAAGTGTCCTGCACCTTCTCCGTCACTTCCGATTCATACACACCGGCTGTGATAAGCAGCTTTCTTACTTTTATTGCGTTTAATCCCAGCTCATCACCGATGGCCTGCAAGGACATCCCAGAATCATAAAGCACCACCATACTTTCCATCTGCTCTTCCAGATTTTTCCCGGCATCGTACTCCGGCTTCAGCTTCTTCCGACCGCCGCCGGGCTTTCTTGTTTTCTTCATTTTATTCATGCAGTTCCAGCGCTAATCCGTCCGGGTCATGGAAGAAAGTCATCTTCTTATCGGTATAGTCATCCACACGGATTGGCTCGCATTCAATTCCTACCTCCGCCAGTTCTTTCACCGTCTGCTCCACGCTCTCCACGCAGAACGCAAGGTGACGCAGCCCACAGGCTTCCGGGCGGTTCACACGCTTCGGAGGATTTTCCTCAGCGAAAATCTCCAGCTCTGTGTGTTCATTGACACGCAGATCCAGCTTCCAGTCCTTACGCTCCGGGCGGTAGTTTTCCCTGATGACAGAGAATCCCAGCTTGTTCACATAAAAATCCTTTGCGGCTTCGTAATCAGATACGATGATTGCAATGTGATGTATTTTTGATAAGTTCATTTTTTCTCCACTCCGTTTCGTTTAATTATGTCCTTCTTTTATTTCCGTTATATTCTAGCACCACGTATCACACGCAAAGTCCGGAAAGATTCCACCATTACCATTGACTCGGTCTGCTATGATGTCCCCATGCAGTTCATCTCCGCAAAAGTGGATATCCGCTATCTTCCGGATGACATGACTTCCGCCTACATCCTGGTGGATGGTAAGAAGTTCCCCATCCGCCGGACCAACCGCAATGACAACTGCCATACCAGGAGAAACAATCTTCCTCCCATCGATTATGCCAAAGCCGGAGGTGATGCCTGATGTATAACTCCTACTACGGGCTTTCCTTCAACCCTTTTGACAAACAGCTCTGTTCCCTCCTCGGTGTATCCGATAAAGGCGATAAGATCGGTATGTTCAAAGCCATCTAGGAACAGATCACCTATCTGTACAAAGAAAAAAGACAGCCCCTGCTCCTGGCCATTGATGAAGCCCAGTACCTGAGCACCGGGATCCTGAATGATATCAAGATGCTCATGAACTATGGTTATGATTCCGTCAATTACTTTACTTATTCATAATGAAACCTCCAAATGTAGTAAATTTCTATCTCCTATCAAGCGGAGTGTAGTAAAAATCTATTTACTATCATTATGAGTTTAAAAACGTAGACAGTAAAGCTACCCAAGATTTAATCGCTTACCTTTCCATTTCCGTCACAAACTATATAGCAGCTTCTAAAATTAGCCGTGTGAACTTCTGGAGTTCAGTGTCCACACGGCCAATAGGATAACAACATATTCGAGCTTAAATCCCCAAAATATCAAATGCTCTTTGTAGATATTCTGGTAGCATAGAATTTTTTTGATAAATCTGTTCGGCTTCAATTTCCTTTGTTTTCCATCCTTTCATCTCATCGAAATCTTGTAGCCACTCGCGTAAAACAAGGTCTGGATTTGATACAGGAAATCTTGGTATCTGCCTTCTGCACTCACCCTCGTATTCGTCATACTCATCATAACTGTATTCTTGGTAATCCGGAATATTATAATCTCGTCCCAGATACATTACCGTTTGAACTATCTTCAAGTCTTGAAAATCCAAAGAATGAAGGTAATTTAACAGATTGCTTTGCCTTCTTCTTTCACGCAGCTCTTCTAAATTGAGAGACATCAAATCGATTATCCTATTATCTCCATGCTCGCTCCTGCTTCTCTCATTATCCATCTGATATTCTTCTACTGCAAGCCCATAAACTGTTTTCAGAATTGGGCAACATTTCACGATTGATACAGCATTTTCAACCCTTTCTACAGAGGTATAGAGTTCTTCATTGTTTCTTCTTGGAAATAGCGGATACCAGCAACCTATGGGACTGTCATCATTGTCCTCTAAATTTCCCCACCATAGCACTAGTGGGGCAGTATTTGAAATATTGTATGCTGTAACAGCAAATGATCCAAAACCAAAAGAAGGAGGCGTTGTAAATCCTAGAGGACGGAATTTTGTCTTCGCAATCCTATTGCAAATTTTAATGCCATACTTTAGAAACGCAGAACTAACCTGATTTCCTGCCGCATATGACGAAAACATACCTTTTTCTTGTTGATAAGCGACACAGTTATAATAAATATAGTTTGCTTTTCCAGTTTCTAGCAATATTTTTTCATAATCCTCTACTTCGCGATTCGCTCGTGCAGTCTCGTTTGGCCAGACAAAATCAATTGAAGCGGCTTTATAGTTTCGGTCATTGTAAAATACTTGACCACGTTCAAAAGAGAAGTCAATTCCATTAGCAGCTGCACATGAACGAATTTTGTTCATCCTATAATCAAAGGAATTACTGTATGCGAAAAGATAGAATACTTGTAGGCGACAATCATGTGGCAATTCTTCAACAAGAGCTTTCAAGTCCGTCCATGCTCGACGTCCTGTGTAGAAGCCATCATCAACATATAAGTATATCTTACTTGCATCAATAAAGTCGCCGCTCTGCCTTTGAAAGTCAGATCCGAGCCGACTTTCAATAATGTCGTATAGTATTTTTTGACTCGACCCTATTTTCTGTGAATTTACAAATACAATCTTGTCGAATGAATCATATTGCCTGCGTATTTTCTCCAAATAACCATCTAAAATATTTTCTATTCTTTCTCGGCTATAAAACTGCTTTGTTAATATGTGAAACGTTTCCTGTAGTATTACACTACGGTCAGCCTCTTCAAATTGATTTACCCACTTCATGACATGGGTACAATCCAATCGCTTTGAAATCTCTCCTTCTCTATAAGAAGAAATAATTGTAGAGATTGCAGTAGCCAATTCGTAGTCAGTCATACGCGCTCAACCTTTTTATTTACCCATCTCTGCATTCTTAGCCACAATTACTTGTGTTGTTTGCCGCTCACCGCGTAGAGGTGTGCAAAGTTTCGAGCGGCAAAGCTGTGAGGTGTAGAACCTCACAGCCCAATATTTCTGAAAATTTCCGATTCTATATTACTCTTTCGCCAGCCGTTTTGCAATACGCACACCGACTGTTGCTCCATACGGCACATAGAGAAGCAGATTCAGCAAGTTGCCAGCCCATACACCCGCATTCGGCCACAGCTTCAAATGAAGGCAGACGCTCTCGTTATAACCCGGCGCACGGCGTAGTAGTGTGATATAGAGGATCAGTAAGACACAGTATACAGGTCGGAGGCTGGGATGCTCTCTGCGGTTGTGCCAAGCAATCGTACCCAATAGTACCAGAAGAATGATTTCTGGGATGGATAGGTTTGCGGAAGTTGCATAGCGAATCTGGTGAATCAAGCTCAGCATTTATTAAAATTTAAAGGTATCCTTCAAACCCATCCACTTCTGATCCTTATCGCTCAAGTTCAGTGCCGTACCATCTTTCAGCGTATAGCCCTCTGCGCTTGCACTGCCCTTGTACTCGCCCTTCAGTTCAGGCCATTCAATGCCGATCTCCGGGTCGTTCCAAGCCATGCCACCCTCATCATTCGGATGCCAGAAGTCATTTACCTTGTAGCAGAACTCTGCCTCATCACTCAGAACCAAGAAGCCGTGTGCAAAGCCCTCCGGGATGAGAAACTGTTTCTTGTTCTCGGCCGACAGGGTAACACCGTACCACTTGCCATAGGTTTCAGAATTGCTTCTGAGATCAACTGCAACATCAAACACAGTACCACGCACGGCGCGCACCAGCTTGCACTGCGGATACTGCTTTTGGAAATGCAGACCGCGCAACACGCCCTTCGTGGACATGGACTGATTATCCTGTACAAAATGAATGTCGATGCCAGCTTCCTTCATATCTTTTTCGTTGTAGGTTTCCATAAAATAGCCACGGGCATCACCATGAACAGCAGGCTCAACCACACAAAGACCCTCGATGCCACCTACATTTTTCTCAACTTTAATCTGTCCCATCTTCTCTATCTCCTCTTACTGCTCGATTTCTTTCAGGTATCGGCTCAGTGCATCCTGCCAAGTCGGAAGCGGAGTAAATCCAGCTTCCACCAGCTTGCTCTTATCTAAGCGGCTGTTGAACGGACGCGCCGCCTTACTCAGACCGTACTCTGCCGTGGTCACTGGCAGGACTTCCGTCTTATATCCAGCCTGACGATAGATTTCTTTCGTGAAATCATACCAGCTGATATAGCCGCCCTCGTTGGTTGCATGATAATAGCCGTACTTCTCGGTTTCATTCATATCGATGAGCAGTCGAGCCAAATCATATGTATAGGTCGGTGTGCCGATCTGGTCATTGACCACACGAACAGTGTCGTGTGTCTTGCCGACATTCAGCATAGTCTTAATAAAGTTCTTACCATTCAAGCCAAACACCCAAGCAATGCGGACAATGAAATACTTCTCCAGCGTCTGGCTGACTGCCAACTCACCTTCCAGCTTCGTCTGACCATACACATTCAGCGGCTTGTAGTCCTTGCAGTCCGGCTGCCAAGGCTCTGTACCCTGACCGTCAAACACATAGTCCGTACTGATATAAGTCATCTTGCAGTTCAGTTTCTTGCAGACATCTGCAATGTTCTGGGTGCCGCCGGCATTGATGGCACGGACCTTTTCTACTTTATCATCATCCTCTGCCATATCCACCGCAGTCCATGCTGCACAGTGGATCACGGCATCCGGGTTTACTTCTGTAATTACTTTTTCAACGGCATCTTTATCAGTAATATCCAAGACAACATACGGTGCTTTTGTTACTGCGGAGCCGTCTGCCACACCACTGTAATTTTCCTGAATATCAGAGCCAATGCCTTCATGACCGCGCTTCAACAGCTCGTTCATCACATCATGTCCCAACTGACCGCCAACGCCTGTTACAAAAAACTTCATGTCCTTTCCTCCTCTGGCTTCTTAGCGGTTGCTGTACATTTTCTCGTAGTAGTTCTGATACTCGCCGCTGATGATGGTCTCCCACCACTCACGATTATCGAGATACCATTGGATGGTCTTCTTAATGCCATCCTCAAACTTGGTTTCCGGCAGCCAGCCCAACTCATTGTGAATCTTGGTCGGGTCGATGGCGTAACGCATATCATGACCCTTACGGTCGCCAACATGGGTAATCAGACTCTCCGGCTTGCCCAGTTCCTTGCAGATAATCTTCACGATCTCGATGTTCTGCTTTTCATTATGACCGCCAACATTGTAGACTTCGCCCACACGACCCTTGTGGATAATCAAATCAATAGCCTTGCAGTGATCTTCAACATACAGCCAGTCACGGACATTCAGACCTTCGCCGTAAACAGGCAGCGGCTTGTCAGCCAGTGCATTGGCGATCATCAGCGGAATCAGCTTCTCCGGGAAGTGATACGGTCCATAGTTATTGGAGCAACGAGAAATGGTCACAGGCAGCCCGTAGGTGCGGTGGTAAGCCAGAACCAGCAGGTCAGCAGCAGCCTTAGAACTGCTATACGGAGAGCTGGTATGGATTGGAGTCTCCTCAGTGAAGAACAGATCCGGACGATCCAGCGGCAGGTCACCGTAAACCTCATCGGTAGAAACCTGATGATAACGCTGAATGCCATACTTACGGCAAGCATCCATCAGCACACTGGTACCGATGATATTGGTCTGGAGGAAGATGCCAGGATCTTCAATAGAACGGTCAACATGAGACTCTGCCGCAAAGTTGACCACTATGTCCGGATGTTCTTCTTCAAACAGTTTATTCACAGCTTCGCGGTCACAAATATCAGCCTTCACGAAGCGGAAGTTCGGATTATCCATAACAGGCGCCAGTGTGGACAGATTGCCTGCATAGGTCAGCTTGTCCAAGCAGATGATCCGATAGTCCGGATACTTCTTCAGCATGTGGAACACAAAGTTACTACCAATAAAACCAGCACCGCCGGTAACAATAATATTCATGATCTATTCTCCTCTACACTTTCCCTTTTTAATACAGATGCTCCTGATACTTGCCGTCCATGACATCTTTCAAATACTGGCCATACTGGTTCTTCTTCATGACCTCATAGACCTCCATCAGCTCATCCTTGCTGATCCAGCCGTTCAAGTATGCGATTTCCTCAAGGCAGGCAATCTTACGGTGCTGATGCTGCTCCACAGTCTTTACGAAGTTAGTGGCATCCACAAGACTCTCATGTGTACCAGTATCCAGCCAAGTAAAGCCCTGACCCAGCAGTTCTACATTCAGAGAACCATCTTCCAGATAAATACGATTCAGGTCAGTGATTTCCAGTTCACCACGCGCAGAAGGTTTCAGGTTCTTTGCAAACTCGACCACACGATTATCGTAGAAATACAGACCGGTTACGCAATAGTTGCTCTTCGGATGTTCCGGCTTTTCCTCGATAGAAATGGCCTTACCTTTCTTATCAAACTCAACAATTCCAAAACGCTCCGGATCATCCACATAGTAGCCAAACACAGTTGCGCCCTTGCCACTCTCAGCGTTTTCTACTGCGGCAGTCAATCTTTTCTTCAGACCGTGGCCGGCAAAGATGTTATCACCCAGCACCATAGCCACAGAATCATCACCGATAAAATCGGCACCAATGATAAAGGCCTGTGCCAGTCCATCCGGAGAAGGCTGAACAGCATAGGTCAGGTTCACACCAAACTGGTGTCCATCACCCAGCAGGTTCTCAAAGCGAGGAGTATCCTGCGGTGTGGAAATAATCAAAATGTCACGAATGCCTGCATTCATCAGAACAGACATCGGATAATAAATCATCGGTTTATCAAAAATAGGTAAGAGTTGTTTGCTCGTAACTTTCGTTAATGGATACAGACGAGTGCCTGATCCTCCTGCTAAAATAATGCCTTTCATTCTGTATTCCTCCCTATATATAATCACCGGTAATGTGCGTATTATTTAGTTTTGAATTCTGAAAAAAGTCACATTGAATCCGCCGTGTATCATAAAAACTAGATTTTCATAAATGCAATTAAAGCACAAATTAGTACGAGTTAATTTCCTTCAATATTTTAACAGTATGAGTTAATCCTTCCTCAACCGTAAAAGTATCTACGTAACCTAATTTTTTAATTTTATCATTATTAAGTGCAGAGTTGTTCATTGGATTAAAATCCTTTATATCATTTTCTGTTGGGTCGCTTATTTCTAACTTCACATTACCTGCTTGCGCAATTATAGTCGCCATTTTTCTTATAGTTGTAATTTCATCATGTCCAATATTATATGCTTGCCCACATTCTCCCTTTAAAAGGATCGTTAGAATTTGAACTGCACAATCTATAGAGTAACAATAGGACCTCTTTTGAATTCCAGAACTTTTCATCACAATTTTATCACCAAATGCCGCCCTAAATGCAAAATCCGATGAAACGCGTTTATCGTTTTGCTTGGATGAAGGTCCATAAATATGCCCAGGCCTAGCAATTACAACATCGACCCCATATTCTAAACAATATGATTTACACAACATCTCTGATGCTCTTTTAGCAATCGCATAAGAAGATCGAATGTTATCAATATCAATTTCTCCGTATGTTCCTTCTTCGAATGGTTTTTCTGATCTTTTCTTTCCATATACTTCACTTGATGAAATATAAAGTACCCGTTTAACATGATTTGCCTTTGCAAAGCTAAGTAACGAGTGAACACCATCAAAGTTTGACAAAATTGTCTCAACAGGCTTTGATGTGTACAATTCAGGACTTGCCAATCCAGCTCCATGAATGATATAATCTGGCGTTGCTATTATATTTAATTCATCTAAAGCATCATATTTAATAAATACAACTCTATTTATTCCTCCATATCTTGCCGTGAATTGTTCGGCATTTCTCGCAGCAACATATATTAATCCAGTTTTTCCATATGTCAAAAGCAAATCAACTACCGCTGAACAAATCAATCCAAGTCCACCAGTGATAAAAATAGATTTTCCATCAAGATTGCTCAAATTTATTTTTTTTACTGCAAGCTCTAAATCTTGCTTATATAATTCCGATTCTAATAGCTTCATTCTATCACTTTTTAATCCATTCATCATTTTTAGCACTTAATAATGCTTTAAAAATTTCAATATCTTCGATTGTAGTTATTTTTATATTTTTTTCTGAACCTTTTGAAAAATATGTTGTAAATCCATACTTCTGCATCAACGAACACGATGCCGCCATATTTGTCACCCCATCAGCAATTGCCTTTTGATGTGTTTCCCACAACTCATCAAATTTGTACGAGTGTGGTGTTTGAGTTCTCCAAAGTTCGTCTCTATTAAGCGCTGCATTAGACTGGATTCCATCTTTAGATACGAACACTACCTCTGTTGTTGGAATTACTGTGACTGCTGAACCATATCGCTTCTGCTTGACCAAATTATCTGTAATAACATCTTGCGGTAACATTGGTCTATTTCCATCATGTACAAGAACCACTATGTCTTTTGTACATGCATTATCTTCTTTTATGGCTTTCAAGCCGTTATATATTGACTCTTGCCCAGTTGAGCCGCCGACAACAATCCTTTTTAATTTAGTAATATTAAACTGTTTTGCGTAGGCTTCTAGCACTGCACTCCAACCATCCAAACATGATACATATATTTCATCAATACTCGGATGCTGCTGAAATGCCTCTAACGTATATATGATAATTGGCTTATTTTCAACAGTTAAAAACTGTTTCGGTAAATCTTGATGCGTTCTTGTTCCTGTTCCACCAGCTGTTAAAATTGCAATTGTAGACATAATTATTCCCCTCTTATTTTGATGCCACAGCGTTTCTTGCAGCCCCATAAAATGGTTTTCCATTAAATTTCACATCTGGATATTTTTCAAATGGAAAGAGAAACTCTGGTAATTCTTTTTCAATGTATTCTATTTCTGCTTTATCATTTGGATGTAATCTAATCTGCTGTGTATTATTTATAGAACGTTCTGGATTAAATCCTGTTTTAGGCCTCTTATGCTCACCCAAATGCAAAAAATCCTCAATTTTTTTTACAGAACTATCATACTCATAAATCAATTCTTCAAACCTAATTCTTAACACTCTCGGGTTATCAGAAACATGTTTACGCATATTTCTATAATACACAACAAAATCTTGAACATTTGTTCTTGGAAAAAACTTTCCATCCGGGCTCGTTGTGTATTTTTCATCGAAATATAAATCTCTAGGATCACGATCTATAACCACAGCATATGGATCATCAAAAAACGGAAAGCTCTGCTCAGGACAATTGCCCTCAAAAGGCTGATCCAAGCAAATTGGTTTAGTCAGATCTGCTCCCATCGCCCTCAAGATACTATTGATATATTTTTTTGACTCATCATAGAAATTTGACGGTTCAATACAATAATTTAATGTTCTACAAGGCCAAATAAAAGAAGGTTTTTTCAATATCCTTTCTATTACTTTTGGCATCAACACCTTCTTTGAAGCAAATGCAAATATGTTTTTTACTACATTTCCAGACAATATGTCCGCAGTTTCCACGCCCTTATACTCTAGCTGTCTTATTTTTTCGATGTAGTCTTTACTCAGCTGTTCAAATATTTTTCCGTCACACGGTTTATTGATAAATGGAGTTTTATAGCACCTCGTCCAATCAAGAAATCTTTTTATTGCGTAATCTCCAGATGCACATTTTGCATATTGTTTCATAAGATGATACTCTAAATCCTGTAGACCATCTACTCTATATGCCACTACAAACTCAAACGAGTCATACAGTTGAACTCCATCATATTCGCTTAATAAATCGGTAAGAACTGACGAGCCCGTTGCCCCATACCCACAAGAACCTATTATCATAATTTATTTTCCTTTCTATTTTTATTTACTACATTCTTAATTAAGGTCAAATCGTCTTTAGTCAAAAAAACAATTTCCCTAATCGGTATAGAACTCACTTTTGAAAAATAAACAACAAAAACAATTGCGCAAATAAAATATCCTATAATAGAAGCTATCGCAGCTCCGATAATTCCATATTTAGGAATAAGTAGAATATTTAAAACAATATTAACTAAAACAGAAACACTAAGCATAATAACATTTATAATCTGTTTTTTATTAACGACGTTATACTGTGCAATCATTTTAAAGAAAACCATTACAGCAGTTCCAAAAACGCATATGACTGTAACAGAAAATGCTCCACTATATTCAGAACCATAAAGGAAATCAATTAATGGAGCTCCTACCATAAATATAGCAATTACCATTATTATGCTAATCGGAAAACACATTCTGGTGGCTCGTGCAACTTCTTCTTCTTTTTTTCCTTTTGCTAGTTTTGATAATAATATTTCTTTTACAGCGTCTGGTATATAAACAGTTTTATCTGCTAATGCTACACCTATAGAATATACACCAATTTGGGCCATTGTTATATTTCGGCTCATATTTAACATTATAATGTCAATCTTATAATTTAATGAGGTCAAAAGTAATGCTAACATTGGAAAAAAGCCAAATTTCAGCAATTCTACAATTAGTTCTTTATGTATATATTTCAATGAAAAATTAAAGTGTAGCTTATAAGTGAAATAAACTGATTTAAATAAATCTGAAAAAACAAGCAGAACAAAAAGCCAAAAATAATTGCTATCCGTCACAAAAAATAATATGCCTGCAAATATCGTTTCTAAGATACTGATACTCAAAAAAGCAGCGTTTCTATTTCTTGGATACTCGACCAAACAAACATAGCCGGAAACTATAGCATATCCACTTATAGGCGCACAAATGCACGCAAACACTTCAACAATTCCGGCCGAAGTGAAGAAGAATGATAAAATAATTCCTATAACCATATAAATGATATGCAACACACATATATAGCTCATATATGAGTTCAAAAAATTCGTATCCCCATATTTTTTTCTATAAAATGGATAAGCCTCATGTACACCGAATGTTATAATAATGGCTAAAATATTAACAATGCTTTGTGTTGAGGACATAATGCCTTTCAACTCAGCTCCCAAAAACCTTGCAATAGCAACAGAATGAGCAAAACCAACAAAAACCATTAATATTTTTGTTAGAACCGAGAAAACATACTCATTCTTTAATAACCTATTCATCATTCCTTCCTCCACCATACATTACCGATTCGCCACCATCATCAAACAAATTCACATAATAAGCTAATAATGTAATCGGATAAATAATATTTGTTGCTGTTAAGGACTCTGTCAATCCCATAATGAAAAAAGAAATAATCATCGACTGAAATGCAATCGCAGCTATACTTCTTTTAGCATATACCAACTTCTTACTAATAGTAAAATAAAATCCTATGATGAACAATCCACCAATTATTCCGCCAGTCAACATTGTGTGCAGATAATAATTATGTGAATGCGGAGCCCCTAATAGTGCGTAATATTCATCTGTCGGTTGACATCCAATTCCTCCCAAAATATTCTTAGAAATTAAACTAACAGACCGTGACCATATAATCAATCTATTATGGAATGTCACATCTTTTCCTAGTACATCCTCTAACAAGAATGAGAAGGCATTCTGTATATGAAAAAAATAGATTAGAAGGAAAATAGTTATCATGCCAATTAATGCTGTTTTTATGCTAAATAATTTTCTCCAAACTTGATATCTTAAGCATATAGCTATAATTGAAAAAAGTACAATTCCAACTATTGCAGTTGATGATTTAGTTAAAAAGGTAGATACGCAAACTATTATATATAGCAACCAACTTCTTACTGTTATTTTTCCATACTTCCTATATGAATTTGCCAGTGACAATGTAATTGCTGGAAGCATCGTCCTAATCTGGACATTTTTGAATCCCATAAACCAGTTTTCGGTATTCACAATATAATCAGTCGCATTAGTATATAAACCATTTGGAAACATTAAAATCGAAATAAGATTAATAAAAATAATGCACTCGAGAATAAATTGCAACGTCTCGATAAACTTATAATTATGTTTTTTCATTGAAATATCAGCAGCGCAACATAATATGATTGATTTTCCAATATAATTAATAACTAAAGTTTCAGAGTATGATGCAAAAATCGTAACTATAGAAACCGTGAAAAAAAAAGCGATCAAACAACTCAATGCTCTTGATACTTTAAATTTATTTTCCAACATAATTAAAAAAAACAAACAGAGTGCCGCAATATAGCATAAATTAAAAAACAAATCCACTTTATGTAAATAGTTGCAATATATCGGTTCAACAAATGGAAGAATATATATTCCCATTAATAATTTACTATTCAAGAAAAAATCTGTGAAGCTTTTCTTTCTAGCTATATCCATCTACTATCACCGCCCTTCTTATTCACATTTAATTTCTTTTACTACCGGTTCAAAACATTTATCAATATCAAAATTAGCCTCGCAATACTTTCTAATTATCTTTGTGACAGAATTAGCCTCTGTAGATTTATAAATACTATTATAGAATTTTATAATATCGCACATATCAACATATGAATCATCAGCTGGCACCCTTAAATAGTACGGATAATTTTCAGCATAATCCAGTTCTGTTTTAACTCCAGAAACAATTGGCAGCCCCTTTGCCATATACTCTTTTCCTTTTAACGAGCTGTTATAATAGACCCTACTTCTATGACGCCCCATTGAATCAATTGCCAAATCACTAAGGTTATACAATTCATCCAGATCCTTACCATGCTTTTCACCAAGCAAAAAAACATAATTTTCCAATTTATATTGTTTTATTCTACTTTTATAATTTTCCTCAATATTTTTATCACCATAACCTACAATATAAAATTTTATAATGTGTTTTGGGTTCTTTTGATAATATATCCCCATCCCATCAATAATTCTATCAAATCCATGCCACGGTGCGAACTTGGCAACCGCAATAAGATGAATCTCTCCAGAAGTGTTCTTAGGTATCCTCATCTGAATCTTTTTTGTGTCCACCCCATTTGAGATATTAATTGCTCGAATTCCATAAATTGCGTCATCATCTGAAAATGTAACACACGCGTCAACAAATTCATGCAGATATTTTCTCCAGAAACGATCTTTAAGTATATACGGATGAAATTTTTTATACTCGTTATCGTATGGGTATGTTGGAAATTCAATTATAATTTTGATATTTTTTTCTTTTTTTATAGTACGCAATTTTTTGCATGTCCAAATATCCACTAAAAAGTAACGTATATAAAGAACTGTGTTAGCTTTCACTTTATCAAGTGAACTCAAATCAATTCTTCTGTTTAAAAAAGGTAATTTAGACACAAGTCTATCCATTTTTGACATGTCCCGCCCCAAATAAAGGAACTCGACATCGTTTTCTTTTTTTAATAGATCAATCTGTTTATATATTTTATATGCAATTCCTGTACCATTTTTTTCTGGCATTGTACCAGCGGCATAATACACTTTTCCCATCAGTTTTCTCCAAATGTTTCTTTCAAAAAGCTGTCAAAATTATCATATATAGGTTTGCTTTCCATGAAAAAAGCTATGACCTCATTCTCATCATCACCTGATAGATTAGTTCTTATATGATTTTTCTTCAATGCCTCTTTGCTTCTTTCTAAATATATCGGAAAAAAGGCACCCATATCCTGTATTGATGGATATTTTTTATATCGCTTATAGAATTCCTTTGCAGTATTTTTTGCCTCAGCAACATAACGTTCTTTACGCTCTTGATAATACTGATCCAGCGACTTAATAATTCTCGCAGGGTTACCTGCAACTACTACGTTATCCGGAATTGTACCGCTGACAACACTTCCTGCTCCGATTATCACATTATTTCCTATCTGACTTCCCATTAATATAATTGAATTCATCCCAATGAAAACATTATTTCCAATTACAGTTTTTCTACAGCCGTCAACAACTTCGCCATACACTCGACGTAAAACAGATCTACTATAATCATGCTGCAAAATTATGCAGCCCCTTGTAATTTTGCAATGATCACCTATTTCTAGCATCCATGGCCGTTGTGTATCAACAAAAGTATTCTTTGCATCAAAAAAAACTGTTTTCTGACCTATAGAAATATCATGTTTTTTCAGATAATCGTTAAGATCCTCAGTTGACATTTTCCCTCGAATTTTACGAAAAACGCGTTTTAAGAATTTTTTCATATTTACATTAAAGTGGTAACGTCTAGTATAACCTATCCATTACCACATTCCTTTCCTTATCAATTGCATTTAGAGACAATTAAGTCTAATAGTCTTAATGGTGAAAAATCTCCGCAGTAGCTATAGTCAACATCAACCTTCTCCTGTAACCACTTTGTATCTATATTATTCACATCTGAAAAAACATGAATAAACTTTGGATCATAATACTTGGATTTTATTACGTTCTTATTATTAGTCAGCAATTTTTTATTATAACATACAGCTTCTTTAAATCTTAATGTATTTCCCTCTTGATTTTCATTTACAATTTCAAGCAAGCAATTACTAGAAATCGTGAATTTCAAAACATCTTCATATTTTAGAAACTGATTATATTTTATACTGTCACTATATTTTTTTTGTTCGTCAGAAACACCAACAAAATAAAAATTCATATCGACTGTCGTCTTCAGTTTTTCAAAAATCCTTATCAACAGTTTATATCTATCCTGGCTCCTACATGAACCAACATAAAATAAATCGCTTGCATTCTTTGTATCTTCTTCCATTTTCTTTGTCGAGTAAATATCAAAGAACTCCAAGTCATATAGCTCACAGTCTTTTTTATCAAATGAAAAAACCTTATCAATTTTATAATAGCTACAATACCGTTGAAAAGCGCTTCTACTCTTAGCGATTCCCAGATTTCCAATTGTATCTGGTAGATAAAGCACAATTTTACAGTTTTTTCTTTTTTTTAGCTGTGCAATATATGAAGGCGAAAATTTAATCGTGCTTTGAAAAATAATATAGTTGGAATCTTTCTCATTCAATTGCTCCATTTGGATGCATAATGTTCTATTCCAGATTTGCTTAAATGGAATCCAAAAATATTTATTCAGCTTATTTCCAAAGTGCCATTTTTTCAGCTTTTTTAGAAATGAATTTTCCAAATTATTATTATCCAAATAAATCTGTGCTCTTTTAGCTACATCATTCCATACCCAAGCCGACCAAGAGTCCTCATTTGCTCCATTAATTACAATAAAGAATTTTTCCACTATTACTCACCTCATTTTACTTAAGCCATCTATTCAAACTCATGGATATTATTTATTGTATAGTTATAAAAAAATTATCTAAATATTTGCTTTTAGAAAAATGAGTTAAAACATGTGCTCTACTATATTCTTTCATTTCATAATAATATTCTTTATCTTGTAAAAGCCTCATTACCTCAACACTAATATTTTTGGCAAGATCCTCATTTCTATCCAAAATAACAGATTTTCCAACGTATTCCGGTATTCCACCTGATGATGTTGTTATTACTGGTATTCCACATGCCATTGCTTCTAAATTTGTTAAACCCGCAGGTTCCTCCCACATTGAAGGAAGCACTGCTATATCAGCCAAATTATATAAATATGGTAAATCTTCATGCTGAATAAAACCTGTAAATATTACTCTATCCGATAGTTTTTTTGCCAACCCATATAATTTATCCTGAAATTCGCTTTTAACATCAGCATTGTAATGATAGCTTCCAACAATTAAAGCCTTAATATTATCCGGCAATAGCGTCATTGCTTCAAGTAATACATCAGCGCCTTTTTCTTCCGTTAAACGACCTGTAAAAATCAAGACCTTATCATTTTCTTTAATACCATATTTGATTTTGAGATCTTCATTTTTTTTACCAGAAAGAATCTTGAATTTATCTGTATCCACGCAATTGTATAAAATTCTTACTTTTTCTTTCTTTATTTTTCCGATTGCACTATCGTCCATACAAATTTGATCTGCAACATACTGACTAACACATAAGAACCTAGTTGTTTTTTTCATCACATCTCTACATTTACCATCAATTCTTGGAACATTATGCAGGTGATAAAACCATTGTCCTTTAAATTTAGTATACTTCAGTGCCATCGCTAATGGAATATTATTTTCTATTATAATTTTATCCGCATCCGTGCGCCTTATAACCCCTCTTGCTTTCCATATATAATACAATAATGAAAACGGTGATTTAAAAGAAACCGCCTTTTCTTCCTTCCTCGCTATTCTAACAAACTCAAATGACAATCTATCCAGGAATTTAACAAAAGTAGGAATCTTCACCCAATTAAAAGATATATTTTTATACTTTTTTGACAGATTATAGGCTGTAGGCTCATAATAGGAAAGTATTTCCATATCACACAGCATCTTCTTATTATTTTCATCAGCTAAGTATTCAATTAATGTTGCAACCGCTCCGCCTTTTGAAGCCGGTACTGGGTATGCCCCATTTGAATCTGCTGTAAGAATCAGGACTTTCATTCTTTAAATTCCCCTAGTTTAGCATTTTTTATAAAACTCAATATACTTTTTCTTCATGACATCAGTGTTATAAATCTCAAGGACATCCTGATAGGCTCTTTCTGGAAGTTCTTTTGGAAATTCCTTCATAGCCGCTTTTATATGTTCAGCATACTCCTCCGCCTTATCACATACATACCCATTAATGCCATCATTGATAACACTCTTATTTCCCATTGTATTGCTAACGAGAATCAGCTTTTTAATGTACATATTCTCAATAAGGCTCATCGCAATGGCTTCACCAAGACTGCACAAAATAAAAGCATCTGCACCTTTGGCCATTGCCAAAGCTTCTTTACGAGCTTTCCATCCTGTCACTTCAATATTGGGAGCTGTTAACTCATTTTCAAGTTCTCCGTTACCAATCCAAATAAATCTTGCTTCTGGTACTAGTTCAGCAATTCTATTAAAAAGCTGCGGCTGTTTCTGAACGCAAGCACGACCAAGCGTAAAGACCGTAAACTTATCATTTTTTACAGGCTTAATACCGTCAAGGGATGCAGAAAGATCTGCGAGATTCACACCTGTTTCAACATAGGCTGTTCTCTTGGAAAATTTCTTTGCTTCTTCATCTTCACTTTCACAACAGGTAAGTGTAAGTGCTCGATTTCCGAGAATCTTTTCAGCAAACTTATAAACTTTGCTCTTTTTCCCCGGTCCCATAAGAATATGTGCATATCCATGGGGCGTATACACAACAGTATTATTTTTTCCTTTATATGCAAGTCTACCTAAACCACCTGCAACCGAAGAATGTAAATGAATCACATTCGGCTGAACGTCTTTTTCAATCTGACGCAATTCCTTAATTGCTGCAATGTCACTCTTCAAGTTGGTTAGTCCCTTAACACCGACATTTTGCATTTCAATCAAATGCACTCTCTGATCCAAAAAATCTTTGTAATTCTTAGGGGTCTGAGGTCTGAGAGAATATGCAAGATAGACATCAAAATTATCCACCATATCGTTGCAGAGCTGAGATACGTAAGTGAATACGCCACCTCCAAAAGCTTCACAAACCATTAAAATCTTTTTCTTTGCCATTTTTACTCTCCCAGTTCCTTCTCGCATTTATCCAATACAGCTGCAATTACCTGATCCATATCATAGTACTTATACTCACCAAGACGACCGCCGAAGATTACTTTTTCTTCTGCGTCTGCCAGCTTCTTATATTCAGAATAAAGCAAGCCATTCTTAGCATCATTAACCGGATAATACGGCTCATCTCCCGGTTTCCACTCGCTACTATACTCACGGCTGATGATTGTTTTTGGCAGATCGTTTCCATTTTCATCCTTGCCAAATTCAAACCATTTGTGTTCAATAATTCGAGTCCACGGAGTTTCGCGGTCGGTATAGTTCACTGCTGCGTTGCCCTGGAAATTAGGTTTGTCCAATGTTTCCGTTTCAAAGCGAACCGAACGATATTCCAACGTACCCAACTTATAATCAAAATAAGCATCAATCGGTCCAGTGTACACAACCTTATCAGCCAATGCATCCAACTCGGCCTTGTTCTCCAGATAGTCTGTGTTCAAACGAACCTCAACACCATCCAGCAGATTTGCAATCATCTTCGTATAACCACCAACAGGAATACCCTGATAAAGTGCATTGAAATAGTTGTTATCAAAAGTCAGACGAACTGGAAGGCGCTTAATAATAAAAGACGGCAACTCTTTACAATCGCGCCCCCACTGCTTTTCAGTGTAGCCTTTGATAAGTTTCTCATAGATATCACGACCGACAAGAGAAATGGCCTGCTCTTCAAGATTCTGTGGCTCGCCAGTAATCTCCTTGCGCTGCTCCTCAATCTTGGCGGTAGCCTCTTCCGGTGTCACAACACCCCACATCTTGTTAAAGGTATACATGTTGAACGGTAACGAATACAATTCACCCTTGTAATTAGCCACGGGGCTGTTGGTAAAGCGGTTGAATTCTGCAAATTGTGTGATATAACTCCAAACCTTTTTATTGTTGGTATGGAAAATGTGAGCGCCGTACTTGTGAACGTTGATGCCCTCAACACTTTCTGTATAAATATTACCCGCGATATTCGGGCGCTTATCGACTACTAAAACAGATTTTCCGTGAGCTTTGGCTTCATGGGCAAAAATCGCCCCGTAAAGACCAGAACCTACTACTAAATAATCGTACATATATAACTTTCTCCCTATCTTAATCCTATATAGCCTCTATCAATCTCGCTGGAAAATATCTCTGGTGTAAACCTTATCCTTCACATCATCCAGACACTTGTCATAGCGGTTTGCGATGATGGCGTGGCTCATCTCCTTGAACTTTGCCAGATCATTCACAACAACAGAGCCAAAGAAAGTCTCACCATCTTTCAGGGTCGGCTCGTAAATGATTACCGTTGCTCCCTTTGCCTTGATGCGCTTCATGACACCTTGGATAGAACTCTGACGGAAGTTATCGCTGTTGCTCTTCATGGTCAGTCGGTACACGCCAATCGTTACCTTTTTCTCTTTATCTTCATCAAACTCGTTTTCTGCATCATAGCCGTAGTAACCAGCCAGCTTTAGGACGCGGTCAGCGATGAAATCTTTACGAGTTCTGTTACTCTCGACAATAGCCTCGATCAGGTTCTCCGGCACATCTGCATAGTTAGCCAGCAGCTGCTTAGTATCTTTCGGCAGGCAGTAGCCGCCGTAACCGAAGGACGGATTGTTGTAGTGACTACCGATACGAGGATCAAGGCAGACTCCGTTGATAATCTGCTGGGTGTTCAAGCCCTTGCTCTCTGCATAGGTGTCCAATTCATTGAAGTAAGCAACACGCAGAGCCAGATATGTATTGGCAAACAGTTTGACTGCCTCTGCCTCGGTGAAGCCCATGAACAGGGTGTCGATGTTCTCCTTGATAGCACCTTCCTGCAGCAAGCCAGCAAACTCATGTGCTGCCTCAACCAGACGCTCATCGTTCAGATCAGTGCCAACGATGATACGAGAAGGATACAGGTTGTCATAGAGAGCCTTGGATTCGCGCAGGAACTCCGGGCTGAAGATGATGTTCTTACTGTTGAATTTTTCACGTACGCTTGCGGTGTAGCCCACAGGAATCGTGGACTTGATAACCATGATTGCGTTTGGGTTATATTCCATAACCAACTTGATTACAGCTTCAACCGCAGATGTATCAAAGTGCTGGGTCTTGCTGTCATAGTTAGTAGGAGCCGCAATCACAACAAAATCCGCATCGCTATATGCTGCCTTTGCATCCAGCGTTGCGGTTAAATTCAAGTCCTTTTCTGCCAGGTATTTTTCAATATAATCATCCTGAATCGGAGATTTCTTGTTGTTAATCATATCGACCTTAGCCTGCACAATATCGACTGCAACCACTTGATGGTGCTGCGCGAACAGCACTCCCAACGAAAGACCTACATATCCCGTGCCAGCCACAGCGATTTTATAATTTTTCATAGTTCTGTTCTCCCTCACTAATTTTTTTATTTGATAAAATAGCAAACAAGCCCACGGCGGATTGCTCAATGGTAATCCACCGTAGGCTCGATTCGTTCTCCTTAATTTTTTACTTGCTGCTCATTTTGTGGGTCAAAACAGAGCTGCACCAAAGCCTCCCACCTATAACTTCTGGATTTTAGTATCTCCGCAGCCTGTCAGCAAATAAACACTTTTGTTGAACGAGTCGAGCCGTCAAAACCCTTTAGTTATCGTGGTATTTCTTGGTTGACCCTATTATATCTCTAGCCCCCGTTCCAGCAATCGCAATTTTATAGTCCTTTTTCATAATACTGACTCCACCATCCAATTTCGTCCACAAAAACAATTCCGCAACAGAGTATGCGCCTTTGCATTCTATGTTGCGGTTAAGTTTCGTCTTTTCTCTGTAAGTTTATTTCGATACCGTCCCTCTGAAGCATGTTCTTATTCTTGTTCCTAAAACCATTTTCCTGTACAGGATGCTTCCGGCCTTATCCGGAAACATCCTCCGCTCCGTTGCGCGTCATGCCCGGTTTATTTCTCTACTTTCAGAATCCGTGACTGTTCTGCCACGTTATTGGAAGAATCCACAGCGGCATAGGTTACGATCACTTTGCCATTTCCGGTTTCTGTAACCTTTTCAATCAGTAAGGAGGCTGTCACATCCCCGTCATGGGAATCGTAAGCCGTTACGCCCTCCAGCAGCTGATGGGTATTTGTGCCGGTTGTATAGGTCTGCTCGGTATCCGGCAGTGTAATGACCGGCGCTGTCCGGTCCATTTGTAAGTAGAAGAATGCGCAAAGCGCAATCAATGCTGCGTCTGCAATAAAAAATCCAATGGTCAGACCTTTTGTACTCACTTCGCACTCTCCTTTTCTCCTGTGTTCTGTCCCGGTACAGCAGTTTTTGTCTCAGCAGCTGTCCCGTCGGTTTTGGAACCTGCATCCGGCGTCAGATCCTCCTGTGCTTCCTCTGTGCCATCCTGTCCGTTGCCGTAATAGTTTCCATAGTAATGACCATAATATTTTCCATAATAAGGATTCTTTTTGGTGTTGACCTTGTTCAGGACGCATCCAAGAATCCGGCAGCCTACCTTGTTCAGCTGCTCTTTTACATTCTGGACAAATTTGTAGCTGATGGCGCCGCTTTCCACAACGATTACCGTTCCGTCACAGATTGCACCTACAATCGCAGCATCAATCACGCTGCCCAGCGGAGGGGTATCTACGATGACATAATCGTATTTCATGCGCAGCACCTCCAGCATATTTCGAAAGGCATCGCCTCCCAAAAGCTCACTGGGGTTGGGCGGTACAGGTCCTGCAAAAATAATATCGAAATTGTTGACGTTGGTTCTGCAGCATGCATCATCCAGCTCCACCTGTCCGCTCAGATAATGGGACAGTCCGTATTTTTCACGGTTTGCTTTATAACGGCCCCGCAGTACGGATTTGCGCAGGTCTGCGTCAACCAGGATCGTCTGCTTGCCGCTTTCTGCAAGGGACAGACATAACTGGAAGGAAACACTTGTCTTTCCTTCGTTTGGCGTACAGCTGGTCAGGGAAATCACTTTGACATTTTTTCCTGCAAAGCTCAGATTGGTACGCAATGTTTTATAGGCTTCTTTTGTTCTGAAATCCAGACGCTCGATGGCGCGAATTACTACGTTCTGCATGTTTCCCTGTCACCTCACTTTCCGCTTGTCGCCTGTTTTTTATATTTTTTCTTTTTCTTCCTGCCTTCAGCTTCATTCAGCGGAATCATCGCAAGGGTGGAAATTCCAAGATATTTTTCCACATCCTCTTCCGTCTGAATCGTATCGTTCATCAGGTGAGAAAGGATGACGATAGCTGCTACCATCAGAATGCCAAGCATTCCGCCCAGCATCGTGTTCTTTCCGACAGAGGGGCTCGCCTTATGGGTCGGCATATTTGCTGTTTCTACGATATTGACCGCTTCAATATCCATAACGTTGCGGATATGGGTCGAGGCCGTTTCACGGATTGCATTCGCAATTTTCATTGCCATAACCGGATTGCTGTTCGTCACCGCAATGGAGATCACTCGGGTGTCTGCGGGTGTGCTCACGGTAACCTTACGGCTTAACTTCTCATAACTTAGGGGCAGACCCAGCTGCTCGATCACCGCTTCCAGTACAAAACGGCTTTTGATCAGCTCCGAATAGTCCTTAACCAGCTGCGTGCCTGCCTGCAGGTCGCTGTAGGTTACATTTGTGTTACTGCTGTCCTGTTTGTTCAGGACATAGATCTTTGTTACAGACTGATACGTAGGCGTCATCAGAAATTTGCTTCCCCCAAAGGCCAGAAGCGCCGTAAACAGTCCTACTGCAATCATCAGCGGAAGCTTTCTCCAGAGTACCCAAAAAAGTTCTACCAGATCGATTTCGGTTTCCTCGTTGCTTCTCTGGTTTTGATTTTCCATGTCTCGTTCCCCTTTTTCTATTCGATATCTTCCATATCTGTATTGTCCAGAATGTGTGCTGCGTTTTTGTAGAGCAGACGAGCCGCATATTCCGGGCTGCAGTGTCTTTGCAGCCACGAGGCTCCTTCCGCCATGGATACAGACCTCTCTCCCTCTGCTCTGTGGGCATCCGTTCCCATAAGATCTGCAAGCTCTTCTTTTACCAGGCTCCGTGCGGTGCGCTTTAGCTGCCCGCCCAGCAGTCCCGGCAGTTCTCCTGCGTTGATCTGGATCCGGCAACCCATATCCTTTAATTCTTCGACCCGGTTGAAATCCTTTACCACGTTCCGATAGCGCTCGGTGTGGGCGACAATCGGGCGGTAGCCCTCGCAGAGCAGTTCATACAGGCAGTTCCGGATGTATGCCCATTCTTCCTCCGGCGAAAATTCTGTCAGAATATAATCCGATCCGGCGAGGGTTCCCGCCTTGCCCTGTTTTAACAGCTCTATGGTGTCCATGCAGCAGAAAATCTCACCGCCGCTGTAAAGTCTGATGTCAATTCCGTTTTCTGTCGCAGCCTGCTGCAGCTTCTGTGTCCGTTCCAATACAGAAGCAGCGGTAATGCTGGGTCTGTTGGGTTTCTGGTGCGGAGTCAGGATAACGGCCTCCACGCCCTGTTTTACCTCCTGGCGCAACATCGCCAGGCTCTCTTCCAGATTTCTCGCGCCGTCATCCACCTCCGGCAAAATATGACAGTGAATATCTATGTACTGATTTTTCTTTTCCGGCATCTCAGTCCTCGCTTCCGGAGTTTTCTTCGCTGTCCGAACTGCTGTTTACGGTCTCCGGTACGGTCTCGTATTCTGCTGTTTCCTCCTGTGCTGCCCGAAGCCCGTCGGCAAACAGCCACAGCATCCGCAGGCAGTAATCCTGTACAACCTGAGGCATCCTGTCGAGTCCCCGCATCAGCTGTTCTTCCTGACTTACCGGGGATTTTTTCTCTTTCTCACCATAAATCAGCGTATCCAGACTCACTCCATACAAGCGGGACAGGTTAATCAGTGTTTCCACACTCATGCCGCAGGTTCCCCGCTCGATATCCGCATAATATTTGTTGACGACACCGAGCCGTTCTGCCACCAGCTCCCTGCTCCAGCCGAGCTCAAGCCTCCGACAGCGCAGCCGCTCTCCGGCAGCCACCCGGTCATATGCCGGCTTCTCCTGCTTTCTCTTCATCTAGTCCCCCACCTGTTTCTTTCTGTTCATCCTAACGTATTTCTACTCCGACAATTATGTTTTTTGTCGAAATTACAAACTTCTTGCTGACTAATTCATTATACCATCTAACATCTTCTTTGCAAGCAGACAACGTGGCAAATATTTATGTCATTTTGATTCAATTTCTATGAAAAGTGTTAAAAATTGATAGAAAACCTCCTCTTGTATCTCGTACTTCGGATTCTTTCCTTTTCAATTGGCATGTTTTCCCTGGAATCCTGTTCGCCTGAATATTCTCTGTTTTCCCCGCTATTTTCCGGCTTTTACCCCCCCCGATCAAAATTTAACTATTTTTATATTGTTATATCGTTCATTTTTGTTTTTCATTTTTATTGTTCGTTTAGCCGTGCAATTCTGTTTGTTTTATGGTTGGTTTTGCTTTTTCGCAGGTTTTTTTCTCTTTTATCATACAAACGTTTTTTCGTATTTTCAGTTCTGTATGTATTGTTTTATTTTCACTTTTTTCTTTCCGACCTGCACCTGTATCGCCCCCACCTCCGCCGTGGAATACCAGCGGATTCCCCGCTCTTCCAGGCGTTGCAGCGTTTCCGGCGCTGGATGCCCGTACCGGTTGTTTTTGCCACAGGAAATCAGAACCACACCCGGCTGTGCCAAATCCAGCAGTGCTTCTCCCGTTGCATTGGAGGCGCCATGGTGCCCGGCATCGAGGATGGTGCAGCGGAGGGGATTTTGCGTAGCGGGTCGCGCCTGTTCCACCAGCCAGTCTTCGCCGCTCTTTTCCAGATCTCCGGTCAGCAGCATCTGAAAATCGCCCTGTGACAGGCGCAGCACCAGCGACGAATCGTTGCGATCCTCCGGCACTTTTTTCGCATAGGGGTGCAGGCAGGAGATCTGCAGCGCGCCATCGGTCATGTGCTCTCCCGCAGAAAGGTATTCCACGGAGACCTCCGCCTCTTCGATCTGCTGCAGCAGCGTTTCCAGCACTTCATCCTTCAACGCCACATCCGGCAGAAAAATGCGCCGGATTTTGACCCGACTGCTTTTCGACCACTCCAACAGCTCCCCTACCGCGCTGATGTGGTCTTCGTCCCAGTGCGTGATGAAAATTCCTTCCACGCTCTGCGTCCCGATATATTTCAGCCATGGAATAATCTGGTACTGTCCGGTCTTTTTCTTCGACGTACTTCCGGCATCCACCAGATATACATGATGCTCCCGGGTTTCGATTCCAACGCACTCTCCCTGCCCGACGTCCAGCATCGTGACGTTCAGTTCACCCGGCAGGCGGATCAGAAAAATCCCCATCAGACACACAGCTGCTGCAAGCCGGAGGTGCGGACGGAGTTTTTTGCCTGACACAGCCAAAGCGATCAGTCCGATTGTATACACGGCCAGTGCCTGCCAGGTCGGATATCCGGTGTGCAGGATACTGCCCGGAAGCGCCGTTGTGAACCGGCACAGCTGCTCATAGCAGGAAAAAATCGCTTCGATGGCGGCGCAAAGAAGGTGCTGTGGAAGCTCCAGGCAGTGGATAAACGCAGTCAGACGGGCGACCAGCTGCAGTCCGATCAGGCATGGCAGCAAGATTCCCATCAGCGGAATGACTGCCAGATTCAGAAACACCGACCACGGACTCCATTCATAAAAATGAATCAGCAGAAACGGCAGCATCGTCATGGTAATGCCCAGACCGGCAAGGATATTTTTGCGGAGGAGACGGCAGGCCCGGGCGATGACAGCCCAGGCAATATTCCACCCGGCAACTCCATCGGTGACTCGATTGGCGACTCGCAGTGAGGGTGCTGCTCCCTCCCAACCATCCTGCAAAACCGGAATCATTACCGCAATCCCAATCACTGCCGAAAACGAAAGCTGGAAGCCTGCATCCAGAATCCGCTGTGGCTTGGGCACAAGCAGAAGCAACGCCGCAACCGCAAGGGAGGTTGGCAGATCGGGCGTGCGCTTTAGCAGTCCCGCCGCCAAAAACAGCAAAAACATGACAAGGGCTCGCCGGGTAGAAATGCCCATTCCGGTCAGCTGCGCGTATACAATCAGAATCCATGTGGAAATTCCGGCGCTCAAAGCAACCGGAAGCCGTACTTTTTTCAAAAGTCCGAACAGTCCTGCACCGATCAGGGACAGGTGCAGTCCGGAGATTGCCAGCAGATGGCTGATTCCTGCGCCCTGGTATAACGCTTTTACTTCGCTGTCCATTCCTTTTTTCCGTCCGAGCACCATGGCGGATGCGGTCGCACCGTTCTTTTCCCCCAGCAGCTTCCGGAACAATACCTCCGATTCATAGCGCAGCTGTGAAAGAAATTCTTCCAGCCGTCCATAGGTTTTCGTCTGAGCGGTAATTTTTGTTTTTCTCAGCGCAAACAGGCAGTCTTTTCTCCGATAATAGGCTGCTGCGTCGAATTCTCCAGGATTCGTTGCCTGCAAAAATGGCGACACTTCACCGAAAACCCGAACATAGCTGCCTGCTCTTGGAAGCGTTGTGTCTTTCTCCAAATAGCACAACGCACTCGCGTTTTTCCCGAATATTTCCTGCATTTCATTGATTTGTGAGGTTGTTTTCTGAGAAGAAATAAGAATTGACATCTGGTCCGCATCTACCGAACCGGATATCTGTGACAGGTTATCGGTCGTTTCCGCCGAATCCCCTGAAAAAACAAAAGATGAGGCATCTGCCTCGATAGAAAGGTCTTTTAAATAAAAGCTGGCGTTTTCCTGCGCTCCATCTACAGGCTGCCAGCAGTCTGTGACTTTGCCCGTCAGGCACAGGGTTTCGCCATCCATGGCTTCCAGCCAGGTGTCAAGCTGTGTAAGCGAGGTGCGCCCGCCAATGGGTGCTTTCTCTGACGTGTCTGTGCCAGCGTCCGTTCCCGCCCACTCCGGCAGCAGACACGCTGCCAGATAGAGGGTCAGGAAAATCAGGATTGCCGCGCACAGCGGTCTTCTGCAATTTTTTATGATTGTAATTCCTCCGTTTCGTAAACCAGATCAAGGTTCCGGTCAAACACGTTGGACAGTGAAATCTTTTCCCGGAAAATCATATTCGTATTCCCGTTTACCGCAATCTGCACCTTGTTGATGTTCGACAGTTCTACCAGAGAGTTGACGATGGAATAGATCTGAACTTCCGCGGAAACATTGTAGGTCTGTGTCAGGAAACCGTTATCCAGGTTTACATAACACGTTCCATCCTTTACCGTCACGCCAAGCACCTTTGTCGCAGGGTTGATGACCGGGTAAAGCTCTTCGTTTTCTGCATCCGGTCCGGCAATCAGCCGCTCTACCACCAGCTTTTCCATGGAAATGTTGCTGCTGTATACAACCGGTTTTGTCTGGACGCCGATCAGGCGCTCGCCGCTTTCATTGGTAAAGTAAAGAAGCAGGCGCGTTTTTTCGTATGCATTGATTTCATTTCCGGCGTTGTCGATAAACAGATCTGCCGTCATAGGGCCGACCACGTTGCCGAGGCTGTCCGTCAGTGCTTCTCCACCGACCGTCACCGAAACATAGGAAATTCCTTCCAGCTGCGTCATCGTGCGCACAATTGCAGCCCGAACCAGCACTTCTGAGGAAGGAGACAGCTTTTTATATTCCACACTCATGTCCAGCACCAGCTGATCGTCTTTGACATTCCAGCTGTTGATCGTAAAACCGCTGATCGGTGAGCGCAAAGACAGCTCTACCGGATTTTCCTTCAGTTGGGAAATACCCCATTCCGCCTGTTTGGAAAGGGTGTCGCCCTCCGGCTCTTTTTCCACTGCCGTGATTTTCGTTTCTTCTTTATTAATATAATAAACGCTGACCGTATTTGCAGGCGTCTCTTCTTTCTTCCCGCACCCGGCAAATATTCCGGTCAACAGCAGACAGCCCAAAAGCAGCGCAACCGCCCGCATTTTTCTGATCTCTGACATAGTCTTCTCCAAATTTTCTGAAATCACTTGATGTAGGACAAGGGGATTTTCACCGTAAAGGTCGTGCCCTGTCCTTCCACGCTGCTCACTTTGATCGAACCGCGGTGCAGCAGAATCGCATTTCTGGTGATGGCAAGTCCAAGGCCGGTGCCGCCGATTTCACGGGAATGCGATTTATCTACTCTGTAAAAACGTTCATAAATATGCTCGTAATCCTCCTCCGGGATACCGATGCCGGAGTCGGAAACCTCTACCGTGAAAAACTGATGATCCGCATCCAGAAGCACCTTGACCCAGCCGTGTTCTTTATTGTATTTAATCGCATTTTCCACAAGGTTCGTGAAAATCTGAGATATTTTGACCTCGTCCACCTCTGCCGTAACCGGGCGCAGGCTTTCCAGAACCACCTCGATGTCCCGTTTACGGGCGATGGGACGCAGGCGCTTTAGCGTCGTTTCCAACAGCTCGTTGATATCCACTGCGGAAATGTCCATTGAGCCTTCAGTTTTGTCCATTTTTACAAGGGAAAGCAGGTCGTTGATGATTTTATTTTCCCGCTCGATTTCCTCCGTAATGTCCTGCATAAACTCCTGATACAGCTCCACCGGCACGTCCGGCTGCTGATTCAGGGAATCCGCCAGCACCTTGATCGAGGTCATGGGCGTTTTCAGCTCGTGAGAGACATTCGATACGAATTCCTGCCTGGAATCGTTGATGACCTTCATTCTGCCCAGCAGCTGGTTGAAGGCATCCACGATATGCTCGGTTTCCAGATAATCCGGTACGGAAATCGGCTCGTCCGTGAAACCGTCCTTGACCTCACTGATCGCCTGGGTTACGCGCTTAAAGGGCATAATCAGGATGTGCGAGAAGAAAAAGACGATGCCGATAATGATAATTCCCATCACGATTTCCAGAATCAGGGCTTTCCGGCTCAGGATGTCCAGCGTCGTCGCAATGCTGTCTGTCGATGCACTGGCCAGAATCACGCCGTGCACGATGCTCGTCTGCCCGTTTTCCCCGTCTACCGTCTCCGTAATCGGAACCGTCATCTCGATATAGCCGTTCGTCTTGTCGTAGCGGGTCGTGCTTTCCCCTCGGAAGCACTTGATAACCTCTTCGGAAATCATCGTTTTCCCCTCGCTCATGGCGTAGGTGTCTTTCACAATGCGGAAATTGCTGTTGATAATCAGCACACGGCCGTCATACAGGTTGGACATCTGCTCCAGCTCGGCATTGACGACATCGGAGGTTGGATTTTGCAGGTAGTTGTAATTGACCAGGTGATTTGCGATAATCCGGTACTGGGACGCGACGTCCGAGCCGCGCAGATTCACCGCACGTTCTTCGTAATTATTCAGAATGCCCAGCCGCATGATGTCGCTGGGCACGATTCCGATGATCAGCATCAGGAGGAAAATGTAGGCCTTCAGGCTGCGGAAGATCGGAATTTTATAAGTGAGCCGCCGGAAGAATCCGGGGATTTTGCTGCTTGTGTTCATGGCTGCCTCCACCTAAACGCGGAAGAAGTATCCCACTCCCCATTTGGTGTGGACGTAGCGGGGTTCGCTGGGGTTGGTTTCAATTTTTTCGCGGAGGCGGCGGATGTGGACGTCTACGGTGCGGACATCCCCGGGATAGTCTGCGCCCCAGACGAGGTTCAGAAGTTTTTCACGGCTGTAGACTTTACTCGGATTGCGGATCAAAAGCTCCAGCAGGTCGAATTCTTTTGCAGTGAGATTGACCTCTCTGCCGGAAATGCTGACGCGGCGGCTTTCGCAGTCTACGCGCATATCTCCGCTTTCCAGAATGCTTTCCGGCTTTGCGATCTGTCCTCTTGCAGAGGTACGGCGCATGATCGCCTTGATGCGCGCCTTTACCTCAAGGATGTTAAAGGGCTTGGTGATATAGTCATCTGCACCGTATTCCAGTCCCATGATTTTGTCCATGTCGTCGTTTTTGGCTGTGAGCATTACGATCGGAACATCCGAAAACTCCCGAATCTGCTGGCATACTTCGGTTCCGCTCAGTTTTGGCAGCATAATGTCGAGCAGAATCATATCAAATTTCTGCTCTTTCGCACACAGCAGCGCCTCTTCTCCGTCATATGCGCAGGTCACTTCCATTCCGTCCTGCTCCAGGCTGAACCGGATTCCTTTTACAATCAGCTTTTCATCGTCCACAACCAAAACTTTCTTTGCCATGTTTCTCCCTTTTCCCGACCGGACAATCCGTTTCTCGCTGTTTGTCCGGATTCTTTCTGTCTATGATTAAACTGTAATTTTATCTTTGATTTTTGAAAATGCAGCCTGCTTGATTCCGCTGATTTTCATGATATCCTCAATCTGCGCAAACGCTCCATGCTGCTCCCGATAGCTTATGATCGCCTTTGCCCGGCTTTCCCCGATTCCAGGCAGCGTCATGAGTGCAGCGATATCCGCTGTGTTGAGGTTGACCAGACCGTTCTCCAAAGCTGTAGCGCTGTTGCTTCGCACATTTCTGTCTGTCGTTTGCATATCGCTGTCCGGCGAAGTCTGGATCCCGGCTTTCTTTTCTGTCTGTCCGTCGGCGCAGCTTTCCGATTTTGTCATGATATAAATCTGACAGCCGTCCACGATTTCTTCCGCCAGGTTGCAGCATGCTTCATCCGCTTCCGGCAAAAAACCGCCTCCGGCCTCCACGGCGTCTATAATTCTGCTGCCTGCCGGAAGCTCATAGACCCCCGGAGCGGATACTGCTCCGCAGATGTGCACCACAAGGGTTTTTGTTTCCTCTGAAGAAGCATCGGAGAGCTCTGTCCGGTCTGTGCTTCCGGCACTTGGCTCAGCCTTGCGGTTTTGATCCGTGTCCCCGGCATTTGACTCAACCTCGCGGTTTTGGTCTGTATTCCCGGCATTTGTCTCAGCCTCCCGGTTTTGATCCGTGTCTTCGACATCGGATTCTGCTACGTAGCTTCCATCCCCATAGGCTATGCTTTCCTTTTCCGACAAAAAGAGCTCTTCCCGCTGTGCCCCACAGGCCCCTAGCGTCGGGCATAGCATTGCCCACAGGATTCCCCATAAAACCACTCTCCAAAGCCGGTCTGTTCTTTTTTTCTGTTTCCAGGATCTTAACTTTTCTCCTGCGGCGCGGCATGCCGCAGCAACTGTTTGAAATATCGGCATTTTGTCCTCCATCTTTTCCATGTTCGAAAAGGCCCCATTTCCTGCCGCATATCAGTATTGTATGTCAGAACCGGGTATTTGACAAGCCGGAAAGCTTTCCAAAAATGCTTCCGTCACAGCCCCTATTTCCTGTATTTTGCCAATACGGAAAGCATTTTCCCAACGTCCAGGGGTTTGGGCAGATGCTCATTCATGCCTTCCTTCTTCACCCGTTCTGCATCCTCCAAAAAGGCATTGGCCGTCAAGGCAATGATAGGGATACTTTGGGCATCTGCACGGCCGCTGCTGCGGATCTCCCGCACCGCCTCGTAGCCATCCATTACCGGCATCATCAGGTCGGTCAGGATCGCATCAAAGGTACCTGCCGGCTGTTCCAGATAGCGCTCCATCTCTTCTTTTCCATTGTATGCCTTTGTGATCTGTACACCTGCATCTGTCAGAAAGGTTTCCGCAATTTCCATATTCAGTTCATTGTCCTCTGCAAGAAGCACACGCATTCCGGAAAGATCAGCACTCTCCTCCCCTTCTTCGATTTTCTTACCTTCCTGTTCTTTGAGTTCTTCAAACAGGAGCGTGACCGTAAATGTGGTTCCAACTCCCTTCCTGCTCTCCACCGTAATGGTTCCGCCCATCTCGTCCACCAGATGCTTGACGATGGACATTCCCAGTCCGGTTCCCTGGGTTACACTTTTTTCATCGGTATTTTCCCGGGAAAAGGATTCGAACAGGTGGGGAAGAAATGCTGTGCTCATACCGATTCCGTTATCCGAAATCACGGTCCGGCAGGATATCCGGCTTTCCCCGATCGCCTTTATCGTCACCTGACACAGGACATGTCCGCCGGCATCCGTATATTTGATCGCATTCCCCAAAATATTGATAAAGATCTGTCTGACATGCAGAGGGCTTCCAAGGACACAGCCGGCTGCTGCACCTTCTGTCTGTTCTTCATACTTTAAAAGGATTCCTTTATCCGCTGCCCGGGGTTCCACGATCGTGATAATTTCCTGCCAGAGCTCTTTTAAGCAAAAGGGCTCTTTTGTAAGCTGAAGGTTTTCTTCATCCAGCTTGTTAAATTCCAGTACATCGTTGATCAGCTCCAGCAGATGCTTTGCCGCAACCTTTTCCTTTACACGGTTTGCATCCACCAGCGCTCTGTCCTCCCTGTGCCGGTCGCTGATTTCGGTCATTCCGATAATGCCGTTTAACGGTGTCCGGATATCATGTGACATCCGGGACAAAAATCCGGTTTTTGCTGCATTTGCACGCTCTGCCGCCTCCTTTGCCTGCTTTAACTCCTCTTCATTTTTTTCAATCGCAGCGATCGAGCGCTCCGTAACATAAAAAACAAACAAAAAAGAAAGCACCAGTACCAGAAACATGGTCGCAGCAACATAGATCAGATTTTGGTTCGCCTCTAAAATGCCGTAAGAAACTGCAAGATTATATTCCCCATACTTTTCATAGACCAGATACTGCTTTTTGCCACTGATTTTCGCACTGGTCCGATACCGCTTTCCTTCCTGCAGTTTTCCGTCTCCCAGCCGGTCGGAATCCTGCAGCTCATAGAGCAATACATCCTGCCGCGTGGTTGCAAGCATTTTTCCTGTGGTGGCATTTAGCAGAAAGATATTCATTCCGGAGGTAATCGGCATCTGCCGAACCAGATTTTCCACGCTGGCACTGTTCATTTTTGCAAGCAATCGACTGGGGGTAATGCCAATCTGGATCATGGCCGTACCGGAAGAATTCCAGACAATGGCATACATCATCATTTTCCCTTCTGCAGTATTCGGCACCATATCCTGACACATGGAAAGCGTTTTATCTGTCAGCATGGGCTTAAAATATCCCATTTGCTCGCCGGAAGAAAAGCTGTAGCCAAAATACTCCGGATTTGTTCCTGCAACGATACAGCCGCCCGTATTGATAATGTGGATTTCGTCCACACGCAGCTGTTTTGCGATCTTCCGGTACTCCTCTGTGGTCTGGTATAGTCTTTCTTCCATTTCAAGGAGATTTGCCACAATCTCTGCCCGCAGCGTATAATCTTCCTTCAGGGTTTCCAGAAGGGTCTGATAGCTTTCTTTATTTTCTTCGATCACATCCTCCAGCTGCTGCAGGATCATCTCGCTGGCGATCCAGGCACTATGCCGATTGTTCAGCATCTGAAAAAAAGGCTTCCTATCCATATGATAACAAACGATATCAGAATGATTCCGTAAATCCGTCTGGTCCGATTTCCATGCTTGCTCATTTCCACCCCTTCTCAGCTTCTGCTGATGCTTGCCTTTTACAGGTTTCCTTCTGCTTCCATCCCCCGATATCTAAGTATAGCATTTTTTCGATGTTTTACATAGTATCTTGTGTTTCTTTACAGACAAGTCTATACTGGCTTTGTGTAGTATTTTTAAACGGAGGGTTATTTTACTTTATGAGTAAACAGGCAGCACAAAGCACAACAAATCAGATCACAGAGGGAGTCATCTGGAAACAGCTTCTGATTTTCTTTTTCCCGATTTTATTTGGAACCTTTTTTCAGCAGCTCTATAACACTGCGGACGCCATCATCGTCGGCAACTTTGTCGGCAAGGAAGCCCTTGCCTCCGTTGGAGGCTCTGCTTCCACCATTATCAACCTGCTCGTCGGCTTTTTCGTCGGACTTTCTTCCGGTGCAACCGTTATCATTTCCCAGTATTACGGCGCAGACAACAGGCGCAGGGTCAGGGATTCCGTTCATACCGCTATTGCACTGGCCATTGCAGGGGGCGTTGTCATTATGCTGCTCGGTCTTGTTTCCGCACGCTTTGCCCTGACTGCGATGGGAACGCCGGACGACATCCTTTCCCTTTCCCTGACCTACATGAAAATTTATTATCTCGGCACGATTCCGTCCATGATCTACAACATGGGCTCCGGTATCCTGCGCGCTGTGGGCGATTCCAAACGACCGCTCTATTTTCTGATCGCTTCCTGTCTGGTCAACATTGTGCTCGACCTTTTATTTGTCGCCGTGCTCGGCATGGGTGTTTCCGGAGCTGCAATTGCGACGATTGCGTCCCAGTTTTTCTCCGCGATCCTGACACTGATCGCCCTGCTGCGCACACAGGATTCCTATCGCCTGATCGTTTCCAAAATCCGGTTCCACCGCGATCTTTTATTTGATATCATCAAAATCGGTCTGCCTGCCGGTCTGCAGTCCGCAATGTATTCGATTTCCAACCTGTTGATCCAGTCATCCATCAACTCCTTCGGAACCGACACGATCGCCGCCTGGACCGCTTACGGAAAAGTGGACAGTATTTTCTGGATGATTATGGGTGCTTACGGTGTTTCCATCACGACCTTCGCCGGGCAGAATTTCGGCGCCGGAAAATACGACCGTATCAAAAAAAGTGTCCGCATCTGTCTCGGTCTTGCTGCTGTGACCAGCCTTTTTCTCAGCTTTATCGTTTTGAATTTCGGCGGAACGATCCTGCTTTTGTTTACACGCGATGCCAATGTCATCAACATCTGCATCGGCATGATGCGTGTAGTTTCTCCCGCCTACATCACTTACATCTGTATCGAAATCCTTTCCGGTACCTGCCGCGGCTGCGGGGATTCCTTTTTCCCGATGCTGCTGACCTGCTTTGGGGTCTGTGTCCTGAGGATCCTCTGGATCACGATTGCCGTTCCCCTCAGGCACGAGGTCGCAACAGTGGCATTTTCCTATCCACTGACCTGGACCATTACATCGATCTTGTTTATCCTCTATTATAAGCGTGGAAAATGGATGCAGAAGGATACCCTGCGCAATGCGCCGCAGGGGCAGGGAAAGGACGCATAAGCGCTTCTGTAAAAAAGAATGTGTCGCGGCACTTTTGTCGCCTGGGATCGGACGTAAAAAACTCCCGGCAGAGCCTTTTTCAGGGGCTTTGCCGGGAGTTTCTGTTACAGAACTTTTAGCAATTGAATCAATTTTTCAATACAATCCAATCCGTTTACTCTGCGATTTCCGCCGATGCTTCTGCAGCAGTTTCCTGCTTCAACACCTCCGCTGCCTGCTTTGCTCCGTCTGCGTTGATCGTGATATTGCGGTTCACTTTTGCATCATAGGTTCCTGCTTTTACAACTTCCGCAAGGTCGATGCCCACGGTTTCTTTCATGGTTTCAAACAGCTTTGTCATCACTGCCGGTACGTTTCCTGCTACCTGATCCACGCCGTTTGATCCGTCCGAACCGCCGATGATCGTGATCTTGTCGATCTGGGTCAGAGGCTCTGCGATCTTGCCTGCGATGTCAGGCAGCACCTTGATGAGCATTTCCGCCATTGCCGCGTTGTTGTATTTCTGATAAGCCTGCGCACGTTTTTCCATCGCTTCCGCCTCCGCAACACCTTTGGCGCGAATTGCTTCTGCTTCGGCTTCGCCGACCATGCGGATACCTTTGGCTTCCTGTTCTTTAGAGAACAGATCTGCTTCCGCCTTCGCACGCTGCGCCTCTGCAGCCTTTTCCGTTTCAAATTTCTTTGCTTCCGCTTCTTTCTGGCGTTCAAACAGCTCTGCTTCCGCTTTCTGCTGACGTTCGAATTTCTCAGCTTCCGCTTTTTTCTTAACCTGTGCATCCAGCGATTTTTCCATCGTCTCTGCTTCACGCTGTTTTAAGAGCACCAGACGTTCCTCTTTTGCAATGTTGGCATTTGCCGCAGTTACTTCGATGGTCTTTCGCTGTTCCTCTTTCTGGATCTCATATGCCGCATCCGCTTCCGCCCGCTTGCTGTCCGCGTTTTTCTGAAGCTCTGCCTTCTGCATATCCAGCTCGTTGTTCTTGATGGCGATCTCTCTTTCGGAATTGATCCGCGCGTCGTTGGACTGACGATCCGCTTCCGCCTTTGCTACCGCGATTTCTTTTTCTGCCTCAGCCTTTGCAATCGCTGCCTTTTTCTTGATCTGGGAAATGTTGTCGATACCAAGGTCATCAATGACACCATTGGAATCCGTAAAGTTCTGCACATTGAAGCTGACAACGTCCAGACCCATGGCAGCCAGGTCAGGCTCGGCATTTTCCTTTACCAGGTCCGCGAATTTCTGACGGTCGCTGACCATTTCCTCCAGACGCATGCGGCCTACGATCTCACGCATGTTGCCTTCCAGAACCTCTCTCGCTACCTGCGCAATGTACTGGGTGTTCTGATTCAGGAAGTTTTCTGCTGCCTGCTTTAATTTTTCGGGCTCGCTGGAAACCTTGACGTTAACTGCTGCGTCCACCTGAATGTTGATGTAATCCGCCGTCGGCACCGCTGCTTCTGTCTTCACATCGATCGGGATCAGCTTTAAGCTCAGCTTGTCAAGACGTTCCAGAAACGGGATCTTGATACTCGATTTCCCGATAATGATCTTTTTGCGCAGGCCGGAAATGATATACGCCGTGTCCGGAGGTGCTTTCACATACCCGGAAGCGATAATTCCAAGCAGCGCGATCACTGCGATTATGGCAACAACAACTCCTAAACTAATTCCTGTAAACATACTCATTCTCCTTTTCTCCACCGGTCTGGTGGACTCGTAAAGTAAATAGCTTCGGTCGCTGTCAGGCGACTTTTCCGGAAAAGTGCTTTTCCCCCGGAGGGTTTTGTTTCCTATGGACACCCTTTCCAACGAAACAAAAAACGAGGCCTCTATTACAGCCTGACAGCTGCAATAAAAGTCTCGCGCGTTTCATTTAATACGGACATCTGCAGCAAATCGATTATCACCTGGCTGCTTGTCGGGGTGACGGTTTCAAACCACCTCTCGGTGCTGGCTACTCCCTTTTATTGTTGAAATAAATTATAGCACTTTTTCATATTTTGTCAACACCCTGTCGATATATCGTTCTGTCAAAGAAATGTTTGCGTCAGACCGAATACATGTTTTGCGGCACCGCATTTGGAGAATATCTGGGAATGATTTATGATTTCTATTGACATAAAAATCTGCTCTGCCTATAATAATAGTAGTAGGAAAAGCGTGCTTTTCCAGTGGGCTAACACTAAAATCTGATATGCTTGTCAATCCTGTGATTGACCGTTGGCGGACAACACTAAAATCCGATATTTTTACCGGTATTTTACCGGTCGTTGGCAGACAACATTAAAATTAGCCGCAAAGAGAGAGTATATAGTACAATGGTGCTATTGCTCTCTCTTTCCATATCTATTATTTATGATCTTTCAGGAAAATCTATGTATATGTAGTCTAACCGTTATTCTTTATGGAGGATTTCCGAACTATTTATGAAGTTTACAAAAGAAGACGCACGTAAAAGAGTTCTGAATTGTGCGAAGCAATATCAGCAAAACCTTTTGCATAAGAAGTTGCTTATCATTTTCAGAGAAAGACAGGATAATTCCATTCGGTTTATAGAAGTCATATTTCATGAGAGAAATTACCAACACCTGACCGGATTGGAACTGACAAATACAGAGGGCAAAATACTGCAGCATCAATCCAAGAACTTTTACAGAAAATGTATCGAAAACAAGCTCGGCTTAAATGAATTTCAGTTCAAATCCGATGGGACTTCCCATCTGAAACTCGCTGCGCTTCCCATATTGATGGATGTTTCAAAAATAACTAAAATCACCGGTGATTATAATAACCTCCGCCCTTATCTCTTCGTTGATAAAGTGATGGGCGGTGTAAATTTCTGCCTTGGTCTAAGCAGGGAAAATGACGTATTTATTCCCTCTTCTGCCCTTTTAGAAGATATCAAAAAGCTTACCTCCTCTCCTTCTCAGGTTCTGGCAATTTTCGAAAAAGATATCGACTCTGAGCTCTATTCCACCGTCAAACACGTTGCCAAAGGTCTTAATCTTCATCATTTAATTTTACCTCCAGAAATCAATTCTAAAATTTTGTTGCCAAAATAAAACTCCCGCTGCAAAGCTGCAATCCATCTGAAAACGTCAGCGTCAGGACTCCGTTCTCATACGTCTGCGTGCAGGCAGCCGCACCACCAACCGTCACCACTGCTTTTTCCATTTCGGTGCGGAGCGCAAGTTGTTTCAGGTTCAAACAACCGCCCAGGCACTCGATCCTGATTTTCTTTTCCGCAATGCTCAGTTTGCCATATGCGCCCGGCACAAACCACGGCGCGGTGAGTTCAGGCAGGGCGGGCGAAAAGCTGAGCTTTTCTCTGGGCATATCTGCCTTTAGACCAGTCAAAGACTGTAACATTGCCCAGGATGCCAGCGCACGATAGTAGTGTTCCCCACATTCCTCGTGGTTGAAGCGTCTGCCATTCTGTGTGTGCCGTCTTTCGACCGTTTCCACGATCCGAGCTGCTTCCTTGTATCTGCCGTTTTCCAGCAGGAATGATGCGAAGGAATATTCGATGCCGGACCAGTTGCTCTCCATCTGCACATTTTTCCAGGTATACAGTGTCGGAGTTGCCTGCGCCGGATAGGAGGCGTTGACCAGACCGGATTCTGGGCTGAAATTTTCCGAAAGAATGCAGTCTGTCGCAATGTCGATCTTATCCTGGGGCAGAAAATTGCCCAGCCCGAGCAGACGCGCATACCACTGTCCGTCTATCTGGTCCGTCATGCAGCAGTCGTCCCGCTTGTCGCCGTCCGCCCAGAGACTGAAATATCTGCCGTTCCAGAGCTTTTCCACAAAGGCCTTGCTGCCCTTTTCCAGCAACGCTTCCCACGCTGCTGCACGATCCTGCACCCCGAGATCCTGGGCCATGCGCACTGCCGCTTTTAACGCTGCCAGCCACAGGCTTGCGATATAAGCGGGCGTCCCCTGCATCGCCCATGCATCGTAGGTGTTGGCTCTCGTATCATGATCCGGCAGACCGTCCCCGTTGCCGTCCAGAAGCTGTGTGTTGTCCATCGCCTTTTCGATATGCGGCCACATCCGTGTAAGGTATTCCCGGTCGCCTGTCCAGAGATAATCTCTGCACACAAGCAGCACGAACTGCGGGTTCATGTCCACGCGGTCGTAGCCGTCGTCCACAGCGGATAAGTCCGGTGTAAAGAAATGGTGCACGCGTCCGTCCTCACGCTGGAATTTTGCGCCCATTTCCATCTGTTTTTTCTGAAGGTTCGGGAACAATGCCAGAATACCAAACGAACCCTGGTAAGTGATATCTGTCGTGTGGAAGCCGCAGCTGCCGTAGCCCTCCCACATGCCGAACTCGCCCCGTTTCGTCCACCAAGAGCATTTGATCAGTGTGCTCAAATGATCCGACCACGCATCCGCAAGCTCGTGCGGTACGCTCGTATTTTTTAATAAAACGGAAAAATCTTCTGCCGCAGGAAGAATCGTCTCCCGCTCCTGATTCAGATACGCAACGACTTCTCCTGCATCTGCAAAACGCTTTGCATACCAGTGTCCCTCAAAGCGTCCGGAATCGCCGAAATGATTCGGGAAATACCAGCCGACTGCAAACCGGATCTGTCTGCTTTCGCCGGGTGCAAGCTTACAGCTGCCGCAAAGTGCGGAATCGCCCCAGTTTTCCTGTCCGTTTTCATCCGGAAAAATTCGTTTTATCTGACGAATGCTCGCAATGATAAACTCCCGTTTCATTTCCGGCTGCGTCAGCAGCTTTTCGTCAAAGTGGTGCACTCTTTCATACGGATGTCTGACGCATGCGATCTGCAAAAGCTTTTCAAAAATCGCATCCAGCTCCTGCTCATCCATCAGGGAAATTTCTTCTTCCGTCAGCTCTGTGCCAAACTCCGGCAGTGTCTCTGTCCCGAGGTTTGTCAGCTTTCCGGTATCCTGAAAATCAAACAGATAGGATTCCTCCGTCACGCCGAACATGCTGTGCATGACATAATTGGTAAAATACGGTGCAAATTCCCCTAAAATCCAGCTGACCTCATCCGCAGAAACGCTCCATGCAAGGCTTCCGTTGGATGCGTTCGGCTTTTGGGAATCGCTTTTCATCACGATCTGTGCGCAGCCTTTTTCAGCCGTCAGCTGATTTTTCAACCGTCTATGTTCCATCCCGCGGTTGACCGGATTTTTCAATTTACCCAGAATCGAAACCTCCGCTTCCTGATCGGAAGGATTGGCGATTGTAAAGGTCACATAAAAACCCGGCGTCCCTGCGATTTCTTCTTTTCCGGGTACAAACGGAGATGCAAACTCTGCCTCGATTTCCACCGGGAGCGCGCTGTCCTCATACTGCAGCCTGCAAACCGGAAAATCCGGATTCCAGCAGATTTTTTCGATTTCTTTGTACCACGAATACATCAGTGACCGAAATTCGCCGTTGTCCCGGTCATGACAAAGTCTGCGTACAACAGGCTCTTTTCCTGCAAGCTTGGCGCGAACTGTAAACGGCAGCACATGGACGTCGTAATCATATAGCTTTTTCTGTTTCCGCACATCCGGGCTTCCCCATTTGCCCATGTTGCAGATGTCCCATTCCCGCAGCTCTCCGTTCTGGCAGATTTCCACGCTTCCCGCGCCGATTCCCCCCAGCGCCATACCGTTTTTCTGCCATCTGTAATCTAAAGTCCCCTCCATGATATTCCTCCTTTTGCAGGCAGCGCCCTGTCTGCTGTCTGGCATAATTCAATTCTGAAAGATCCCACGAATTGCTCCGCCGCAAAGCCTGACAGCGAAAAGGGATGCCGCCCGACAAAACAGCAGCTTCAAATCCCTGTTTGCCGATCCGGCATCCCTTCTCTTCTTTTCCATTTGCCTGCATGCGGTCAGTGGGACTCGAACCCACACGGTTGCCCATTGGCACCTAAAACCAACGCGTCTGCCAATTCCGCCATGACCGCTCACCGCTCCGGCAGCCGGTTGTTTCGGCTGCCGAACGCTTCTCTTTCGTATAACTTAATTATTATATCGAACTTTTGAAACTTCTGTCAAGCATTTTACGGCATCAGCTCATAGATTCCACGATTCTTGTTGTCGCGCACGGACAGCCAAAGGTAATTGTTATCATCGTCCACATCCTGGCAGACCGGTACCTCCTTGCGGTTCGAACCGGCTCCGTAGGGGCTCCAGATTCCCGCGTCCGCAAAGCCGTTCCACTCTTCCTGATTGCCGTCCCAATTTAACGTCGTCAGGTACATTTCTCCGCTGTAGAAGCCGCTGCGGAACGTTCCGATCACATTCTGGATGTAGCGCTCCTTTTTGGCAGCCTTGCTCATATCCAGCTCGTAATGCTCCTGTCCTTCACCATCCGGCAGATCGTTTTTCCATTCTCCGGCATACATATGCTCGCGGTAGGCGCGGTCCGACGTGGTATCATCGTCATAGTAAACGTAAAAGCGCACCCACTTGCCGTTGCCTTCGCGTTTGCCATTCGACCACTCGCCGTAGTAATAGGCGTTATCCGCATAGCAGGCGATTCCGGTTCCGTCCGGCTGTCCTGCGCTGCTGCGCTCGCCATAATAATAAAAGCTGTTTGCATCCGAAATATCCGACGACATCCTCATATACCAGGGCAGCATCGCCAGATCCTCCACCGCATCCATATTATCCTGTTCCCAGTAACCGGACATCTCCAGAAGCATCTCTTCGTTTGTCTTGTTCGCACTCTCCGCGCCGGATAACGGATCGTTTCCGCTCACCGTCCGGGGATTGCCCTCCTGCTTGGCACCCTGACTTTCCTTCCCTTTGCCTGCGGGAAGTTTGCTGTCCGGATGCTCTGTCAGCGCCTCATCCTCCTGCTGTCCCCTTTCCGCCGTCTGCTTTTTCTCTCCTGTCGTTTCTTCCGTCTGATCCGCTGCGTCCTTCGTCTCTGATTCTGCAGACTCTGCCGGTTCCTCGCTGTACCATATCTGCGTGCTTTCCGTCTCTGCGATCTCTGCCCGTGTCTCCCTGCGCTGATGCAGCCGTACTGCGCACAGCGCGATGATAATTACCAGAAAAAGAGCAATCGCCGCCACCGGGATCAGATCCCTTTTTTTATCGTCCATGTCCGCATTTCCTCCAGTTGGTTTATTGTAACATAGGCTTTCTTTTTTTCCCATTTAAACTTTATTAAGAAAAACGAAAGCTTTTTCTGTTTCTTATATATATGCGTTTTCCTCCCTTGACATCCCTCAAAGTCCTGACTATTATGGAACAGAAAACGAATTTACCTTACACGAAAAGAGGAGTTTTATGAAAAAATGGATTGTCTGGCTGAAAAAAAACAGTCCCTGGATTTTTCTGCTGATCGGCCCTGTTCTGAATTTTTATCTGCTGGAATGGTACACGCATAATCCGTTCCAGACCATGAAACCGTATATACAGGGGATGAATCTGGCGCTGTTTGAATTTGCAGCACTGTTTTTATTTGCACTGACCGGCAGGATCAGCCGCGCACTCGGCATCGAAACCGCCTTCTGCGCCGTTTACGGTCTTGCAAACTATTTCGTCCTGGAATTTCGCGGCGCGCCCATCCAGCCGTGGGACATTCTTTCGATCTCGACCGCTGCCAGCGTCGCGGACAACTACGAATACAAATTGAACCGCACCGCAGTAATCGTGCTGATCTGTTTTGTCCTGCTTCTGGTTCTGGAATTTTTCCAGAAAAAAGGCTTTCCGAAAAAAAATAAAAAAGCCCGGATTGCCCGCATCTGCCTCGCGCTTTCCTGCGGTCTTTTATGCTTTGGCTACACGAAAATGCTGCACAGCGAGGACATCGTCGAGCAGAAGCTTCACCTTTACAACAAGCTTTTCACTCCGACGACGATTCAATTTAAAAATGGTACTGTAACTGCGTTTTTAATGGAGCTTCAGTACATTTCTGTCGATAAGCCCTCCGGTTACAGCGCAGAAAACGCCAAGGAGCTGCTGGCATCCTATGATACCGGCTCTCAGGAAGCCGCTGGAACATCCTCGGACAATGCACAAAAGCCGAACATTATCGTCATCATGAACGAGGCGTTTTCCGATCCGTCCGTGCTCGGCGATTTTACAACGAACGAGGATTATATGCCCTTCGTGCACAGCCTGCTCGACGGCGCGGATAACACGATTTCCGGTCACTTAAATGTCTCCGTCAAGGGCGGCAATACTGCCAACACAGAATTTGAATACCTGACCGGCGCTTCAATGGCGTTTCTTCCTTATGGAAGTATCCCGTATCAGCAGTATGTGAAAAAAGAGACGCCTTCGATGGCCTCCTATCTTTCCTCCCTCGGCTACTACACGATTGCGATGCACCCGTACCGCGCCGCCGGCTGGGACAGAAATCTCGTTTATCCCAAGCTCGGCTTCGACGAGATGCACTTTCAGGAGTTTTTCACAGATTCTCCGCTTGTGCGCAAATATGTCAGTGACGAGGGCAACTATGAAAAGATCATAAAGCTCTACGAGGAAAAAGATGCGGACACGCCGCTGTTTTTATTCAACGTGACGATGCAGAACCATTCCTCCTACAGTGACTGGGCGGATTACGACAACTTTTCCCCCGATATCACGGTAGAAGGCTCGGATTCCAAGCTGCTTCCGGCGTACCTGTCCTTGATCAGGCTGTCTGACAGCGCCATCCAGAACCTGGTTTCTTACTTTGAAGCACAGGAGGAACCTACCATGATCGTCTTTTTCGGAGATCATCAGCCTGCCGATTCCGTCGTACGTCCGGTCTGGAAATTAAACGGCAAAGATGACGCGGACTTAACCGACGAGGAAGAGGCGCTGCGCTACAAGGTTCCGTTCTTTATCTGGGCAAACTTCGATATCGAAGCGGAAAGCGACCTGGAAATCAGCGCAAACTATCTTGCGGCAAAGACGCTGGACGCCGCCGGGCTTCCAAAATCCGCTTACGATAACTTCCTGTCGCAGCTGCGCACGGAAGTACCCGTCATTTCAGCCAACCATGTAACGCTGTCCGACGGAACCTTTACCACTGCATCCAAGCAAAAAGATCTGCTTTATGATTATCAGACCCTGCAGTATTACCTGCTTTTTGACTAAACCGCGGAGGATTTCCTTTTTTATGAAAAAAAAGATCTGTTTCTTTTCCTTCCTGCTGCCGTTTCTTTCCATGATGGCGATTTTTATCGGCAACGGCATTTATCCCTTCGGAGATCAGAGCTTCATGCACTCCGACATGTACCATCAGTACGTCCCCTTTCTGGAAGAATTTGTCCGGAAAGTGCGCGACGGCGAACCGCTCTACTACTCCTGGCGCATCGGTATGGGCTCCAATTACCTGTCTCTTTACGGCTACTACAGCGCAAGCCCGTTCAACTGGCTGATGCTCCTTTTGCCCGAAAAATATTTAATCGAATTTATGAGCTACATGGTCGTTTTCAAAATCGGTCTGTGCGGCTTCACCTTTTCCTGGCTTTTGACAGAAAAATTCCACACAAACGACCTTTCTGTCCTGTTCTTTTCCACATTTTATGCGATGTCCGGCTTCGTTGCCGCATATAACTGGAACGTCATGTGGATGGATACCCTCGTCCTCGCTCCGCTGATCGTTCTCGGTCTGGAAAAGCTGGTCTTCGAAAAAAAATACAGCCTCTACTGCATCACCCTCGGGCTGTGCATTTTATCGAACTATTACCTTTCCATCATGGTCTGCATCTTCCTGTGCCTGTACTTTCTCGTGCTCGTGCCGAACCTGTTTGGCTCTGATGGCTGGAAAGCGTTCCGCACAAGGCTGCTTGGCGCAATCGGACGTTTTGCTTTATTTTCCCTGTTGGCTGGCGGTCTCGCCGCCGTGCTGCTGATCCCGGAAATCGCTGCCCTGCATGCGACTGAATTTTCCGAATTCAACTTTCCGGAAAAGATCAACTGGTACTTTTCCTTCTTCGACGTAATTGCGCGGCATGCGACCGGTGTATCCAGGGAAACCGGTCTGGATCACTGGCCGAATATTTTCTGCTCCAGCGCAGTCTTTTTCCTGATTCCGCTCTATATCGTCAACCGAAAAATCCCTCTGAAGGAAAAGCTCGGCAGACTGGTATTATGCGCCTTTTTCATCGTCAGCTTCTCGGTCAATACCCTGAATTTCATCTGGCACGGTTTCAACTACCCGGATTCGCTTCCGGCACGTCAGTCCTTTTTGTACATCCTGCTCGTGCTGCTGATGTGCTATGAGGCGTTTTCAAAGCTCGACGGCTTTACCATGCGCGAGCTGTTTGTCTCCCTCGCCTGCGGGCTCGGTTATCTTTTGCTGGCAGGAAAGCTCGTGGAGGACGACGCCTTTACCCAGGGCACCTTTGTGCTGAGCGCCTGCCTGCTTGCTGCCTACGCGCTGCTGCTCTATGCCTGGAAAAAAGGGAAAGAAAAACAGCCTGCAGACAGCCTCCCGTATCAGCGAGCGATTGCAATCGCCGTGCTGGCGCTGGTCGCTTTTGAATCCACCTACAACATGGCGCTGACGAGCGTTTCCACCACCAGCCGCAGCAGCTATCTGGAAAGCATTCCCGCCTACCGGGAGTTAGTTGCTCGTAATGAAGAAAAAGATTCCGATTTTTACCGCTACGAAAAGCTCAGCCGCGTCACCAAAAATGACGGTGCGCTGGCAGGCTATCCGACAGCGTCGCTGTTTTCTTCCACCTCCAACGCGGCGGTTCAGGACTGGTACGACCGCATGGGCATGAGCGAAAGCAAGGTATTTTACTGCTTTGACGGTCAGACGCCGCTTTCCGCAGCACTTCTAAATGTCCGCTACCTGTTTTCCCGCTCCGATGCAGAGGATTCCAGCCTCTACACGCTGATCGACGAGCAGAACGGCGTTTACCTGTACCAAAACAACTATACGCTGCCTGCGGGATTTATCCTGCAGGATGGACAGGATTTTTCTTCCTCTGATTTTTCTGAAGAGACCTCCGACCCGTTCGAGGTACAGAATCAGATGGCGGCTTCTGTTTCAACCTCCGATCCGCTCTTTGTTCCCATCGAATCAGAGGAATCCGGCAATCAGGCTTTCTTTGATGTATACACGGAGGGGCATTACTACGCTTACTGTAAAAGCTCCAAAATCGATACCGTTTCGATCTCTTCCGCCAGCGTCAACAAAACGTATAAAAAAGTCAAATATGACTATATTCTCGATCTCGGCCGTCACGAAACCGGCGACCATGTAACGCTGACCAACGACGGAGATAGCGTGCTGAATGCCGTTGTCGTGCGCCTGGATGAAGCAGTTTTGTCCCGCACACTGCAGACGCTCTCTGAGCAGCCCTTTACGGTAGATTCTTATGATTCCAGCCATGTGACCGGACATATCGACGTCACCAAAGCCGGTCGGCTGATTTTATCCATCGCAAACGAACCCGGCTGGACGATGAAGGTGGACGGAGAAGCCGCAGACTACGACGTGTATGATGGTGTATTTCTATCCGTTCCGCTGACGGAGGGCAGCCACACGATTGAGCTTTCCTACCGCCCTGCAGGTCTGACTGCCGGTCTGATCGTCAGCCTGATCTGCCTGCTTGTGTTTATCGGAATCGGAGTTGTTCCAAAGCGTTTGGGAAAAAAATCCTGACACCTGACTGATTTTATGCTATAATTTTTAACTGGTGCAGCGTTTCGTACCTGCACGATAAGACGTTTGATTCCTGATTTCCTGAGCTTCTGTCAGAAGCCAACGTCCGCTGCACTTTTTTACAGCTTCCTAAGATTATTGAAATATGCCGCCCTGCGGCAGAAAAGAGGTAATATGGAACACTTAATCATCCCGGAGAATTATTCCTCCGCCCTGAACCTGCACGATACCCAGATCGGTATTAAGACGGTGAAAGACTTTTTCCAGAGTCTTCTGGTCCGTCATTTAAACCTTCTGCGTGTCTCTGCTCCGTTATTCGTCGATCCCGCTTCCGGCATGAACGATAACTTAAACGGTTATGAGCGCCCGGTTTCCTTCGGCATTCTCGAGCAGAACGATTACCGCGCAGAGGTTGTACAGTCCCTTGCAAAATGGAAACGCTACGCGCTCAAGGAATACGGATTTTCTCTTGGCGAAGGTCTTTACACGGATATGAACGCCATCCGCCGCGACGAAACGACTGACAACATCCATTCCATTTTCGTCGATCAGTGGGACTGGGAAAAGATCATCGACAAAAAGGACCGCAACCTGGAAACCTTAAAGGCAACCGTCTGCGACGTTTACAAGGCGCTGCGCAAAACGGAAATGTACATGGCGATCCAGTATGATTACATCGAAGAGATTCTGCCCCGTGAGATTTTCTTCATCACCACCCAGGAGCTTGCAGACATGTTCCCGGACAACACGCCCAAGGAGCGTGAATATTTCATCACCAAAGCAAAGGGCGCTGTCTGCATCATGCAGATCGGCGATAAGCTCGAAAACGGCGAGCCCCACGACGGCCGTGCACCCGACTACGATGACTGGGCATTAAACGCCGACATCCTTGTTTACTATCCTGTTCTGGACATCGCCCTGGAGCTGTCCTCTATGGGTATCCGCGTGGACAAAGAGGCACTGCTGTCCCAGCTGGAAAAAGCCGGCTGCCCCGAGCGCGCAGAGCTGCCGTTCCAGAAAGCAGTCCTCAATGAAGAGCTGCCTTACACCATCGGCGGCGGTATCGGTCAGTCCCGTATCTGTATGTTCTTCCTGCGCAAGGCGCACATCGGAGAAGTACAGTGCTCCATCTGGCCAGAGGAAATCCGCAAAGAAGCGGAAGCCCACGGAATCCAGCTGCTGTAAACAATAGAATGCACGCTCTGCGAGCATTCTATTGTCATGAATAAGGATAAGCGGCTGCGCGTTGTCCTGTTATAGAATGCACGCTCCGTGAACCTTTCATTGTCATAAAAGAGCGAGGAAGCTGTATCGTATAGCTTCCTCGCTCTTTTTGGTCAGCACATCACACAAAGGATCTTCTTCTCGTCGCAATGCAGGCGCTGTCACCAGCTAATCTTAACTTCTTCTCTGCTCATCCTTTTTGCCGCGATGCTGCCTTTCCCTGCAGCATCCACAATAAAAACAGGCTTCCTGCTGACAGCACCAAAAACAGCACACACGACGGAACGCTTAAAAATACGCCGCCAAAGGGCAACAGCTCTAACATCACATACACAAACAGGTTCGCAACGCTGTGGAACAGCATCGGCGCTGCAATCGTTCCATACCATTCATACACCAGCGCCAGCAGGCAGCCGATTACGGTCGCATAGACCGCCTGAACCAGATTTCCATGGAACAGACCGAACGCCAGTCCGGAAAGCACCACCGCATACGGCACTTTCAACACCTTGCGCAGCTGTCCATAGACCACGCCGCGGAAAACGATCTCTTCGCCCAGCGGCGCAAGAATGCCGTAGGAAATGATTCCCAGCCACACCGGCGTATCGAACTGCATCTCCGAAACCCTCTGAAAGGTCGGAGAGAACCGATACAATTCTGTCAATGTCAGAACACCGTTCATGCCGATTGCAATTGCCGCCGCCAAAATCACCATCGGAACGATGGACAGTTTATCGATTTCTTTTATCGAATGGAACCGGATCTTTTTGTGCCAGATTCCGTAACAGATTATAAATGCACCGAACGTCGAGAGTGCGCTCGCCACATTCAGCCAGAAATTGTAGGAAGAGCCCTCCAGCTCCTGCAGCCCGATGGCATACACAATCGATACCGCCGTCAAAATTACGCTGCTGATTAGGAGACTGATTACATAATAGGCAAACATCGCCAGTGCGCTGGTTCCAACTGCACTCCAGAACTGCCCGGATTTGGTCTTCATTTTGGCAGCGCTGCCGCGGTAGCGCTCTGAAAGGGAATTTGAGCCGGTCGCCGCGCTGTTTCCTGCCTGCGTGTCTCTTCCTGCCTGCGCGCTGTTTCCTGTCTGCGTGTCTCTTCCTGCCTGCGCGCTATTTCCTGCCTGCGTGCCACTTCCTGCCTGCGCGCTGTTTCCTGCCTGCGTGCCGCCCAGCAGTACGCTTCGCAGTCCTTCCACATCCCGGACAATGATCTCCGCACCGGCATTTTCCAGCTCTCCCGGCTGTGCATACCCATATGACACCGCGATGCAGTGTGCACCGATCGCTTTCGCACCCTCCACATCGAAGCTGCGGTCGCCGATCATCACCATCTTATCCGGATCGCTTTCGCCCCGCGCTGCAAGCTGGGACAGCACCTCTGCAACCACTTCTTCTTTGTGCACTCTTCTTCCGTCCAGCTCGCTTCCGACCACGATGTCGAAATATTCCCGGATTCCGAAATGCACCAGAATATCCTCCACATAAACGGTCGGTTTGCTCGATGCAATCGCCAGCGTCGCCCCGGATGCCTTCAGATCATGTAAAAGCGCTCCCATTCCGGGATACAGCACATTTTCGTATTTGCCGGTTACAGAAAACCGCTCCCGGTACTTCTCAACTGCCTCCTGCGCCTGCTCCGCCGTAAAGTTATAATATTTCATAAAGCTCTCTGCAAGCGGCGGCCCGATAAACGGCTCCAGCCGATCCAGTTCCGGTTCTTCAATTCCAAAGCTTCTGAGCGCATACTGCACACAGCCGCAAATTCCCTGTTTCGGATCGCTGATCGTTCCGTCCAGGTCAAATAAAATACAGGAAAACATAACAGTCTCCTTTCATTTCTCTTCTGTTCTGCAGCCAAACGCCTGCAGCCTGTCTTTATAGTGTACCAGAAAGCACACGAAAAGGTTATGAAATTTTTGTGAAATAGAGATTTTCCGTTTCCTGCGTTCATAAGTTGTAACAAAAATCCGGCAGGAGCCTTCATGATCCGAGATTTCGTTCATTTGATTCAAAATAAACTGCGCCACTATGCCGTTTTTCCCTCTCTGCACAGTCTCTCCCGCTCGTCTGCATTCCAAACGGCCCTGTTTTTGCTCGGCGTCCTCGCCTTTGCCCGCGCGTGCATTTTTCTCGCCCCTCCGTCTGTAACAGCACTGGCGTCTGCCTCTGTAAACGGCACATTTATGCCTATTTGCCGTGTCGAAACCGACCAGAAAAAAGTCGCGCTGACCTTCAACTGCACCTACAGTGCACAAGACCTGCACCAGCTTTTGGAAATTCTGAAAGAAAAAAATGTGCACGCCACCTTTTTCGTTTCCGACACCTGGGCAAAAAACTATCCGAAGCTGCTCTGTACGATTCACAACGCCGGACACGATATCGGCGGTCTGTGGACAACACAGGCATCCCTTTCCATCCGGGAACAGACGCTCACACTGGAAAATCTCACACAGCGAATTGATCGCCTTACCGATTCTGAAACGACGTTGTTTCGTTTTGAAGACGGAAACTATGACAACTCTGCTATCCGGCTCATCCAGGAATCCGGCGGTTATCCGGTGCAGTGGAACATCAATTCCATGGACTGGAAAGACTACGGGGCACAGGACATCCTCCATCGGATTTTAAACAGTCGCCAACTCCAAAACGGCTCTATCCTCCTGTTCCATGCCGGAACCGTTTATACCGCACAGGCGCTTCCCGACCTGATCGACAATCTGGAGGATCAGGGCTATCAGCCAGTTCCCATCTCCGAGCTGATCTGGAAGCACTCCTATTATATGGATGCAGACGGCGTACAGATTCCGAAGACGGAACCGTAAACAATAGAATGCACGCTCTGCGTGCATTCTATTGTTTATTTTCTTCTTTTTTATCTTCTTTTTTTACTTCCAGCATAGATGTACAGTACGGACAGCGGGTTGCCTCTGCCGCAACCTTGCTTCTGCAATAAGGACACATTTTCACAGCAGGTTTTTCCGGCTCCTTCTTTTTGCCAAGACCAGCCAGCGCGTTCATCCCTTTTACCATCAGGAAAATAATCACTGCCATAATGATGAAATTGATCACTGCGGTCAAAAATGCACCATAGCGGATTTCCACATCCCCGACCATCACAGACAAATACGTCAGATCCGTATTGGCAAACAGGCCGATCAGCGGTGAAATCACATCGTTTACCAGCGAATTGATGATCGCCTGAAACGCAGCACCAATGATAACGCCGACTGCCAGATCCATGACATTTCCTCTCAGCGCAAATTCCTTAAATTCCTGCAACAGTTTTTTCATAGTGGTATCCTTTCTTTTGTTATGTTATACTTTGGGACATGAAACGAAGAAATTTATCCCATTTAAAACTTACAATCTTTTTGATCCTGCTCGCTGTCCTGATTTTTGCAGCGGCAGCCCTGATCCTGAAAATCGTAAAAAACGCTTCCACTCAGGTGCTCTCCTGGTCGGAAGCTGTTGAAGCCGTTTCCTCAGAACCTGTCAAAAATGTGCAGTCATCCTTAAGTGTCCCCACGCAGATTACCAAAATCGGTGACGATTATTTTCTGGTGGACTGCTATCACAATCAGATTCTGACCTCGAAAACGCCGGATGCTCCACTTACCGACTGGTATGTGATGACCGATCAGATCAACCGCGGGCACACTATTGCAGGAGACGGCACCGTTTATCTTGCAGATGACACCGAAAACAACCGCGTCCTCATCTTTGAAAAACAGGACGGACAGTTTTGCCTTACCCAGCTTTTCAACGAAATCGGCACTCGCCCGCATTACGTCGTCTATGATGAAACAGAAAAACGTTTTTATGTGCTCAGCTCCATGACCGGACAATTGTACGTCTTTTACCGTCCCGATCCGGACAGTCCCTCTGTTGCCCTCGAAAAAATACTCTCTGTGCCAGAGCTGGATCAGATTTATGTCCGCTCCTTTACAATCGACGGCGACGACCTGTACTTTGTTTCCGGCAATCAGTCGATTCTGCGCACCCGCAAAAAAGACCTGAAGATCCTGGAACGTTTCCCGGTTCCTGCCGAAATCTCCGGCATGATCCAGCTGACGCACATTCAGGACTGGTTTTACATCACCGTTTCCACCGACCTTACCGGCAATCAGGATTATGCGACGATCCTGCGCGTGCAGGATTTAAACGATCTTTCTTCCGGCAGCTGGGAGGATATTTATGACAACTTTGTCGGAGGCGGAACGCCTTATTATATCTCTTCCTTTGACGGACATTATTATCTGACGGAGCACAGGATTCCCGGACACAGCGTCTGGCAGTTCGATGTCATCGACAACGCACTGACAGACATCCGCGCCCTGTTTTAGGACTCATCGACCGTTTCTGATCGTCTTGCGTTTCAAAAGCCCATGTCTCGTACTTTGCTTTTTAGTATGCCTGTTTCAGCTTTCCTGCACAATCCTTTTATCGCGTTCCCGCTTTGAAAAAACACAGCCGCAATAATCCTGACGATACAGGTCGTACTGGCGGCTTAACTCGATGGACCTTAAATAGCCGCCCTTTTTCTTAAAATCCGACGGCAGGCACGCCACATGATATTCCTCCGCCAGTCGGCTGCCGATTTCGTTGAGCTTCTGCGCATTTTTCAGCGGACTGATCGTCAGCGTTGTTGTAAAAAAATCATAGCCGCCCTCTGCCGCCAGCCTCGCCGCTTCCCGCAGCCGCAGCTCGTAGCAGATAAAGCAGCGCTCTCCGCCCTCCGGACAGTCCTCCAGCCCTTTCGTCGCCTCGAAAAATTTTTCCGGCTCGTAAGTGCCCTCCAAAAGTGCGATCTGGTTCAGCATTTCACCCGTAGAATGTGATACCGGATGATCCTTGATCCCCAGCGTATAAGTGTAATGGG
>OGXD01000194.1_pt1 | contig 51924 bp, 39 predicted proteins | sample 1576211 | NCBI WGS metagenome assembly OGXD01 (sample SAMEA3541470, study PRJEB24748) | human gut metagenome | biome: human gut; feature: human-associated habitat; material: faeces | place: China | collected 2012
CGTAAGGCGGCAAAGCCGCCAACGGCTGCGCAGTGACCGCCGCTACAGACGCAATTGGTTTTTACCATTTTATCGACAGTCTGTACGAATCGCAAGCGTTATGCCGGGAGCGGCATGCCGCTCCCCTACAACGCTCCATCGATACTCCGCCAACAAACAACAAAAACAGGGACGCACCGGTCTCGGTGCGTCCCTGTGTAACTGCATACGTTATTCTTCCGCCGGCATGGGCTTGCCGAGGCGCTTGTACATGGTCTTCTTCACGGCGCGGAGGATGTTCTCATAGCCGGTGCAGCGGCACAGGTGGCCGGAGAGCAGCTTGCGCAGCTCGTCGTCCGTGTACTCCCGGCCGGTCTCGAGCAGCTCGACGGCCGTCATGATGAAGCCCGGCGTGCAGAAGCCGCACTGGATGGCGGCCTCGTCGATAAAGGCCTGCTGGATGTCGGACAGCTCGCCGTTCGGGCCGAGCAGGCTCTCGAGCGTGCGGATGTGCTTGCCCTCCGCCCACACGGCGAGGTAGATGCACGAGTTGAAGCACTCGCCGTCGATGATGACGTTGCACGCGCCGCACTCGCCGACCTCGCAGCCCTTCTTCACGGATGTCAGGCGAAAATCATTGCGCAGCATGTCCGTCAGCGAGGCGCGGACGTCCACGATCTGCTCGACGTCCTTGCCGTTGATGTTGCAGCGCACGAGCTTATACTGCTTGTTCATTTTACCGCACCTCCTGCAAGCTCGATCGAGCGGATGAGGCAGCGCCGCGCCAGCTCGACGGCGATGTGCTCGCGGAAGGCCTTCGAGGCGCGCCACGAGTCACGCGGATGGATGTCCTGCAGCACGGCCTGTGCGAAGGCGTCGACCGTCTCGCGGCAGACCGGGCGGCCGTTGGCCTGCGCCTCGGCGCTCGGGGCGCGCATGGGCACGGGGCCCGCCACGCCATAGGCGATGCGCGCGCGGACGATGGTCTTTTTGTCCTCGCTCAGCACGACGTTCACGGAGCAGCCTGTCGTGGCGATGTCCATGGCGTTGCGCATGGCGTATTTGATATAGTGGCCGAAGCAGTTTTCATAGCTGGCCTTCGGGATGAGGATGGCCGTCTGGATCTCGCCCTCCTCGGCACGGATGTCCACCTTGCCCGCGCGGAGGTAGAAGTCCTTGATGGGCAGGCGGCGCACGCCGTTTTTGCCGGTCAGCTCCACGATGGCCTCCCATGCGTGCAGCGTGGAGGCGGAGTCGGCGGACGTCACGCCGTTGCAGGTGTTGCCGCCGATGGTGCCAATGTTGCGGATCTGCGGGCCGCCGACCATGTCGACCGCCTCGCCGAGCACGTTGATGTATTTCCGGATGATGGGGTCGCGCGTGATGTGGGAAAAGCTCGTCAGCGAGCCGATGCGGATGTTTCCGTCCTCGTCGATGCAGATGCCGCGCATGGCGTCGATGCCGTAGATGGAGATCAGCTCCGCTCCGGCGCGCTTGCCCTCGCGCATCTGCACGAGCACGTCCGAGCCGCCTGCGATGATCTGCGCCTCCGGATGCTCCAGACGCAGGGCGACGGCCTCTTCCACGGAATGCGCCTCATAGAGCGCTTTCATATCATACATGGGCGGTTTCCTCCTTTTCGAACAGGCCCGCCTTCTCGAATGCGGCAAAGAGAACGTGCGGGGTGATGGGCGCGACGTCGATGCCGATGCCCGTGGCGTTCAGGATGGCGTTGCGGATGGCCGGCGCGCCGGAGCAGGCGGGCGGCTCGCCGAGGGCCTTCGTGCCGTAGGGGTTCGTCGGCTCGGCGTTCTCCACGAACTGGGCCTCGAGATGCGGGTGATCCATCATGGTCGAGAGCTTGTAGTCCAGCAGGTTGTTGTTGAGCGGGCGGCCGGTCTTCGGGTCGAACTTCAGCTCCTCGGACATGCCGTAGCCGATGGCCATGGACATGCCGCCGTGCACCTGCGCCTCAGCAAGCTGCGGGTTGATGAGCTTGCCGCAGTCGTGCACGTTGATGAGCTTCAGCAGCTTCACCTTGCACAGGGGGATGTCGACCTCGACCTCCGCGAACGAGCAGCCGAAGGAATAGGCGTTGTTCTTGATCTGGTAAGTAGATTCCGCCGTCAGATGCTCGGAGTGCGACAGGCTGTAGAGTGCCTCCGTGGCAAGCTCGCCGAGCGTCATCAGCACACGGCCGTCCGTCCTGCGGATGATCCTGCCGTCGACGATGTCGAGCAGGGCGGGCATCTGGCGCGTCAGCTCGCAGGCGTACTTCAGGATGCGCTCCTTGAGCAGCGCACCCGTCTGGGCGATGGCGAAGCCGCCGACGTAGGTCTGGCGCGAGGCGTAGGCGCCCGTGCCGAACGGCGTGACATCCGTGTCCTGCGCCGTGACGACGTGCACGTCCGAAACGGGGATGCCCACGGCATCCGCCGCCATCTGGGCGAAGGCGGTGTCGCAGCCCTGGCCGATCTCCGTCTCGCCGGTCTGCAGCTGGATGGAGCCGTCCTGATTCAGGACCATGCGGCACGAGCAGCTCTCCAGGCTGATGGGCCAGACGGCCGTGTTGTACCAGAACAGGGCGCAGCCGACGCCGCGGCGCACGGGGCCGGTCTGGTTTTCGTATTCGCGGTGCTTGCGGCTGTAGTCCATCCACGCCTCGCCCTTGTCCAGCACCTGATTGAGCGTGTCGGAATGGTTCTCGTTCTTCGAGAAGCCGTCAACGAAGCCGACGGGCATCATGTGCTTGCGGCGGTACTCCAGCGAGTCGACGCCGAGCACGCGGCAGACGTCCTCAATGTGCGATTCGCCCGCGAACATGGCCTGCGGGATGCCGTAGCCGCGCATTGCACCCGCGGCGGGGCGGTTCGTGAACACGGTGTAGGCGTCGCCGTCGACGTTGGGGCAGGGATACAGCTGCGGGAACGCGCCCATGCCCTTGGCGACGATGCCGTGGCCGTGGGAGGCGTAAGCGCCCTGGTTCGAGAAGCACTCGATCTTGCGCGCGGCGAACGTGCCGTCCGGCCGCACCCACGAGATGATGTGCGTGCGGATGGCGTGGCGCACGCGGTTGCAGACGAACGTCTCCTCGCGCGTGCAGTCGAGCTTGACGAGGCGGCCGCCCACGACGGTGGAGAGGTAGGCGCACAGCGGCTCATACAGCGCGTCCTGCTTGTTGCCGAAGCCGCCGCCGATATACGGCTTGACGACGCGTACCTTGCCCCAGGGGATGCCGAGAGCCTGCCCGACGACGCGGCGGACGATGTGCGGGATCTGCGTGGAGGAGTAGATGACGATGCGCCCGGCCTCCATGGAGGCGAAGCACATGTGGTTTTCGATGTGGCAGTGCTGCACGGTCGGCGTGTCGTACCAGCCCTCGACCTTGATAAGGCCCGGCTCGCGGCTGGCCTCCTCATAGTTGCCGTTGCGGATGGTCGTGTGGGCGAGGATGTTGTTCGGGAATTCCTCGTGCAGCAGCGGGGCATCGGGCTTCATGGCCTCCTGCACGTCCAGCACGAAGGGATATTCCTCATATTCCACGCGCAGCGCGCGCAGGGCCTGCGCGGCGGCGACCTCGTTCTCCGCGACGACGGCGGCGATGTCATCGCCGTAAAAGCGCACGCGGGACGTCAGCAGCAGGCGGTCGGCGACGTCCTGATGGTGCGGATCGGTCGACCACGGATGGCCTGCCGTGGGGAATTTGATCTGCGGCACGTCGAAGCAGGTGACGATCTTCACGACGCCCTCGATCTGCTCGGCGGCGCTCGTGTCGATGGACTTGACCACGCCGTTTGCGATGGTCGAATGCAGCACGCGCGCGACGAGCGCACTGCGGTCACAGAGGTCATCGCAGTACTTTGCGCGCCCGGTTGCCTTGTCGAATGCGTCCACACGGTGGACGCTCTTGCCAACCTCCATGGGGGACCCTCCTTTTGGATCGCAGCAGAATTCCGGCAATGTGCACAGATTCTGCGGGAAATTTCTTTGTAATTTGAAGTATAGCATAAATTCCGCAGCGTGGAAAGCGAAAACGTTATTCTATGTTATAGATAACGGATAATTCGGCAATGGCGAACGCTCCAGCTGGAAAACCCCGCCGATTGCGGATATACTATAGTTAAAAACGGAAAATGCAGGGGAGCGGACAGCCGGGCCCGGCGCAGAAGCCAAAGGCTTGCCATTGCGAGGAGCGAAGCGCCCCCTGGCTCTCCCTCCGGGAGAGCTGTCACCGAAGGTGACTGAGAGGGCCTTGCAGGCACTTTTGAATGGCAATAGCAATCAAGGGGAGGGCTGATTTTCCCTCTCAGGCGGCTGCGCCGCCAGCTCTCCCAAAGGGAGAGCCAAGCGACACGGCTTCCGAGCGCGCAAGGCTCGCAATGACAAACCTGGAGGCCGGCCGCATCCGGAGGGGCACAGGGACAAATCGGGGGTGCGTGTTTTGTCCCTATCAATACAAACTGGAGGTATTACCATGCTCGGTTGTGTCATCATGGCGGCGGGAAACGCCGTGCGCTTCGGCGCGAACAAGCTCGAGGCGGAGCTGGACGGCAAGCCGCTCATCCGCCGGGCATTCGAGGCCGTTCCGGCCGGAGTATTCGACCGCGTCGCCGTCGTCACGCAGTATCCCGCCGTTGCAGCCCTCGCGCGGGAATTCGGTTTCGAGCCGGTGCGCAACGACCGGCCCGGCGACGGGCTGAGCCGCACGGTCCGCCTCGGCACGCAGGCGCTGGCGCAGTGCGACGGCATCGCCTTCCTTGTGGCCGACCAGCCGCTGCTGTCGGCATCGGCCGTGCGCGCGGTCGTGCGGCAGTGGCGGGAGCATCCGTCGTGCATCGTGGGCGCGGCCTGCGGCACGCGGCGGGGCAATCCGAACGTGTTCCCGCGGGAATTTTTCCCGGCCCTGTGCGCGCTCGAGGGCGACCGCGGCGGCAGCGCCGTCATCCGGCAGTATCCGGAGCGCTACCTTGCCGTCGACGTCCCGCCGGAGGCGCTGGCCGATGTCGATACCCCCGAGGCCCTGCGCGCCATCCGGGATACTCTGTAGGGAACGGCATACAGCAAATTGAAAATGGGAAAGGAACAGGAAAAAGCTGCGCACATCCGCCGGTTGTGCGCTGTCGGGGAGAGGTATGCTCCTTCCCTGCAAATTATATATCATAAAACAACGAACGGCACGCAAAGCGTGCCGTTCATGCTATTTCTCATTTTCTCATTCCACGCGGAGGCGGGCGGGGAGGGCGGCATCCGGGGTGACGAGCACCGTGCGGTAGCGGTCATACACGACCATGCCCGGCTTGGCCCCATTCGGCTTGCGCAGGAAGCGCACGGGCGTCACATCGACGGGGACGTTCTGCCCCTCGCGCGCCTCGGAGTAGTAGGCCGCAAGCTCGGCCGCTTCCGTGATCGTCTCGTCCGGCGGCTGGATGCCTGCGCACGCGATGATGACATGCGTGCCGTGAAATTTCTGCACATGCAGCCACAGGTCGTCGCGCCGCGCCGTCTTGAGCGACAGCTGGTCATTCTGGCGGTTGTTGCGGCCGACAAAAATGTCGAAGCCGTCCGACGAGCGGAAGTGCATCGGCTTTGAGGGCTGCTGCTTGACCTGCTTGCGGCGGTCCGCTGGGCGGACATAGCCTCCGGCCTCCAATTCCGCTCGTATTTCGCTCAGATCGCGCTCATTTTCGACGCGGGCCAGCTCCTCGAGCACGCCGCCCAGATAGGATTCCTCGATCTCGCCCTGCGCGATCTGCTGCGTGAGCACCTGCTCGGCATGCTTGGCGCGGGCGTAGTCCTTGTAGAAGCGCGCGGCGTTCTGCTGCGGGGAGAGGTTCGGCTTGAGCGGAATTTCAATTTCGCGCAGATCCTCGTCATAAAAATCCTCGGCGCGCAGCAGCGTCTGCCCGCGCGTGATGGCGTGCAGGTTCGCCGTGACGATGTCGCCCTGACGGCGCAGCTGCTCGCGGTCGTGCGTGGCCTCCAGCTCCTGCCGCTGCAGCTCCAGCTTGCGGCGCGTGCGCTCGTGCAGGTTCGAAATGGCCTTGCGCAGCGTCTGCGACCGCTGCCGCATGCGCTCGGCGTGGTCCGTCTCGGTGTAAAAGCGGTCGAGCAGGGCGGAAAAGCTTTCGCACGGCTCGGCGCGCAGATAGCCGCCATATTGCTGAATGTCGCGATAGGTGAAGTCCGTCGGTGCGCCGTCCTTCCACAGCAGCATGGGCTGCATCTGTACGGGCGGCAGGGCGGCGAACTCCGCCGTCAGGAATGCCGTCAGCCGCGCGGGGTCCAGCGTGGGGATGGGCGCGTCCGTCTCGCCCGCAAAGCGGAACGACAGCTCGCGCGCGATGAGCGGCGACAGGCCCGCAAAGTGGGCCAGCAGCCATTTGTCCAGCCGCATGGCCGCGTCGGGCCGGGCGAGCAGGACAAGAAGCTCGGCCTCCGTCGTCTCCTGCGGGATGCGGCGGTCCTGCCGCGGCGGCTCGTGATAGAACAGGCCGGGCAGCAGCTGGCGCAGCTCGGACATTTCGAAGTCCACGCGGCGCAGACAGTCGAGAATGCGGCCGTCCGGCCCTGTGAGGATCAGGTTGGAATTGCGCCCGACCAGCTCGAGGATCAGATGCTTGCGGCAGGGCACGCCCAGCTCGTCCGTGCAGTCGAACGTCAGGTCGAGCATGCGCTCGGCCGCGGGCTGGCGGATATCGGCAAGCCTGCCGCCCGCCAGATGCTTGCGCAGCAGCATGCAGAACATCGGCGGCTGCGCGGGGTTTTCCAGCTGCGCCTGCGTCAGGTGGACGCGCGGCCGGCTGCCGTTGGCGGACAGCAGCAGTCTTCCGCCGCCGTCGCGCCCGCGCAGCTGGAGCACGACGGTGTCGCGCGCGGGCTGCTGGACCTTGTCTACGCGGGCCCCGACGAGGGCGGGGCGCAGCTCTGCGGCGACGGCCGTGAGAAACATGGCGTCAAATGGCATGGTCTTCCTCCATCATGGCGGCAAACAGCGCCTCGATGCGCGCGGTCTGCCCGGAGAGATACAGTGCGCCAAACAGGGCCTCCAGCCCCGTTGCGCGGGCATATTCGCCCGGCGTGGCGTGCTTCGGAATGCCGTGAGGATGGGCGTTGCGGCCGCGGCGATAGACGGCGGCCTCCTCCGGCGTGAGCAGGGGCTGGATGCGCAGGGCAAAGCGCGCCTGCGCCGGGGCCTGCACGAGCGCGACGGTCTGCTGATGCAGGCGGCCGTTTGTTGTGCCGCCCTCGACGCACAGCCTTGTGCGCACGAGCAGCTCAAACACGGCGTCGCCGATGTGCGCCAGCGCCAGGGACGACATGGCCAGCAGCTCCTGTTGGGTCATTTGCGGATGAAAATAGTCCTGCATGGCGCAGTCGCCTCCAAGATGATCGAATTTTGGATGATTTTGAGTGATATTGCCGGGCTGCTTTTGCGTGTTGCAGGGGCCGGGCATGCCCCTCCCGGCACAGCGCCGCCGACCCGTACAGGCTTTCGTTAAAATGAAACCGGCCTCCGATTTGTCATTGCGAGGAGGCCAACGGCCGACGTGGCAATCTCGGGGAGGCACTTCCGACTCGTACCGGCCGTCGATAAAACGGTATGCACCAATTGCGTCTGTAGCGGCGCTCACTGAGCGCCTTGTACAGAGACATTCAACGGCAGGAGGGCACTGGTGCACCACGGCACTCCCCTGATGTGTCATTGCGAGGAGCGAAGCGTCGTGGCAATCTCACAGTACAATGCCGGATAACAGGGAACTTCCGGCGAAAACGTGACCGGTCGCAGGAGATTGCCACGGCCCCTTTGGGGCCTCGCAATGACAAATCTGGGAGCGCGGCGCTGACAATGGTGCTCTGCACCGAATGGGCCGTCCTTATGCCGCTTCGCGCTCAGGGCGCCACGCCGGCCGTTGGCCTTTTCGCAATGACAAATCTGGGAGCGCGGCGCTGACAATGATGCCCTGCACCGAATGGGCCGTCCTTATGCCGCTTCGCGGACGGGCGAGGCATGCCTCGCCCCTACATTTGGCCTTTAATGCTTCCGCCATGTTGCGGGGCTGAGGAGCAGCAGCACGGGGAACAGCTCCAGCCGCCCGAGAAGCATGTCGAGCGTCAGCACGACCTTCGACAGGGCAGAGAAGCTCGCATAGCTGCCGAACGGGCCGACCTCGAGGCTCAGGCCCGGGCCGATGTTGTTCAGCGTGGCGAACACGGATGTCACGCTCGTCTCGGCCCCAAAGTTATCGAGCGAGACCAGCAGGATGGACACGACGGCAATGGCGGCGTAGCAGATGAAGAACGCCATCGTGCCGCGGATGACCTCGCTGCTCACGCGTTTGCCGTCCATCGTCATGACCTCCACGGAGTGGGGGTGCAGCAGGTGGCGCGTCTCGGCGCGGGCCGTCTTGGACAGGATGAGCACGCGGCTGACCTTCATGCCGCCGCCCGTGGAGCCGGCGCACGCGCCGATGGCCATTAGGATGAGCAGCACGGTCTTGGAAAATTCCGGCCATTTCGCAAAATCCGCCGTGCCGAAGCCCGTCGTCGTGATGACGGAGCCGACGGAGAAGGCCACATGGTGGATCGTCTGGAACACGGTGGAGAAGAACCCGCCCGTGAGCAGCAGGTTGGCACTGATGAGGACGATGGCCCCGAAAATGATGATAAAGTACCAGCGCACTTCGCTGTTGTGCCACGCGAGCCTGAAGCGGCGGCGCAGCAGGAAGAAATACACCGAGAAATTCACGCCGAACAGGATCATGAACACCGTCGTCACGGCCTGCAGGTAGGCCGAGTAGTCCGCAAGGCCGCTGTTGCGCACGGAAAAGCCGCCCGTACCGGCCGTGCCGAAGGCAAGGCACAGGCTGTCGAACCACGTTATCTCGCCCCAGCCGAACAGCACGCCCAGCCGGTAGAACAGGATCTGCAGCAGCGTCATGGCGCAGTAGATGGCATAGAGGATCGCGGCGGACGTGCGCATCTTCGGAACCATCTTGCTGACGGAAGGGCCGGGGGACTCGGCCCGCAGCAGATAGATGCTCTCGCCGGACAGCGGCACGATGGCCAGCATGAATACGAGCACGCCCATGCCGCCGAGCCAGTGGGTGAAGCTGCGCCAGAACAGCAGGCACTTCGGCAGGTCCTCCACGGCGCGGAGGATGCTTGCACCGGTCGTCGTAAAGCCGGACATGGTCTCGAACACGGCGTCGAGATACGACGGGATCGCCCCGGAGACCGTAAACGGGATCGCGCCGATGAGCGAGATGAGGATCCAGCTCAGCGCGACCATCACGAAGCCGTCACGCGCGTGCAGCTCGCGGCGGCGCTTCGGCCGCAGCAGGATAAAAAGCCCGCCGAGCAGGCCGCTGCCTGCGGCCGTGGCAAGCAGGACCCACAGCTCCGGCTCGCCGTAGATCACGGCGACAATGCACGGCAGCAGCAGGAAGGCCCCGATGACCAGCAGCACGTCGCCCAGCAGGGAGAGGATCATGCGGTAATTCATGCTTTCACTCTCCGCTTGTCCAGAATGTCGTCCAGATCGTCGAGGCCCGTTGCCGCCGTCACGACGACGACGGTGTCGCCCGGCTCGATGGTGTCGCGGCCGCCGGGGGTGATGATCCGGCCCTCGCGGTTGATGGCCCCGATGAGCAGGTTCGGCCGCGTGGGCAGCTCCATGAGCGGCCTGCCGCAGACGGCGGATTTCTCCGTGGCGCGGAACTCCAGTGCCTCGGCCTTGTTGCCGACGATCTTATAGAGCGTCTCGACGTTCGAGCCGAGCGAGTTCTGCATGGCGCGGACGTAGCGGACGATGTGGTCGGCCGCGATATAGCGGGGGTGGAACACGCTTCCGAGGTCCATGCCCTTGATGATGTGGGAGAATGTCGTGCGGTTGATTTTCGTGACGATCTTCGCGCTCGAGACGCTGCGGGCATAGAGGCTCATCAGCACGTTTTCCTCATCGATGCCCGTCAGCGAGGCCACGGCGTCCATCTTTGCAATGCCCTCCTCGGCGAGCAGCTGCTCGTTCGTGCCGTCGCCGTGGATGATCGTGGCCTCGGGCAGGCGCTCTGCCAGCGAGTCGCACACGGCGGCGCTGGATTCGATGATCTTTACGCTTGCGCCGAAGTCCAGCATCTGCCGCGCGAGGTAGTAGGAGATGCGCCCGCCGCCGAGCAGCATCACGCGCTTGACGGGGTTCGTCTGCACGCCGATCTTGTGGAAGAATTTTGCGGCGAGCTTCGGACTTGCCACCACGCTGATGCGGTCGCCTGCCAGCAGGGTGAAGCTGCCGTCGGGGATGTACACCTCGTGCTGCCCGCGCTCCACAACGCACACAAGCGCGCCGGACTGCAGGCGGCCGAGGTCGGAGAGCTTCATGCCGTCGAGTATGGAGCCGGGGTCGATGCGCATCTTGTGCAGCTCCACGCGGCCCTTCGAGAACGTGTCGATCTTGATGGAGGCCGGGGCGCGCAGGATGCGCGCGATCTCCGTGGCGCTGGCCAGCTCCGGGTTGAGCGCCATGCTCAGCCCGAGGTCGTCCTGAATGAGATGCAGCCCGCTCGTATATTCCGGGTTGCGCACGCGGGCGATCGTGTTGCCCACGCCGAGGCGCTTGGCAATGAGGCACGAGAGCAGGTTCTGTTCGTCCGTGGACATCACGGCGATGACAAGATCGGCAGAGGGCACGCCGGCCTCCACCTGCGTGTCCATGCTGATGCCGTTGCCCTCGACGGTCATGACGTCGAGCGTGTTGCCGATGGCGTCGAGCGCAGCCGTGCGCGTGTCGACGACGGTGATCTCGTGACCCTCGCGGAGCAGCTGCTCCGTCAGCGTCGCGCCGATCTTGCCGGCTCCGATGATAACAATGTTCATTCCCGAAAAGACTCCTGTATGGTGAATTTCAAAATGATCCAATTGATTTGATTACAACTTTGTAGCGGCGCTCACTGCGCAGCCGTTGGCGGCTTTGCCGCCTTACGGATGCGGCGTGCCCCTTGCGGGTAGTGACCGCCTTGGAGGCTGGCAATATTGCGGCACAAATTCAGTGGCGCAATGCCCCCAAATTTGTCATTGCGAGGCCCCAAAGGGGCCGTGGCAATCTCGCCGTACCCGGTTGAATCGCGAGAAAGCCATCGGCGAAAACGCAACTTCCTCCCCGAGATTGCCACGTCGCTTCGCTCCTCGCAATGACACATCAGGGTAGTGCTGTGGCACACCAGCGCCCTCCTACGGTTGAATTATCCCGTACAAGGCGCTCACTGAGCGCCGCTACAGTCAAATTTGGTAGCGATTGCGTTCGGCGGCACTCCGTGTATATCGGCGGTGCCTTCCCGAGATTGCACCCCAAGGGCACTTCCTCGCGCTTCGCGCTCATGGTGCCACGTCAACCTTTGGCCTTCTCGCAATGACAACTCAGGGAAGAACCGGCAGCCAACCGGCTCTCTTACGACGACATAAACAAACCCTCCCGCCGGGCGGCGGGAGGGTCCTTTGCTGTTTGGCTTATCTGCCGAGGTCCTCGACATAGAGCTCGCGGACCGCATTGGGATCGGCGGCCTTCTTCTCGGGCTCTGCGGGCTTCGGGTTGTTGCGGGCTTCCATGAACTTGCGCGCGACCTGCGGGAACAGGGCGTAGGACAGAACGTCCTCCTCGCAGCGGGCGATGTCCTTGGACTCCTCGCGATACTGCGGCAGCTCCGGCTTGAGCAGGTCGGCCGGGCGGCAGGTGATGACCTTGTCATCGCCAATGCACTTACGGCGGACTTCCTCATTTACTTTACCGGGCAGCTTGCCGTACTCGCCGCGGAGCAGACCCTTGGATTCCTTCGGAACCATCTTGTAGCGCTCACCGGCGACGATGTTCATAACTGCCTGCGTGCCGACGATCTGGCTCGTCGGGGTGACGAGCGGAGGATAGCCGAAATCCTTGCGGACGCGGGGCACCTCAGCCAGAACATCGTAATAGCGATCCTCCTGGCCTGCCTGCTTGAGCTGGCCGAGCATGTTCGAGAGCATGCCGCCGGGGACCTGATACATCAGGGCCTTCGTATCGACCTGCAGGACCTTCGGATCAAGGAAGCCTTCCTTCTTCAGCTTGTCGGCGACCTTGCGGAAGTGCGTGGCAGCCTCGTTCAGCTTGGCAAGGTCCAGCCCGGTGTCGCGGTCGGAGCCCTGCAGCGTCGCCACGAGGGACTCGGTGGCGGGCTGGGACGTGCCGTTGGCAAGCGGGGACAGCGCGCAGTCCACGATGTCCACACCGGCCTGACAGGCCATGAGGTTGACCATGTCGCCGGTACCGGCCGTGTTGTGCGTGTGCAGGTGGATGGGCACGGAGACGCTGTCCTTCAGCTTACGCACGAGGTCATAGGCGTGCAGCGGCAGCAGCAGGTTCGCCATATCCTTGATGCAGATGGAATCTGCGCCCATCTTCTCGAGGTCCTTGGCGAGGCCGACGAAGTAATCGTCGTTATGCACGGGGCTGACGGTGTAGCTCAGCGCGACCTCGGCCCAGCCGCCGTACTTCTTCACGGACTCAACAGCCTTGCGCAGGTTGCGGATGTCGTTCAGCGCGTCGAACACGCGGACGACGTCGATGCCGTTTTCGATGGACTTCTGGCAGAATTCCTCGACGACATCGTCGGCATAGTGCTTATAGCCCAGGATGTTCTGGCCGCGGAAGAGCATCTGCAGCTTCGTCTTGGGCATGTGGGCCTTCAGGGTGCGCAGGCGCTCCCACGGGTCCTCGTTCAGGAAGCGCATGCAGACGTCAAACGTTGCACCGCCCCAGCACTCCAGCGACCAGTAGCCCATATTGTCCAAGAGCTCACAGGCAGGGAGCATATCCTCGATACGCATGCGCGTGGCAGCCTGAGACTGGTGCGCGTCGCGGAGGATGGTTTCTGTAATTCGCAGCGGATTCTTCTTTTCCATAACGGACATACCTCCTTATCAGCCGAACAGGGCGATGAACACGCCCGCGGCGACGGCGGAGCCGATGACACCGGCGACATTCGGGCCCATGGCGTGCATGAGCAGGAAGTTGCTGGGATCCTCGCGCTGGCCTTCCTTCTGGGAGACACGCGCAGCCATCGGAACAGCGGAAACACCGGCAGAGCCGATGAGCGGGTTGATCTTCTTGCCTTCCGGCAGGAAGATGTTCATGAACTTGGCAAGCAGGACGCCGCCGGCCGTGCCGCACATGAAGGCGACGATGCCCATGGCGAGGATGCCGAGCGTCATCGGGCTGAGGAAGGACTCGGCCTTCGCCGTAGCGCCGACGGAGACGCCGAGGAAAATGACGACGATGTTCATGAGCTCGTTCTGCGCGGTCTTGGACAGACGGTCGACCACGCCGCACTCACGGAACAGGTTGCCGAGCATCAGGCTGCCGACCAGCGGAGCTGCGCTCGGAACGAGCAGAGCGACGAACGCGGTGACGGCAATCGGGAAAACGATCTTTTCCTTCTTGGAAACCGTACGCAGGGCGTCCATGCGGATCATGCGCTCCTTCTTCGTGGTCAGGCCGCGCATGATGGGCGGCTGGATGACCGGGACGAGCGCCATGTAGGAATAAGCGGCAATGGCGATCGGGCCGAGCAGCTCGGAGGCCAGCCGGGACGTGACATAGATTGCGGTGGGGCCGTCCGCGCCGCCGATGATGCCGATGGAGGCAGCCATCTTCTGCGTGAACTCAAGGCCCGGGATACCCAGCTTGCTCAGGCCGAGCGCGCCGAGGTAAGCGATGAAAATACCGAGCTGTGCGGCAGCGCCGAGCAGCAGGCTCTTCGGGTTGGCGATCAGCGGGCCGAAGTCCGTCATGGCGCCGACACCGATGAAGATCAGGCAGGGGTAGATACCCAGCTTGACGCCGAGGTAGAGGATGTCGATGAGGCCGGCGGCTTCATTTGCACCATTCGAGAGCGTGACGCCGTTCTTGATGAGGTCCCAGTGGATATGACCGCCCTCGAAGATCTCGGAGTGGAACATACCTGCGCCGGGCAGGTTCGTCAGCAGCATACCGAAGGCGATCGGCAGGAGCAGCAGCGGCTCAAAGCCCTTACCGATGGCCAGATACATCAGGACGAAGGAAATGAGGATCATGACGATCGATTTCCAGTCCGCATTGTGGATCAGGGTGGCGATGCCAGCCTGATTCAGGAAATTCGTCATTGCTTCCGTATTGGACTGTGCGCCCTGCTCCTCTACAGCGGTGGTCTCCGCGGCCGACGAGGAGTCCGGCTCAGCGGTGGCGGCGGAGGCGAGGGTAAAGCACAGGCACACCAGAAGCCCCAGCACCATGAGCGCAATGAGCGCGCGGTGCAGGTTCTTATTCTTTTTCTTGAACATACGGCATCTCCTTACCCGCTTACGCGATGGTGCAGAGGAGAGCCTGAGTCTCGACGGAGTCGCCCTTGCGGACGTTCACACCGGTGATCTTGCCGTCGGAGGGAGCGCAGATCTCGTTCTCCATCTTCATGGCTTCCAGAATGACGAGAACGTCGCCCTTCTTCACGGACTGACCGGCCTGGACCTTGACATCCAGAATGGTGCCGGGCATCGGAGCCTTGACCTGAGCGCCTGCACCGGCAGGAGCGGGAGCGGCGGCGGGAGCAGCGGCGGGAGCAGGAGCGGCGGCGCTCATCTTCGCGGGAGCAGCCATTTCTTCGATCTCGATCTCATAGAGGGAGCCATTGACGTTCACACGATACTTTTTCATACTTCTTGTTCACCTTTCTCAATATGTTTTTACAGCTTCTTGACGGAAAGAATGCGAATTGCAGACGCATCCGTACCGCTGGCTTCGGCAATGGCGGCCGAAACGGCGGCAAGAAACTCTGCGCGGTTGGGAATGCTGCTTTCCTGTGCAGGCGCAGCAGCGGCAGCGGCCTGCAGTTCCTCCTTCTTCGAGCTGCCGCGGCATGCCAGACCCAGCAGCCAGCACAGTCCGATGATGAGGATCAGGACGACGAACACCGTCACCAGTCCCATGACTACAACAAACCAGTTTTGCATTATTTGCCTCCTCGCTTAGGACGGCAGAGCCGTCTTAATAAAATTTTTATACTCCCGGCCGGGGTTTCCTGCTCCGGCCGGATAGTTAACGAAAGAGAATCAGGAGATCGCGAAATCGATGGATTTCAGCAGCTGGCGGTTCACATAGACCTCCAGCGTGTACTCCCCTGCCGCGCCCGGATTCGGGATCGTGCTGGTATGGCGGCGCTCATGCCACATCTGGTCCCAGGTGAGCTGCGCCGAGGCATCGCTCACGGGCTCGCCGTTGGCATTGCGAATGACATAAAGCAGGGTGATCTCGTCGTCGGAGTCCTCCTTGCGCGTCAGCTCCAGGCACAGGGCGATGTCCTCATCCGCTGAGAAGGAGGTCTTGGATGTCGTCAGGGAGCGATAATCCCAGTTGACCTCCGCCGGCGTCTCCCACAGGGAAATATAGGTCGTGGAGGGCGTTGCGCCGTAGCGGTCGAAGCGGCCGCCGGACGGCGTTCTGGCGCTGGCCTCGACCGTGCCGAACACATCCGCACCGTCTGCAGGCGTCAGGGAGATCGTGTAATCCGCATCGGGGATGAGGCCCTTGAGCGTGACGGAGTTTTCCGTGCACTCCTGCAGACGCGGCTCGTGATTGCTCGTCGGCACGCCGTAGGTCACATACCAGCCGCCGGCGGGCGCACCGGAGGCCGTCTGCCACGAGGCGGTGATGGTGCCGTCCTCATTGGCCGTGGCCTGCAGACCCGTCACAACGAGCGGATTGGCGGGCAGCGTGAGCACGGCGGGCGCGGGCATACCCTCGGCCGAGACGGTGAAGGTATAATCGCGCTTGAGGTCGGGCAGCTCAAAGACGCAGCTGCTCTCCGTGACGGTCTGCGTGACCGTCGTGAACTGACGTGCCTCGCAGGTGACCGTCCAGCCTGCGGGAATGTTTTCGCCCGTCTCCCATGTCACGGTGACGGTGTTTCCCTCGATGCTGCTGACATTCAGCTTATCGACCTTCACAACGGGGATGGGCGTGAACTCCGTCGTCGTCGTGCCGGTGAGGAAGACGGTATCCGTTCCCTCGAGCGTGAACGTGTAATTCTGCTGCAGCGTCAGGCCGGTGACCGTGACGGTATTGCCGGTGAACTGCTGCGACTGCTTCTGGCCGTCGCCCGCCGCATAGGACACGGTCCACTGGGCAGGCGTCGGGCCGTTGGCGCTGAAGCTCAGCACCACGCTGCCGTCGGCATCGCCGAGGGAGGCGGTCAGATCCGTGATCTCCGTGGCCTCCGGCGTCGTGACGGAGAGGGTGCTGACGCCGCGGCTGCTCAGGCGGTGGCCGTCGGCCGCCGTGACGGTGATGGTATACTGCGTGTTTTCCGACAGGCCGGTGAAGACATACTGACCGTCGGCCGCCGTGGCGGGATAGGAATTGCCATACATGTCGGAGCAGGTCAGGCGGAAGTCCGCCGCCTTGTCGCCGCTCTCCAGCGCGACCGTCAGCTCCTCCGTCGTGCAGCGCACGACGCGCAGGGCATCGGCCCGCACAAAATAATAGGAAAGCAGGAACCACGCCGCAGCGCCCAGCAGGACGACGAGCGCAGCCACGATGCCGATCGTGACGGCACGGCGCTTTTTCTTCGGTTTTTTCTCCGGTTCGGGTGGGAGCGTGCTCTCCGCGTCGTTATCGACATAGGTCGCCTCCGGCTCGGCGGACTGCTCCGGCTCGTCCGGGGACGCTTCCTGCTCCGGTTCCTCCGGCTGCGGCGGTACGTCGCCGACGGCCGCATTCACCGAGGCGAGGAAGGCATCCAAGTCCATCTGGTCCGGATCCTCGTCCTCCGGCTCTGCCGGGGCGGGTCCAGCTTCCTCCGCCGGTCCGGTCTCTTCTGCAGGCTCGTCCGCTTCCGGCTCGGTATCTTTGACCGGCTCTGCCTCCTTGACCGGCTCCGCCGGTTTTTCTGGCTCGGCAGGCGGCTGCGGCTTTTCTTCGGCCTTCTGCTCCGGCTTCGGTGCGTCCGGCACGGCGTCGGGATCGATGTCCTTTTCCGTGCCCGCGCCGGAAAGGTCCGGGGCAAAGCTCGTGCGGAACTTCTCGTCGAGCTGCTCCGCGTCCGTCATGCGGGCAGGCGCGTCCTCCCCGTCCGTCTCCGCCTCGGGCGCGAGCGGCGCCTCCGGCGTGACGATGGGCGGCACGATGAGCGTGTCCGACACCTCGTTGCGCTGCATATAATAGACCAGCGCCTGCTTCAGCTCCGCCGGGGTCTGGAAGCGATCCTCCGGACGCGGAGCGCAGGTCTTCAGGATGATGGCAGCCAACTCATAGTCGGCATAGATCGGTGTCGGCATGGCCTTGCCGGTCAGGCGGAGCTTGTCCGCCATGGCCTCGCCCGTGGCCTCGTCTTCAAACGGGCCGTGGTTGCCGTTATAGATGCGGTAGAGCAGCATGCCGACGGCATACAGGTCGATCGTGGGGTTTGGGGACGCCGTGATGGCGGAAAGCTCCGGCGCGGAATACGGGCCGAGGTAATTCTCCGGCACCGAGGCATACTGCAGGTCCTCCAGCGGCGCAAGGCCGAGGTCCCCGAGCAGGAACCGCCCGGACTGCGTGAGGAACACGTTCTCCGGCTTGAGGTTTTCAAACAGATAGCCCGCATCGCGGCAGGCCGTGAGCGCATCGCACAGGTCGATGCCGAGGTTCACGGCGCGCAGGCCGGTCATGGCGCTGTGGTCGAGGAAGGCGCGCAGCGAGACCATGCGCGGATAGAGGATATAGACATCGTAGCCGATGCCGCTCTCCTTCGGCTCGATCTGGTAAGAGCTCGCGCCCGCAAAATAGCCGTTCTCTGCCAGACGCATGCCGGTGTCGAGCTCGTTTTTGATATCCTCGGCAACACTGCCGTAATAGGCATGGACGGCGGCGTCATCCGGGTAAGCGCCGGAGAGGATCAGCGCCCGCACCTGCAGGTCAGACGCGGGGACGGAGATCCGCTTTACGACAAAGCGCTCGCCCGACTGGACGTGGCGGAGGGCGTAGCAGGTACAGCCATTGTGCCCGGCGATCTCCTCCTCAACGGACATCTGATCCAGTAGAGGGGAGACAAGTTTCAGTTCGGACATCGGGTTCGCCTCCTAAATCAAGAACTCAAATTATTTCTAGTATATACTATGATATTTTTGCAAAAAATGCAAGAACATTCTTGTCATATTCTTCGGAAAATGGTATGATAGGAAAAACCGGCGGAGGCGATTCCTGTCGTACGCCGGAGGAAAGGAGACCAAGCATAGCACGATATGCGTTGAGATATGGAAAACAAAGTTGTTTGTGACTACTGCGGCACGATCTACGACGGTTCGCGCGAAAAGTGCCCGCTCTGCGGCAGCACCACCCGCGCCGAGGGCGCACCCGCCGCGCCGCGCCGCCGCCTGACCGAGGAGGAGCGCAAAGCCCGCCGCCGCACCCAGCAGGAGGAGCAGCGCGCGCAGCAGGATGCGCAGCGTGCCCGGCGTGAGGAGGACCGTCAGGCCCGGCTGGAGGAGCGCCGCCGCGTTCCGCAGAAGCAGCGCGGCTCCAAAGCGTCCGAGGCACATGGCGGCATCCCGCGCGGCTATCTGCGCGCCGCCGTGGTCTTTTTGACGATGGCCGTGCTCGTCGTGCTGTTCTTCATCGGCGACATGATCGGCTGGTGGCCCGGCCTGGAGGATGTGCTCCGGGCGACCACGCCGAGCGAGACGGCCGCCGCGCAGGACGATTCCTCCTGCACCTTCCTGAATCTGACGCCCGATCATCTGAGGTTCTCCGCCGCGGACGAGACGCTGCAGCTGCAGGTCGCCATCAACGCAAGCTGCGAGCAGCCCGTGTCGTTCAAGAGCTCGGATGAGAGCATCGTCCGCATCTCCGGCGACCCCGTTGTGAGCGCGCCGGACTACGACCAGACCGAGGTGCTGGCCCAGATCACCGCCGTCGGCGAGGGGCAGGCCACGATCACCGTGACGTGCGGCGAACGGAAAATGACCTGTGCCGTCACCTGCGATTTCAGCGGCAGTCCCACGGACGCCTCCACGGAGCCGGATACGGACGCCACGGAGCCGAGCGAGCCGACAACCGCCGCCAGCTTCAAGCCGGAGCTGAACTACAGCGACGTGACCATGAGCCTGCACAACGAGACGCTCCGCGTCAAGGTCACGAACCTGCCCGCCGGAAAGACCGTGAAGTGGTCGAGCGAGGACGAGAAGGTCGCCATCGTGGACGAGGACGGCCTTGTCACGGCCAAGGGCCCCGGCGTGACGACCATCACCGCCGACGTGGGCGGCAAGACGGCCGAGCTCATCGTCCGCTGCAGCTTCGAGGACACAGCCGAGGGCGGCTATCACCTCTCCCTGACGGATGTCACGCTCAGCGTGGGCGAGAGCTTCAACCTGCGGCTGCTCGATGAGAACGACGAGCGCGTCGAGGGCGCAAGCTACAGTGTGAAGGACACGACTGTCTGCACGGCAGACGGCTCGAAGATCACGGGCAAGGCCAGCGGCGTCACGCGCGTGACCGTCACCTACTACGGCGAGAGCTTCGAGTGCATCATCCGTGTAAAGTAAATTTAACAAAGAATTCACGGCGGCGTGCTGGTACGGTGCGCCGCCGTATGCTATTCTATGGGTGGAAGTGCAGAGCGCATGACGCCGCGTTCCGCCGCGCAGCCGCCCTTTGCGGCGCTTGAACCGGGCTGCTGCGGCGGAGGCAGCACGCTGCTTGCGGAGCACGCATGCCGCGCCCTGCCCGGCAGGACGGATCGTATTTCCGGAATTAAAATATTCGCCCGCTGCGGGACCGCAGCGGGCTTCTTTCGCTTTTTGCGCTCTTATTGACGCGGAGACGGCAAGGCAACACCTCACAATTCAGCGAGATGCAATCGTGCAGCGCTGCCTCAGATCATTTGGGCAAGTTTTGTGCGGAGGAAGCGCTCGTTCAGGCGCTCGAACAGACGCGGTAATCCGGTATAGCGCGCGACAAGCCAGCCGATCTCAGCCACAGCCACGCCGCTAATGACATCGTAGAACACATGCTGCTTCGTGAACATCGTCGCGAGGAACACGAGCACGGAGCCGACGGTGCACAGCGTGCACGTCAGGCCGCGATGACGAAGGCTGCGGCACTCATAGATATAGCGCGTACCGAGCCACGAGACAAAGCAGTGGATGGAGGGAAACAGATTCGTCGGTGTGTCCAGCAGCCAGATCGTCCGCATGGCCCAGCCCGTGAAGCCGCCCGTTTCCAGCGGTGGGCGGACATTGTGCGTCGGCAGCAGGACGAAAAACAGGAGGCAGATCACCTTGGCCGCAAAATCGGCCGCCACAAGGCGATAGCACAGGGAGCGGCTCTCCTTGGCCACGACGGAATACTGATAGATCCAGAACGGGAACGCCGCAACATAGACGAAGACCCAGACCGGTGAAAACGGAAACGCGCGGTCGAAAGCCGCCGTCATATCGTGCATGGGAAAGCTCCAACCCAGGACCTGCAGCAGCTTCGGGCCGCTGAACGCGATGAGGTTCATCAGGCCCGTGATGGCAAGCGGAAGGCTGTTTTCCGGCGGGACGATCTTATGCAGGAGTCTGCGCAGCAAGCTACCACCTCCAGAACAGAATAGGGAGATTATAGCAAACCGCCGGGATAAAGTCAACCGCAGAAGGGCACTGGTCCACTGCCGCACCACCTGACGCGGCGATCTCGGGTAGGCAGTTGCGTTTTCGCCGGGAGTACCCTGTTATCCAACCAAGCACTGCGAGATTGCCACGTCGGCTGCGCCTCCTCGCAATGACAATTCGGGAGTCATCCCTATTTTAACGAGAGCCTACACAAGTCGACAGTACAGCGCCGGGAGGGGCATGCCCCTCCCCTACATAACGCGTGCGGCCGGTGGGAATGCCCGGGAATCTGCTGGCTCCCTCCACCAGCGTTCCTTACTCCGCCTTCTTCTCGCGGAAGGCAAAAAAGCGCTGGCCGAAGTAGTTGAACACCACAAACAGGCCCATGCCCGCCAGCATGGCCAGATTCTCCGCCCATTTCTTCGACAGGCCGGAGAAGATCAGCCGCACGAGCGGCTTGGCAAGGCCATAGGCAAGGCCGTAGCACACGGCGATATTCAGCGCGAAGCGCAGGGCCGTCCCCCAGCCGCTGCCCTGATATTTGAACGTGAAATACCGGTTGAGGAAATAGCTCATCACGCTTGCAAGCGCATAGCTCAGGCCCGTCGCTGGCCAGTAGGAAAACCCGGCGAGGTTATACAGCAGGAACATCAGGCCGTTGCCAACGAGCGTGTTGAGCACGCCCACGAGCAGGAACTTCCACAGTTTTTCGTCAAACAGCATTCGGAGCTTTTCTTTCATACGGATTCTTCTTTCTTTATTGCCAACAGGACGTGATCGTTCCATCGCTGCTGACGGTGTAAATCGTCTGTCCGTCGCTGCTGACGCCCTCGAGCGTGACCGTCAGCTCCTGCAGGCCGCAGGCGCTGCGGACATCATAGGAAATGACGCCGACGATATCGAGGTAGCTCTCGAGCGACAGGTCGTCCTTGTAGACCTCACCGCCGAACTTCTGCGCGGAGGCATAGGTCATGGTGCTCTCCTGCGTCAGGCGGAGCGTTCCGGCCGTCTCGTCATATTCGGCATCGGAAAACTGCGGCCAGTTCTCCTGCACGACGGACTCGACAGAGGCTCTCGGCTCGTCCTTCGCGCCGCAGGCGCACAGCAGGACGGCAGCCAGGACAATGGCCAGAAAACAGGAAACAGATCTCACAGGCAGCGCCTCCAACAACAAAAATCGGCGCGCATTCTGCGGACCGTATGCCCTATCATACCGCAAAGGCCGGGAAAACGCAAGCAAAAAAGTATCGCAGGCCGGTCATGCGGCGTCCGTCAGCCTTGTGTGCGCCAGAATGCGGGCAAACTCGGCATGATAGGTCTTCTCCAGCTCTGCCGCGCAGCGGATGGTCAGAGTGTAGCACGTCGTGCCGTCATAGAGCAGCGTGCCGCAGCAGGCAAGCTCTCCCTCGTCGTCCGCGCCCGTCCACGCGAACTGGTACTGATCTGCCTGCGGCCAGGCCAGATAGACCGGGTCCAGCGCGGCCGCCTCGCGGCCCGTCAGCTGCCGCAGCACCGCATCGGGCGACCCGGCTGCCGTCTCGATGACGACCTCATAGGCCCCGTCCGCGCGCGTATAGACGCTGCGTCCCTCTGCGGAGTCCTCCGCCGAGCGCTGCAGCTCTGACGGGAGCTCGGCCGCTAGGCAGAACTGCGGCGGCTCCGGGCCGGAGCCGGGGTCACAGACCGTCTCCGCATTCGCCGCGCTCTTGACAGCGCAGCCGCTCAATGTTAAAATCAGGCAGACAATTGCAATGCATGGAATCCGTTTCATATTCCACCTCCGAAAGGATGATCCTGATGCTGAAATACTATGTGTGCTGGCTGCTTCTCATGAGTGCCGTCACGTTTTTTCTTATGGGATGGGATAAGCATCTCGCCCGCTGCCGCCGCAGGCGTATCCCCGAGCGCGTGCTGCTCAGCTGGGCGGCGGCCGGGGGCGCGCTCGGCGGCGTTCTCGCCATACAGCTGTTCCGCCACAAAACGCTCCACCGCCATTTTTCCGTCGGCATGCCCGTAATGCTGGCCGTGCAGCTCCTGCTTGGCGCAGCGGTCCAGCTCTGGCTGTGAAACATCCGGCACGCACCGCCGTCTTATATACGGGATTTCGGTTGCAAAATATCCGTCTATACGATAGAATATAATTACTCTGGCTGTGCTCTCCGGACACAGCCGCTGAACAGGAGCAGAGAGCATGAAACAAAGACAAAGCCGCGGCCTGATGCCGTGGATCCTGACGCTGCTGTGCGCCGTACTTCTCACGGTATGGGTGCTCGGCAGTATGCCCGCCGCCCCGAAGGAGGGCGCGGCCGTCGCCGCTGGCACGGCCTATCTGGACAGCGCGGCCGCAAAGGACGCCTCCGCCATCGCCGAAACGCTGCGCGAGCGGGAGAAGCAGCGCCGCGCGGAGCTGCTGGCCCAGCAGAAGAAGGAGGAGCGCGATGCCCTCGTTGCAAAAATCACGAGCGGTGAGCTGGACATCTGGTCCATGTTCGACAGCTACGTCATCCTCGGCGATTCCCGCGCCGTCGGCTTCTATTACTTCGATTTTCTGGAAAAGAGCCGCGTGCTGGCGGACGGCGGCAACACCATCCGCGACGTCGCCGCGCACATGGACGACATCCGCGCTCTGCAGCCGGACTATGTCTACCTGTGCTACGGTCTGAACGACATCAGCATTGGCTATTGGGACACAAAGGAGGAGTATGTCGCAGAGCTGCTGCAGGTCGTCGCCGACCTGAAGGAGGCCCTGCCCGGCGTGACGGTCGTCGTCAGCTCCATCCTGCCCGCGCAGGACCCCGCTTTTGAGAAGAGCTCGAAATGGCGCAATATCCCCGAATGGAGCGAGGCCGTCGGCGCGGCCTGCGCCGAAAACGGCATTCCCTTTGCGGATAATACCGAGATCTGCCAGACCTATGCCGATCTCTGGCAGCCGGACGGCATCCACGTCCGCCCGGAATTCTACCCCTATTGGGCTGCCAATCTGATCCTTGCCGGGCTGGACAGCCCCGCAGAAGCGGAGGATGCGACAAATGAAACAGAAAACGATCCTGCTTGAGCTGCTGCGCTGGCTGTGCGTGGGGCTTGCCGTCGTGTTCCTTGTGGTGAGCTTCCGGCAGGAGCCGGTCAGCTCGGCCGCCTTTGAGGACGTGGCCTCCGCCGTCACGGCGAGCATCGACCTGAGCGCCCTGCAGGAGGGCAGCGTGCAGATGGTCAAGCGCCTGTACGGCCTGAATCCGTCCGATTTTGACGGCTGCCTGCTCTATTACCCGCAGACAAACATGGAGGCCGAGGAGCTTCTGCTGCTCAAGCTGCGCGATACGTCGCAGCAGGAGGCTGTCCGCGCCGCCGTGGAGGCCCGGCTCGAAACGCAGAAGACCAGCTTCGACGGCTACGGCCTGGAGCAGTATGACCTGCTGACGAATCATTCCATTCTGGATATCCGGGGCAACTACGTTCTGTTCGTCGTCCATAAGGACGCCGCTGCCGTGCAGCAGGCGTTCCGCGGCGCGCTGTAAGGAGGGGAAGCTATGGCATTCAGTACACTCGTCTTCCCGTTCGTATTCCTGCCCGTCAGCCTCATCCTGTACTTTGTGCTGCCGAAACGGCTGAAAAACGCCGCCCTCGTTGTGTGCAGCCTCGTGTTCTTCGCCTGGGGGACGCCGGAATACCTCGTCCTCATGGTGCTGGACATCGCGTTCCACTATTTTGCGGGCCGTGAGCTGGCGCTTCAGAAAGCGCGCGGCCGGAGCGGGCGGTTCGTGCTCGTCTCGTCCGTGCTCGTGAATCTTCTGCTGCTGGGCTTCTTCAAATACTACGGCTTCCTTGTGGACAATCTCAACGCCCTGCTCGGCACGGCGCTGCGTGCGAGGGAGCTGCCGATGCCCATCGGCGTGTCGTTCTTCACGTTCTCGCTGCTGTCCTATCTGTTCGACGTCTACCGCGACCGTGCGCCCGCTGCGCGCAATGTGCTGGACTTCAGCCTGTATGTCACGTTCTTCCCGAAACTCGTCTCCGGCCCCATCGTGCAGTATGCCGAGATGGAGCCGCAGCTGCGCGACCACCCCGTCACGCGCGAGGGCTTCGGCTCGGGCGCGCGCCTGTTCCTCATCGGCCTTGCGAAGAAGGTCCTGCTGGCCAACACGCTCGGCACAACGTTCTACGCACTCTCCGCCCTGCCGATGACGCAGCTGTCCACGCTGAGCGCGTGGCTCGGCGCGGTGTGCTATGCGCTGATGCTCTACTTCGACTTCAGCGGCTATTCGGACATGGCCATCGGCCTTGCCTCGATGTTCGGCTTCCGCTTCGGCAAGAATTTTGACTATCCCTATGTCTCGCAGAGCATCACGGAATTCTGGCGGCGCTGGCATATCTCGCTCGGCGCGTGGTTCCGCGACTACGTCTACATTCCCTGCGGCGGCAGCCGCGCCGGGACGGTACGCACCATCGCGAACCTGCTGCTCGTCTGGCTGCTGACCGGCATCTGGCACGGCGCAAACTGGACGTTCCTGCTCTGGGGCGTTTATTACGGCGTGCTGCTCCTCCTCGAAAAATTCGTGCTGCAGCGCGCGCTGGAGCACCTGCCCGGCCTGCTGCGCCATGTGCTGACGCTGCTGCTCGTGCTCATCGGCTGGGTGTTCTTCTTCTCGTCCTCGCCCGCCGCGGCCTTCGGCTGGATCGGGCGGATGTTCGGCAGCGGCAGTGCGCTCGTCGACGCCACGGCGAAGTATTATCTGGCAGGCTGCTGGCCCCTGCTGCTCGTGGGCGCGATCGGCTCGTTCCCCGTCGTCTCGCATGTGGGCACCAATCTGCTGCGCCGCAATAAGGCCTGGCAGGCCTTCTCCGTGGTGCTGTTCCTGGCGCTGCTGCTGTTGTGCATCGCCCTGATGATGAACGACACCTATTCCACCTTCCTGTATTTCCAGTTCTGATCGGAGGCGATGGTTTTGGAAGAACACAGAAATCCGCGCCGCTCCCGGCGGCTTGCCTACCAGCGCGCCCGGCTGCAGCAGGGCCTTCTTATGAGCGTCATCCTGCTCGGGACCATTCTCTGCCTGACGCTCGGCAGCCTGCTCACCCCGGACCGCACCTATTCCGACAGCGAGAACCGCAAGCTGGCCCAGTTCCCGAAGCTGAGCTGGTCCGCCGTGAAGGACGGCAGCTGGTTTTCCGATCTGGAGTCCTACACGGCCGATCAGTTCGCCGGCCGCGATTTCTGGATCGCGCTGCGGCTCCGCTTCCTGAAGCTCACGGGGCAAAAGGAATCCAACGGCGTCTACCTCTGCAGCGGCGACTATCTCATGGAGCCGCCCGCCGATCCGCCGCAGGACAGCCGCAATGTGGAGGCCATCAATGCCTTTGCCGCGCGCCACACGGACCTGCGGCTGAACATGGCCGTCATTCCGAACGCCGCGTGCATTCTGGCGGACAAGCTCCCAAAAAATGCGCCGGTCCGCGACCAGAGCGCCGACCTGACTGCGCTGGCGGGCAGCCTGCAGGGCATTTCGTTCCTTGACGTCTCGGCTGCACTTTCCGCTCACACGGACGAGCAGCTCTATTACCGCACGGATCACCACTGGACGAGCCTCGGCGCGCGCTATGCCTTTGAGGCCATGGCAGCGCAGCTCGGCATCTCGCAGCCCATCCAGAATTACGACACCTATACCGTCTCCACCACGTTCGAGGGCACGCTGGCCTCCCGCAGCGGCAGCCACGCCGCCTATGACACCGTGGAGCTGTATGTCCCGCAAACGGACATCGAATACTACGTCTCCTACGGCGATGCCGCAGAGACGTCCGCCACGATCTACGACCGCAGCGCGCTGGACCAGAAGGACAAATACACCGTGTTCTTCGGCGGCAACTACCCCCGCGTGGACGTCTATACGACGGCCGAAACCGGCAAGACGCTGCTGCTGTTCAAGGACTCCTATGCCAACTGCCTCATGCAGTTCCTCTATCCCTATTACGACCACATCATTCTCATCGATCCGCGGTATTATTATGACAATGTCGAGTCCGTCATCTCCCGCGAGCAGGTCACGGACGTGCTGTTCCTCTATAACGCAAATACCTATTTTGAGGATACCTCGCTGGCCGATGTGCTGAATGTCTCGGAGAACTGAAGAAACCGCGAAGGGCGTGCAGCTCGAAAGCTGCACGCCCTGTTTTTTACATGTTCTGCAATTCGCTTGCAGGAGTGCGGCTGTCAGACCCGGCGCGGCAATCTCGCAGGGCATGGTCGGATAACAGGGTACTCCCGTCAAAAACGCAACTGCCTTCCCGAGATTGCCACGGCCCCGCTGGGGCCTCGCAATGACAATCTGTGGGCCGTTTCCGATCTAGCGCACGAACTCCATACCGCCGTCGCGGATGCGGATGGTGCAGGTCTCTCCGGCAGAGAAATCCATAGAGTCCATCGACCCTTCTTCGAGGAAGCTTTTAAACTCCACGGTAAACGCGGCGTCCTGCGCAGTGAGATACAGCTTTCCGCCTTTCCGCACATAGCGGATATGGCTTTCCCCACTGCCGGTCACCTCCAGATAGAACTCTTCGATGGAAAAAAACCGTATGCTGTATTCCATATTCTCGCCCGTGGTCTCAACGCCAGAGTCGGTAAATATGGTCCTTTGGACCCCACTCCCGAGTACGGCCCACCCGCCCAGATCGCTGCCGACGCTGATGAAAGAATCCGGACCTGCATTCTCAAGGGAAGCCTCGAGCCTTTTGCTGTACGGAACTGTCAGAGAAAAATATGAAGCGCTGAAACCACCGATCGACGCATCTATGACCTGCATATCTCCGCTGTAATTCGTACCTTCGCACTCCAGCGTCTCTCCCTCTGCATTCTTGAACCAACACTTTCCGTGACTCTCAAACGAAACCAGCATCTCCTCCGGTACCGGGTGCTGCTGCCGGTATTCGCAGACAGCGGAAAAAGCGACAAGCAGGCAGAGAAATACGACCAGTAAAATCGGGATCGCTTTTTTCATGAAGGATACCTCCGTTCTTATCGCCGCGCCTTCTTGCAATGACAAATCCGGCAGCCTTATGCCATAGAATCGATGCTGCAAGTACTGCCGGTCTGCATGGCGCTCGCTGAGCGCCGCTACAGACGCAATCGGTGCATACCATTTTATCGGCAGCTGGTTCGCATCGGCAGTGCCTTCCCGAGATTGCCACGGCCCCGCTGGGGCCTCGCAATGACAAATCGAGAGTGTTTACCGTTTTGACGATAGCCCGCTTCTTGCGTCGGAGCAGTGCCGGGTCCGGCTGTCCGCTCCCCTACACCGGACTGTGCGATTGGTGTTTCTCAGTCCACGCGCTCGAACACCATCGGGTATTCCGAGCCGAACATTCCGCCCCAGTCGCCGCTTTCCTCGTCCTGCGGCGGCGTCAGATAGAGCTTGTTGTCCTCCACGGAATAGTAGAGGATATCCTCCCAGTCCTCCCCGCTCTGCGTCAGGTAGAGGATGCCGTTCGAGGCCGTATAGGTCCCGGATGAGCCGTCCACATCGAGCTGCAAACCGGCAAAAGCCTGTTTCAGCATCGCCTCCTGAACGGGATACTTCTCACACAGCGCGTCCTCCAGCGCATTGAGCTCTTCCCGGAGCGCCTTTGCGTCATAGTCCATGTGATAACTGCCGTCCTCCCCGAATGTAACGAGCATCGTCATCACCGTGGGATCATCCATCTGCAGATCCAGGCCGAGCGCATCGTTGAGCGCATCGAGCAGGTTCGGCGTCAGGTCGACCTGCATTTTCCAGGTCCCGGTAAGTACCGCATCCGTCTCTCCCGTCGTCATGTCTTCCCCGTAGAGAAGCCGCGCGATCTGTGCGCCGATGCTCTTCTCCAGCGCCGTCAGCTCGTCCTCGGAGAGGTCGAACAGGCCGACGGGGCTGTCCGAAAGGGCCTCGGGCTGTGTCTCCAGTGCTGCCCAGTGGAGGTCAAGCGTCGCCTTTGCGTCAAGCTGGTCCGGCAGGTCCAGCGTCACGCCAAGCTGCGCGCCGCCGTCCTCCGTGCCGTAGTTCATCGTGAGCAGGTCGAGCTTCTCTGCACCAAAGCCCGTCGACAGGCGGGCCGTCAGGCTCTGCGCCGCATCGTCCAGCACAAGCTGCAGACCATAGCTGCCGGTCTCGTCGCCGACGGCGAGCGTCAGAAGGCCATTCTGACCGGTAAGGCCGCAGACAAACAGGATCTCCGGCTCCGCATCGTCCTCGGCCGACCAGGCCTCGACCCGGTTCCACGGATTATCCGTCCCGGCGAGCCGGATGCTGACCGTAATGTCCGTTCCGGACTCCTGCACCGTTATCTCCCAGGCGCGGACCATGCCGTCGCCGTCCACCGAGACGTGCAGCGGCGTGCGCACGCTGTCGATCAGCTCGCCGATCACGGTATCTGTGCTCATCTTCACGCCCATATTGACGGTGAAATCGATCTCATAGGCATCGCAGAAGGCTCTGCACAGGCGCGTGAGCTGCTTTTTGCTGAAGTCGATGTCGTAATTCGTGACCGGCACGCTGCGCCCGTCGAGCGTCAGGACGGACGTCCCGGCCTTCGTGACCTTCAGGCTGTCACCGAAGGTTCGGAGCTTATCCTGCAGATCAGCAGACAGAGCCGGGTCTCTGGCGGTCTCCTCCGGGAACAGATCAAGGTCCTCCAGCGAGCCGAGCTCACCCAGCATTTCGCCGAGGGCGGAATCGGCATAGGCCTCGGCAACGCCGTGCGCCGGGATGCTGTAGACCTCGTCCGTGATGCCGGGCAGCGTGAGCTGCAGCTCCTCCGCATCACCGTAGAACGAAATAGGCAGCGTCCCTTCCCCCCACGGCACGGTCAGCTCAGCCGTGCCGCCGAGGCGGCGCGTCGCATTGTCGCGCTGCGAATGGAGCTCGGCCGCGAGCGTTTCGCCGTTGGATTCAAACGTGAGCGTGGCCGTCAGCGCGCGCTGCTCACTCAGCGGGCCCCGCAGCGTCTCGGCAAAGGCCATCAGCTTCTCCGGGCGGCCGACCTCCGTCTCGAGCGCCGCAGCCGTTTTCTGCCACGCGCGCTGCACGCGGGCCTCGGGCGCATTCCACACGAGGAAGTAATACAGCGCTCCGGCGGCCAGCGCCAGCACAACGACCGGGAGCAGGATCCAGAGCCAGATCCGCTTTTTGCGCTTTTTCGGCGGCTCCGGCGGCAGGGCCTCTCCGGGCATGACCGGCATTTCCGGCGCAGGCTCCGGCATTTCGGGCATTACGGCCGACTCGGGCATCGCCGGTTCCGTTTCCGGCGGGTCGAGCGGGCTGCCGCAGGCGGTGCAGAAGCGCACGTCATCGACAAGCGGCGCGCCGCAGTTATGACAATACTTCATAATTTTCCCTTTCTCTGTTTTCCTGTCAGAATAATGGTATCATGGTTTGTCAAGGAAGCTCTGGATAAATCAGCAAAAGCGGATGGCGAGAGATTTTTGGGCAAGTCGAGGTACGGAAAGTGCAGTTGTACTTTGTGTACCCGCAAGGGGCATGCCGCATCCGTAAGGCGGCAAAGCCGCCAACGGCTGCGCAATACCACAAACTTTCCGAACCGATGGATTGACGAAAAAGATCCGGCATCCGCCGCAGATGATTTATTCAGAGCTTCCTTACTATTTCCATCCTATCATGAGACGATGGGCCTGTCAAGCAAGTTCCCGGTTTTGCGCATCAATATCTGTGAATTTTTAACACAAACTTCGTTGATTCCGGCCGGAAAAGCTGCTATACTGACAGAGATAACAGGAAGAAGGTATGATTTATGACTTTTGAAGAGATCGAAAAAAATGAAACGATCCGCGCCTATATTTCCAAGGCGGACGAATCGCTCGTGGCGCTGGGCTACACGGAGCACAGCTTTGCCCATGTGACGCATGTGGCGGCCATGGCGGGCTATCTGCTCGAAACGCTCGGCTACGACGCCCACACCGTCGAGCTGGCGAAGATCGCGGGCTATCTGCACGACATCGGCAATCTGGTCAACCGCATCGAGCACTCGCAGAGCGGCGCCGTCATGGCGTTCCAGATCCTGACTTCGCTCGGCTTCGGGGCCGAGGACGTCGCGACGATCGTCACGGCCATCGGCAACCACGACGAGGGCACCGGCGTGCCGGTCAACGCCGTCGCGGCCGCCCTCATCCTCGCGGACAAGGCCGATGTGCGCCGCAGCCGCGTGCGCAATCAGGACACGACGACGTTCGACATCCACGACCGCGTGAATTACTCCGTAAAAAAGTCCACGCTGAAGATCAACGAGGACCGCACGCTCGTCAAGCTGAAGCTGACGGTCGACACGCATTTCGGCTCCGTCATGGACTATTTTGAAATTTTCATGCAGCGCATGATCCTCTGCCGCAAGGCGGCCGAAAAGCTCGGCCTGCAGTTCAAGCTCATCATCAACGAGCAGCAGCTGATCTGAGCGGCTCCGCATCCAGATCGCAGTAGGGATACAGCCGCTCCCATCTCCCGGTCTGCGGATCGCGTGCCACGCTGCTGCAGTGCGAGGCAAGCAGCTCGATAATGGGATAGACGTCGATCCAGATCTCGCTGTCGCACTCCTTCTGCGACTCGTCGAAGATCAGCTGCAGGCCGAAATGCAGGTGCACCGTCTCGATATTGTTGACGTTCTCCTGCGCGGAATAGCCCGTGCGGCCCATAAAGCCGATAACCTCGCCCGCCTGCACCCGCTGCCCGACGGCAAGTCCCTCGGCATAGGGCGTGTCTTTGCGAAGATGGGCATAGTAATAATAGCGCTTCCGGTCGTCGGAGCGGATGCCGATGCGCCAGCCGCCGTAGCGGTTCCAGCCGAGCGCCTCGACCGTGCCGCCCTCCACAGCGCAGATGGGCGTGCCGAGCGCACCGAGGATGTCGTTGCCGAGGTGCGGCCGCGCATAGCCATAGCTGCGCTGCGCTCCGAAGTCCGGGTAATGCAACCAGGGATAGCCCGCCGCAATGGGCGAGAACGCCTTGAGGCCGTAGGCCGGGATCCACTCCGCTTCGCCGGTCTGCGGGTCTGTCCGCCGGATGGCAAAATGCCCGGCCAGACCGCCGAGTGCCGCGCCGTAGGCTTCGCGGTAATACGAAAAGTAGCGTCCCGCCATGCCGGGCAGCCGCTCCGGCGGCGTATCGCCGCGCAGGGCCTGCGCCGCCCGCTGCGTGTCCGCCACGGTCACACCCGTGCCGCCGCGCCATGCCGCAGCTAGCGCCAGAATATCGATCCAGTCAAGGGGCTGCTCCCCGCCCTGCGAGGCCATGTCCAGCTCCAGCGCGCTGCGGAGCACCGGTGCACTGAGGCGGAAGTCCACCCAGTGAATGTAGTCCGCCGACGCATGCGGCAGCAGGCCCAGCAGCAGGATCGCGATCAGCACTTTTTTCATCTGCACCACCTCTCCGGTTATTCTGCCGGGGAGGTGGCTGTTTTATGCTGAGGAAATCCTGAAAAATGCCGCGGAGCAGGCTCCGCGGCATTTGCTTTTTAGCGTCTTAACCAACGACCTGATAGCCCTGATCCTCGACGGTCTTCTTCAGGAGCGCGTCGTCGACCGGTGCGGACAGCGTCAGGACGGCCGTGCCGCTGACATGACTGACCTCGGCCTTTTCGACGCCCGGCAGGGCCTCGAGGCACTTCTTCACGCGGGCCTCGCAGTGGCCGCACATCATACCTTCGATCTTCATCGTCTTTTCCATGGGATTTTCCTCCTTGTGATTTTTATGGTTTTCAGCCGCCGGAACGACGGTCTGCTTTGCGTGGTTCTTCCGCTTGTGGTCATGCCTCGTGCTGCGGATGCGGAACAGGTTCAGGCGCAGGGCGTTCGTCACGACGCAGAAGCTCGAAAGGCTCATCGCCGCCGCGCCGAACATCGGGTTCATCTCCCAGCCGAGCAGGTGGATCCATGCACCGGCAGCAAGCGGGATGCCGATGACGTTGTAGAAAAATGCCCAGAACAGGTTCTCGTGGATATTGCGCAGCGTGGCGCGGCTCAGGCGGATGGCAGCCGGGACGTCGAGCAGGCGGCTCTTCATGAGCACAACGTCCGCCGCGTCGATGGCGACGTCCGTGCCTGCGCCGATGGCGATGCCGGTGTCCGCGCGCGTCAGGGCGGGGGCGTCGTTGATGCCGTCGCCGACCATGGCGACCTTGCCCTGCTCCTTCAGGCGGCGGATGACGGCCTCCTTGCCGTCCGGCAGGACGCCAGCGATGACCTCGTCCACACCGGCCTGCGCGCCGATGGCCTTTGCCGTGCGCTCGTTATCGCCCGTCAGCATGACGACGCGGATGCCCATGCCCTGCAGCTCCCGGACGGCCTGCGGGCTGTCCGGCTTGATGACGTCCGCCACGGCGATCACACCGAGCAGCTTGCCGCTGCGGCAGAAGAACAGCGGCGTCTTGCCCTGCTCCGCCAGCCGGACGGCGCGGTCCTGCATCTCCTGCGGAATGCTGACAAGGCTCTGCGCAAAGGCAAGGCTGCCGCCCGCGAGCTTCTGCCCGTCCAGCTCGGCCGTCAGGCCGTTGCCGGGCAGCGCGCGGAAATTCGTAACCTCCGGCGCGTCCATTCCGGCCGCGCGGCGCACCACGGCACGGGCCAGCGGATGCTCGCTGCGCTGTTCGAGCGCATTGGCCAGCCGCAGCAGCTCGTCCTCCGTCACGCCCGGCGCAGGCAGCAGGTCCGTGACCTCCGGCTCGCCCTGCGTGATGGTGCCGGTCTTATCCAGCGCTACGATTTCGACGCGCCCGGCCGATTCCAGCGAAGCGGCCGTTTTGAACAGGATGCCATGCTTTGCGCCAACGCCGTTGCCGACCATGATGGCCACCGGCGTGGCAAGGCCGAGGGCGCACGGGCAGCTGATGACGAGCACGGAAATGGCGCGCGCCAGCGCATAGCCCACGGTCTGGCCGACAAGCATCCAAACGGCGAATGTGACGAGAGCGATGCCGATGACCGCCGGGACGAACACGCCGGAAACACGGTCGGCCACCTTGGCGATGGGGGCCTTTGTCGCGGCGGCGTCGCTGACCATGCGGATGATCTGCGAGAGCGTCGTATCCTCGCCGACGCGCGAGGCGCGGCAGCGCAGGAAGCCGGACTGGTTCAGCGTGGCAGCAGAGACGGCGTCGCCCGCAGCCTTATCCACAGGGATGCTCTCGCCGGTCAGCGCGGCCTCATTCACGGCGCTGCTGCCCTCCTCGACGACGCCGTCCACAGGGATGGTCTCACCGGGGCGGACGACAAAAATGTCGCCGGTGCGCACCTGCTCGATGGGCACGACGGTCTCCTTACCGGAGCGGACGACCGTCGCCGTCTTCGGGGCAAGCTTCATCAGGCTCTTGAGCGCATCGGTCGTCTTGCCCTTTGAGCGGGCCTCGAGCATTTTGCCGACGGTGATGAGCGTGAGGATCATGGCTGCGGATTCAAAATAGAATTCGTCCATATAGTGCATGACCAGCCCGGCATCGCCGTGCAGCTGCGCGGCCGTCATGGCAAACAGCGCATAGGTGCTGTAGCCGAAGGCAGCGGCGGAACCGAGGGCCACAAGCGTATCCATATTCGGCGCGCGGTGCAGCAGGCTGCGGAAGCCGCTGAGGAAGAAGCGCTGGTTGATGACCATGATGATGATCGTCAGCAGCATCTCGGTAAGACCCATGGCGACGTGGTTGCCCTCCAGGAAGCCCGGCAGCGGCCAGCCCCACATCATGTGGCCCATGGAGAGGTACATCAGCACAAGCAGGAAGCCGACCGACGCGATAAGGCGGCGCTTCAGCTTCGGCGTTTCATGGTCCTCCAGCGCCTCGAGTGCATCGGACGGCCGGGCGGCCGACGGCTCCGCGCCCTTGCGCTTTGCGCCATAGCCCGCCTCCGTTACGGCGGCGACAATGGCGGCTTCGTCCGCCGTTCCCTCAACGGCCATGGAGTTCGTCAGCAGGCTCACGCTGCACGACGTCACGCCCGGCACCCTGGAGACGGCCTTTTCCACGCGGGCACTGCAGGCCGCGCAGCTCATTCCGGTCACTTGATATTGTTCCATCGTTCCCATCCTTTCCGATGAATTTCCGGGATCGCTTCACTTCATGAGCTTCTGCATGGTGCGCACAAGCTCGTCGATCACCTCGTCGTTCCCGGCGCGGATATTCTCCGCGACACAGGTGCGGATATGGTCGGCCAGCAGCTCCTTGCAGAAGGCGTTCACCGCCGCGTTGGCTGCGGCCGCCTGCGTCAGGATGTCGGGGCAGTAGGCGTTTTTCTCCAGCATGCCCTTCAGACCGCGGATCTGGCCCTCGATCCGGTTCAGCCGGTTCATCAGGCTCTTGTATTCCTCGTCCGTGCGGACCTTGGTCTTCTGGCAGCAGCATTCTTCCATGACGGTCACCTCGTTCTTTCAAATACCCCGTTGGGGTATCTTGATTATATACCCCCATAGGGTATTTTGTCAAGAGGGCACGCAGAACTTTTTTCAGTTTTTCCGTTTTTGCGCGTAAAAAACCGCCGGCAGGGCCGGCGGTTCGGGATCGGGTGCGATTTGTGGCTGCTGTGATTTGTGGCTGCTGTGATTTGTGGGTCTCGAATCACAGGTTCCCATGCCGCAAATATCGGCAGCCTCTATGGCGCTCAGGGAGCGCCGCTACAGGAAATTGGGGAAAGCGTTTTCCATTTTAACGATGACCGGTACAAATCGTTAGTGCTCAGTATTCACATTCTCCTCCGCCAGCAGGGCGGCGATGGCGGGTGGGACATAGCTTGAGACATCCTGCCCGTAGTGGCGCAGCTCCTTGACCATGGAGGACGACACGGCGACGTTATCCGCGCGGAAGTAGACATATTCCAGCGACGGATCGATGAGCTTGTTGACCTCGGCGATGTTTTCCTCGTAGTTGTAGTCCATGTTGTTGCGCAGGCCGCGGACCATATAGCCGATGCCGTGATGCTTCGTATACTCGGCGATGAGGCCGTCGTAGATGCTGACCTCGCAGTTACGGATGCCGCTGTCCGCCAGCGCGCGCTCCATGGCCTCCTGCATGCGGCGGCAGTCAAAGGCGCGTCGCTTCTCAGAATTGACGGCCATGACGATATAGACCCGGTCAAAAATGGCCGAGGCCTTGCGCACGATGTCCATATGGCCGTTGGTAAACGGGTCGAACGACCCGGGATAGACCGCTTTTTTCTCCATGCGTGTTCCCTCTTTTGCAGATGTCGCGCCGGAAAGCCCGGCACGGTAATTGTAGCGGAACGGCCCGCAAATTGCAACAGAAAAATGCAGCCGCCCGAAAAACAGGCGGCTGCATGAGAAAACGCATTATTCGCGGCGAAGGGCCTCGATGGGGTTGAGCTTCGACGCCTTCACGGCCGGGACGAGGCCGAAGATCAGGCCGATGAGGACGGAGAACACCACCGCCACGAGAATGGCGGGGACACTCAGCGCCGTCGGCGTATCCATGAACTTCGAGATGAGCTGCGACATGCCGATGCCGCCCAGCACGCCGAGCAGGCCGCCGATACCGGTCAGCACGGACGCCTCCGTCAGGAACTGTGCCAGAATGCGGCGGCGCTTTGCGCCGATGGCCTTTTTCAGGCCGATCTCCGCCGTGCGCTCCGTGACGGTCACGAGCATGATGTTCATAACGCCCACACCGCCAACGAGCAGGGAGATGCTGGCGATCCAGATGAGCTGGTTGTTCGTCGCGCTGCTCATTTCCTGCAGCTGCTGGGCCTGCTTGAGCAGATCGTCGCTGCGGTAGGAATAGCTGTTGTCGCCCGTGGCTTTGCTGGCGATGATCTGATGGCTCGTCAGATAGTCCGCGACAGCCTTGCCCGCGTCGGTCATGGTGTCGGTCGACGTGGCGCGGACGGCCACGTTCTGCGGCTCGTCGAAGCGGTAGAGCACCGGCCAGACGGACGTCGGCACAAAGGCCAGGCCGCTGGACTCCTGCACATACATCGCATAGTCCTTCACGGAGTTGATCCTCGGCTCGAAGCTGGATTTCTGGCTCACCACGCCGACGACCGTGAACGGCTCGCCGGAGATCTCCACGATCTTACCGATGGGATCGTCCGAGCTAAAGAGCGTCTTGGCCGCCGTCTCATCGAGGATGACGTTCTTACTGGCCGAGGCAAAGTCGCGGGCCGTAAAGCCGCGGCCGCTGCGGACCTCATAGCCGTAGACGGAGAAATAGTGATCGTCCACGCCGTAGAGCTTGCCGCTGAAGCCCGTGTTGCGGTAATAGAAGCCCTCAACATTCTCGCGGCTGCGGTAGAGCGTCACATCTGCCACGCCGTCGAGGGCAATCATCTCATCGCGCTGCTCGTCCTGCAGGACGCGGATGCCGTCCGGCGTCTGATAGGACATGTCGACGGCCCAGTCATTCTGATAGAGCTGGACATTGACGATATTGCTGCCGGAACCGATGAGATTCTGCTTGATCTGCTCATTCGTGCCCTTGATGGTCGAGATGATCGTGATGATGGAAGCGATACCGATGATGATGCCGAGCATCGTCAGGAACGAGCGGAGCTTATGGCCGAAAACGCCCTGAAATGCAAGCTGGATATTTTCAAACATGCTCTCGCCTCCCGTTAATAGCTGCCGTAGTAGTAGAAATCATCCGAGTTGTCGCTCTCAATGGTCTCTGCGTTCTCCTTCACATCCTTCCCGTAGGGGAAGGCGATCCAGTCGTCGGCCGTCAGGCCGCTTTTGATCTCCGTATAGCCCCACTGCACGACGCCCGTCGTGACATACTGCTTGTGCAGGAGCTGATCCTCACCGCGGCGATAGACATAGCTTCCGCCGTCATCCTGCCGGATGAAGCGTGTCTCAATGCACAAGGCATCCTCACTGGCCGTCGACGCAGCGTTAAAGTAGACGTCGACCCACTCGTCCTCGCGCAGCGGGCTGTCCGCATCGAGCGCAATGAGCATGGTGTAGAAGCTGACGTTCTGGTTGCCGGACGAGTAATAGGGATTATTGGAGGAGGACACCGGAGTATCGGAGATCTCCGCCACCGTACCGTAGACCTCGCCGTGCTCCCACGACTGGATGCGCATCTGGGTGCCGACCGGATATTTATCGCGGTCCAGCTCCGTCACGCCGGTCTTGACATAATAACCGCCGCCGCCGGAGACGACGATCACGGGGCTTCCCTCCTGCTTGGCTGTATCGGGGTCATTCACACGGAGCACCGTGCCGTCCAGCGCGGACGTTACGACGCCGTTCGCCGCCTCCCGCTTCATGCGCTCCAGCTCGACCTTGTCCATGCGGAGCTTCAGGTCGAGGTTGCGGATCTCCTTCTGCTTTTCGGCGCGCATCTTTGCGATCTCCGCCGCGGTATATTCGCCGTCATAGTCGACAGTCGTGACATCCGGGCCGGGCGAAACACGGGGAGCAGCCTGCGTTTCCGTCTGCACGTCATCCTGCTCCGGCACGAACACCGTAAAGCGGATGGTCTGCGTTTCCTCGTCGCGCGTAAGCTTCAGCGGAAGCTCGCTGCGCAGCTCGGCGTGCAGGGCATTGCCCTCGCGCACCTGGAACACGACCCACAGCTCCGTTTTTTCGCCGAGGAGCTCTTCAAAATAGGACTGATCATACTGCATATCCGCCGCGCAGAGGTAGAACAGCGGAGAGGCCTGCGTGCCCTCGCCGCCCATGAGATAGGGCAGCTCCTCCGGGGCAATGGGAACGGTCGGCTCCGTCGGCTCAGGCGGCTGGGTCGGCTCGTCCGTCGGCTCCGGCTCCGTCGGCTCCGTGGGGGGATCCGTCGGCTGCGTCGGCACATAGGGACGCAGGCGGTTGATGTTGGCGAGGTCCTTTTTGGCCTTGTTGAGGTTCAGATCGTCCTTCTTGACCGCAATCTCCTGCCGCTCGACCTGAATGTCGGAGAGTGTGGTGTCATAGCGGAACAGCGGGTCTCCCTTCTTGACGGTCTGGCCCTCCTGCACGAGCAGGGCCGTGACGGTCTGCGTATCGGAGGCATAGATCTTCTGCAGGTTATCCGCCGTCACGTTGCCGGACTGCGTGCTCTCGTTCGAGAGCCAGCCCATAAACATGGACACGGGCGCGACCTTGACAGGCTCGCTGCGGTGTCCAAGGTACCACAGCACGCCCACGACGATCGCCGCTACGAGCAGCAGGCTGATGCCCGAGATCACGATCGCTTTGACACTCTTTTTCTTATGCAAGGCTCTCACCGTCCCTTCTGCCGTCCGACAGGATGCCGTCGCGGATATAATTGATCCGCTTTGCGCGCTCGGCGATCTCCTGCTCATGCGTGATCATGATGATCGTAGAGCCGGTGTCGTTCAGCGCATCGAAAATATCCATGATCTGGTTGCCCGCCGCAGAATCCAGCGCGCCGGTCGGCTCGTCCGCCAGCAGCAGCTTCGGACGGCCCACGATGGCGCGCGCAATGGCAACGCGCTGGCACTGGCCGCCGGAGAGCTGGTTCGGGCGGAAATTCAGCCGCTGACCGAGGCCCATCATCTGCAGGGCCTCAATGGCGCGCTCGCGGCGTTCCTTCTTGTTCACACCGGCATACAGCAGCGGCAGGGCGACATTGTCCACGGCCGAGAGCTTCGGCAGCAGATAAAAGCTCTGGAACACAAAGCCGAGCAGCCGGTTGCGGATCTCCGCCAGATGGTTTTCGTTGGCCTGGGTGACGTCCTCACCCGCCAGCAGGTATTCTCCGCTCGTCGGCACATCCAGGCAGCCGAGGAGATTCATCAGCGTCGTCTTGCCGGAGCCGGACGGGCCCATGATGGCGAGATAGTCGCCCTCCTCGACCTGCAGGTTGATGTTTTTCAGAATGCGGACGGTCTCCTTGCCCTGTGGATAATCCTTGCAGATATCCTTCATTTCAACGAGCATAGGTGACTCCTCCCGTCTGAGAAGACTCGCCGTCCTCGCTGCCCGCGGACTCGCCGTCCTCGCTGCCCGCGGACTCGCCGTCCTCGCTGCCCGCGGACTCGTCGACGCCGCCGTTATCGACGCCGCCGTTATCGACGCCGCTGTCATCGACGCCGTCGCTCGGCTCTGCGCTCGGATCCTCCGTCGGCATGGTGTGCGTCGTCGGGTCGCCCTCCTCCATGCCGTCCGCGGGGAAGGCGATGTAGTCCTCCGCCGCAAGACCGTTGAGGATCTCATAAGTATTGTAGGACTCGTCAAACGTGCCGACGGTGACGGTGCGTTTTTCCAGCTTGCCGTCCTTCTCGGCCCAGACCCAGAAGCCCTCCTCCGCAGAACCCTGCAGGAATGAGGCATCGAGCTTCATGGTGTCGGAGACCGTTCCGCCGTCCGACGGCTCGATATAGACGTGCTGACCGAGCATCAGGCCGTCCGTGCTGTTGAGCTCGACATAGAACGGATAGTTGCTGGAGCTACTCGTATCATCGGAATTGGCATAGCCGTATCCATAGGACATGGCGCCGTTGCCGGAGCTCGGGTTTTCCGTATCGATCTCCGTGATGGTGCCGGACCAGACGGAATCATCCACGCGGGAACGGATGACAACGGAAACACCGACCGCGATGTCGCTGCGGTTCAGCTCGTTGATCTTTCCCTTGACGCGGTAGGCGCCGTCCTGCACCAGCGTGATGTAGGCCGCGGCATTGCCGCTGCTGTCCGTGCCGTTCTCGTTGATGGACTGCACCTTGCCGTCCACGGGAGCCGTCACGTTCGCGCTGCCGGAGCCGGAGGTCATGGAATCGAGTTCCTTCTGCTTGACGGTGATATTATACTCCGCTTCCTTCTTGTCGGCCTCGAGTGCCTGGATCTGCACGGTATAGGAGAGCTGCTCCGAGGTGGGCGCGCTCTTCTTTTCCTTCTCGAGCTGGGAGATCTGGGCCGTCAGATCCTTGACGTTGTTCTTCATCTGCTCGATCTCGAGCTTGGCCTTGTCGATGGTGAGCTGCATGTCCTCCATATCATAGGTGAACAGGACCTCGCCGGTCTTGACCTCCTGGCCGACCCCGACATTGAGCTGCTTGACCTTCCGGCTGGAATCGCGTTCAACCTTGATCTCCTTCTGCGCCACAACGATACCGGCGCTGGCGTTCGCGCCGCCGAGTGAGCCATAGCCCGTAAGCGCCGCCACAGACTGCACATAAACCGCCGCTTTCCCGGAGCCGCAGGCAGACAGCAGCCCGACCGCAAGTACCAGCGCAAGCAGGCAGCAAAGCATTCGTTTCTTCATCGTAGATCCTCCGTTTCTGCGCCGCAATGGCGCTTCCTCTCAGCCAGCCGAAAAAGTCCCTCTGGTTTTTCGCCGGACTGTTTCCTCTATATAGACGGCGCCGGTGCGCCGTTCGTTCCCTTGTATCGGAAAATAATTCCGTGGAAAAGGTGCCTCAGCGCGCGAGGATGGCCTGCAGGGCAGGCTCGAGCTCCGTCGTGTCGAGCGATTCGACGCGGCCCGCATCGCAGGCCTCCGCCACGGCGGGATCGATGGGCAGGCGCGCGAGCACCGGCAGATGATAGGCCTGCGCCGTCTCGTCCAGATGACTCTTACCGAAGATCTGATGGCACTTGCCGCAGTCCGGGCAGCGGAAATAGCTGTAGTTCTCCACAAGGCCGATGACAGGCACATGCATCATCTCGGCCATGCGCACGGCCTTGGCCACGATCATGGAGACAAGCTCCTGCGGCGAGGTGACAATCACAATGCCGTCCACCGGCAGGGACTGGAAGACCGTCAGGGGCACGTCGCCCGTTCCGGGAGGCATGTCGACGAACAGATAGTCGACATTTTCCCACACGACGTCCGTCCAGAACTGCTTCACCGCGCCCGCAATGATGGGGCCGCGCCAGAGAACAGGGTCGTCCTCGTGCTCGAGCAGCAGGTTCACGGACATGATCTGGATGCCGCTTTCCGTCACGGCCGGGTAAATGCCCTCCTCATCCGCACTGGCGCATTCGCTGACGCCGAAGGCCTTCGGGATGGACGGGCCGGTGATATCGGCATCCAGCACGCCGGCGCGGCGGCCGGTGCGCTGCATGGCCGTTGCCAGCATGGCAGAAACGGTGCTCTTGCCGACGCCGCCCTTGCCGGACACGACGGCGATGACCTTGCCGATCTTGGACTTTGGATTGGGCTGCGCTTGCAGGCTCTCCGGCTTGCGCTCCGAGCAGGCTTCGCTGCAGCTCGAGCAGTTGCCTCCGCAGGTTTCACTCATGATGCAAAAATCTCCTTTTGACCGCTCCGGGGTATACGGAGCGGATATAGTCATGGTATATTATAGCCGCTGCGGCCTCCGGACACAAGTCCGAAAGCCGCAGAATTCATGAACATTCCATTAAGAAATCGCAAACCGTCAAAAACCTGCCCGACCGAAAGTTTCGGAGGGAGGAAAAATGGGAAAGGAAACCATACGAGTGTCCTTTCCCGTTCCACAATCCGGCGTGCAGGCCTCACCCCTGCTCCAGCGCCTGCGCGGCCTCCTCCCAGCGAGCCATCAGGTCCTCCAGCTCCGCCTCGCAGCGCTCCTTTTCCGCCGTCAGGCGCAGCAGCTCCTGATAGTCGCTCGCAGCCCCGGCCAGCGCCTGCTCGAGCTGCGCCGCCTCGTCCTCCTTCGCGGCGATCTCCCGCTCGAGCCTGCGGACGAGCTTTTCCAGCTCCTTGCTGCCGGAGACCGGCTTGGCCTGCTTCTCCTTCTTCGGCTGGGCGGGCCGCTGACGGGCAGCCGCCTCGTGCTCCAGAATGGCGCGGTATTTGGCATAGCCGCACGGGAAGTCGCGGATGGTCCCGTCTGAAAGCTCCCAGATACGGGTGGCGAATTTATCGACGAAATAGCGGTCGTGCGAGACGAAGATCAGCGTGCCCTCGTAGTCCTCGAGGGCGCATTCGATCCATTCGCGCGAGGCGACGTCCAGATGGTTCGTCGGCTCGTCGAGCACGAGCAGATTGATTTTTTCATCCATGAGCATGCACAGCCGCAGCCGCGACTGCTCGCCGCCGGAGAGCGTGCCGACGGTCTTGAACACGTCCTCGCCGGAGAACAGGAATGCGCCGAGGCGGTCGCGCGCCGTCTGGGGCGTGCAATTCTTCTCATAGAGCATCGTGTCATAGAGCGTGCGCTCCGGGTGGGCAAAGTGAATGACCTGCGGCAGATAGCCCGACTTGACGGACGGGCCGAACTTGATCTTTCCCTCCGCGGGCAGCTCGCCGAGCAGCACGCGCAGGAACGTCGTCTTGCCGGTGCCGTTGTCGCCGAGCAGCGCAATGCGCTCGCCGCCCCGCACCGTCAGCTCCACGCCGGAAAACAGCGTCCGGCCGCCGAACTGCTTGCTGAGATTCTTGACGGTGAGGACTTCGTCGCCGTGGAACTCCTTTTCGCCGAAGCGGGCGCGGAGCGTCTTCTCCTTGGTCGGCCGCTCCGTCTTCTCGATGCGCTCCATGCGGTGCTGGATGGACATGGCGCGGCGGTAGAGCACGCGGTTGTTGATGCCCCAGCCCTTCATGCGCTCGACGGTGAAGCCGAGCTGCTTGAGCTTGGCCTGCTCCTGCTCATACTGCCGGAGCTGATGGTTGAAGCGCTCCTGCTTTTCTTCGAGATAGAAGCTGTAGTTGCCGCTGTAGAACTCGGCCCTGCCCGCAGAGATCTCAATGATGCGCTGCACGACCTGATCGAGGAAATAACGGTCGTGCGAGATCGTCAGGACCGTGCCCTTGAAGTGCCGGATGTAGTCCTCCAGCCACTCCACGCTGCGCAGGTCCAGATGGTTCGTCGGCTCGTCGAGCAGCAAGATGTCCGTCTTCTCGAGCAGCAGGCGCGCCAGGTTCACGCGCGTCTTTTCGCCGCCGGACAGACGGTCAAATTCCCGGCCGCGCATTTCGGCCGGGATGCCAAGGCCGTTGCAGACCTTGTCGACTTCCGTGTCCTGCTCATAGCCGCCGCCCGTCAGATAGGCGTTGCTCAGGCGGTCATATTCGCTCAGATTCGCTCGGGAAGCATCCTTTTCGAGCGTTTTTTCCAGTTCCTCCATCCGGCGCTTCAGCGAGGTCAGCGCGACGAAGGCCGTGCGCAGCACGTCCTCGACGGAAAATCCTGCCGGATAGACCGGGATCTGGGAGATGAGGCCCAGCTTTTTCCCGGCGGCGATATGGATCTCGCCGGAATCGGGGGACAGCTCCCCCGTCAGCAGGCGGAACAGCGTCGTCTTGCCGCAGCCGTTGCGGCCCATGATGCCGACGCATTCGCCCTCGTGAATGTCAAAGCTCAGTCCGTCCAGCAGGGTCTGGCCGACCTCAAAGGACTTGACCAGCTCGTTTACCGAAATATCGATCATCGCAGTTCTCCATAGCGGTGTTGAAATTCTTCGCGCGTCATCAGCAGATTCAGCGCCTGCAGCAGCCCCGTGCTGCCGAGATGCTCCGGCAGGCCAAGCTCCTGCTGCAGCGCGCGGCGGCGCGCCGCGCTGTCCGCCCCGCCGGAAAGCCCGGCGAGATACAGGTCCGTTTTTGTGATGGGATCCGGCGGCTCCGGCGAGTCCTCCGCCTGTGCCCCGGCCCGCCGCAGCGCCTCGAGCAGCACCTCCGGCGGCATGCCCTCCACGCCAAGCTTGCCCTCCCTGCCGGGGGCGCGCTTGCGGCGCTCCTTGCCCGGCACATCGGGGATATAGGCATGCAGCACCTGCTCCGGCGGCAGTGCGCCCTTGAGAAAATTGCGGATGACGAAGCCCGCACCGTCGGAATCCGTTAAAATAATGAGGCCCCGTGCTGCAGCGACCTGCCGCAGAAATCCGAGCAGCCGCCTGTCCTTCATCACGCCGAAGCCATGCGTCTCGATGACGGGCGCATCGACGAGCTGGCACAGGGCATTTTTGTCATAGCGCCCCTCGACGACGATGGCCTGCCGCAGCTTAATCATGGCGGGCCTCCTCGGCGAGCTGCAGGAGCAGCAGCTCCAGAATGCGTGCCGGATCGTCATAGGACGTCTTCATCTGCCGGTCGGCCTCGCAGCACAGCAGCACGGCCTGCGCACAGAAGCGGTCCGACAGCCGCCGCGCCTGCGCAAAGCACTTGTTGGCCGCAAACGGCGCGACGCCGCAGAGCGAGGCAAGGTCCTGCGAGGTCTTCCCGGCCGCCTGCAGGATGCGCGCGGCATGGAGCCTGCGCATATGGCTGCCGACCGCGCCGAGCATGGCGATGGGCTCGGCCCGCAGCTTGAGCATGACGCTCAGGCGCTCGAGTGCACGGTCAAACTCGCGCTGGCCCAGTGCGTCGGTGATCTCAAAGACGACCGCCTCGAGCGTCGGCTCCACAACGGCGTCGATGTCCGCGCGGACAATGTCGTCCGCGCCGGAATAGGCGCAGATCTTCGCGATCTCGGCATCGAGCCGTGTCATGGACGAGCCGCAGCGCTGCAGCAGGTAGCCGCAGAGCGCAGACGAAATATTCTTTTTCTCCGCGCGGAAGTGCCGCACGATCCACGCCGTGAGGTCGCGCTCGGTCTGGTAGGCGAATTCTGCCAGCACGGCGTTTTTCTCCATGGCGTCCCAGAGCTTTTTCTTCCGCTTGTCCGGCTTGAAGTCCGCATAGACGAGTACAAGGCAGGCATAGTCCGGGATGTCGGAAAACAGCGCCGCCAGCTGTGTACGGTCGTCCTCCGGCAGGGCGAACAGATCGACGTCGTCGACCTGGATCATCGTGCGCTCCGCCATCATCGGCAGGGCCTCGAGGCTCTCCGAGAGGACCTGCATCGAAAAATTCTCCGATGTCAGGCGGTGGAAGTTGAAGTCCTCCGTCGGCCCGTCGACGAGCTGCCTGCGCAGCATGGAAAGATAGTAGCGGCGAAGATAGTCCTCCTCGCCGTAGAGCACATAGAAGCTGCCGGGCGTCTTCTGCGCCAGATCGCCCTTCAGGCGCGCATAGCCGCCGGATTCCGCTTTTTTTGCCATAGCCTTACCTCGTGATCGTAATATCGCCCGCCTGATCCGTGCGGTACACGGCCGCGCCCGCTTCCGTCAGGCGGTCGAGCACGGCCTGCGCGGGATGGCCGTAGGAATTGTCCGCGCCCACGGAAATAACTGCGATCTCCGGTGAAACGGTCTGCAGCAGCTCCGGCGCAGTGGAGCTTGCCGCGCCGTGGTGCCCGACAACGAGCACCTCCACCTGCGGCAGGCTGTGCGTATCGGCCAGCACGCGCTCTGCGGCGGCCGGCATATCGCCCGGGATCAGTATATCATATTCTCCCGCGGACATCAATGCGGCAAGGCCGCAATTGCGCACGCCGGGCAGGACCGGTGCAAACAGCTGCAGGCTGCCGCCGGAAAAATCCAGCGTCAGGTCCTCCGTGACAAAGACGATCTCCGTCCCGCAGCGCTCCGCCGCAGTCAGGATCGTCTCGCGGCTGTCGCTCTCCTGCTCCGGCAGGAACAGCCGCCTTACCTGCACACGAGCCATGAGCTGCGCGGCCCCGTTGCAGTGATCCGCATCCAGATGCGTCAGAATGAGGCCGTCGATGGACGTTTCACCGCCCATGCGCAGCTCGCGCGCGGCCGTTTCGCCGGCAGCCTCTCCGCCCTCGCCGCCGCAGTCCACCACAAATGTCGCGCCGCCGCCCCGCAGAACGGTGCACGCGCCCTGCCCGACGTCCAGCGCCGTCATGGAGACGGGGTCCGTCTCCCACAGGGCCGCGCCGAGGATCGCTGCCGTCAGCGTCACGGCCAGGCAGGCCGCAAACACGCCGGGCTGCCTGCGCCGCTGGAGCAGAAAGATCACAAACATTCCGGTCGCGGCAATGAGCCAGACGCACAGGAGCGTCCGGTTGAGATAGATGGCCGCATAGGGAAGCCCGGCCGCCGTGGTGACGATGCCGCGCGCCAGCCGGAGCAGCCACGCTGCTGGCCAAGCCGCAATGCGCCCGAGCGGCAGCCACACAAGGCCCAGCACAGCCGTGACGCACCCGAGCGAGAACGCAAGGCTGAACAGCGGCAGGGCCAGCAGATTCGTCAGCGGAGCGGCCAGCGAGATCGACCGGAAATACCACGCCGCCAGCGGCAGCGTGAAGGCCAGTGCACCGAGCGTGGCCGCAAGCGACGCACAGATCGCGCGCAGCAGCCGCGCCGGAAGCGGATGGCGCTCCCGCAGGGCCGCGACATGCAGTCTGCCCTGCAGCCAGCCGTTCAGATCGCCGGAAAACAGCTGCAGACCCGCCACGGCGGCAAACGACAGCTGCAGGCCAACGTTTGCAATGGCGCGCGGGTTCGGCAGGAGCAGCAGAAGCAGGGCGAAGCATAGGGACGTCGGCCCGTCGTTCTCGCGCCCGAGCAGCGGTGCGAGCAGCAGCACGGCATTCATGACCACGGCGCGCGTGACGGAGGGCCGAAAGCCCAGCATGGCCGCGAAGAAAACCATCACCGTAATGCCGACGCCCGCCGTCAGCCGCCTGCGCCGCAGACACAGCAGGCGCACCACGCCGAGCAGCAGCGTCACATGCATGCCGGAGACCGCCACGATGTGGGAGATGCCCGCATCGGACATGGCCGTCTGCAGGGCATAGGGCAGGCCGGACGTGTCGCCCGTCACCAGAGCGATGGCAAGCGGCGCAGTATCGGCCGGAAAGCAATTCGTGATCGTGCGCTGCACGGTCAGCAAAGCCCGCTGCGGAGCATAGCGCAGCGACACCTGCTCCGGATGCTCCCATTCGGCCTCGCCGCGGGCAAAGCCGAGCAGGAGAATGTCATTGGAAGCCAGATACAGGGAATTCCCTGTCTCCGTCACATCCGCCGTGACGCGCACGCGGTCGCCGAGCGCGGCATCCTCCGGCGCATTGCGGAGGTAGAGCTGCATACGGTTCCCCTGCAGCAGGGTAACGCAGCGGTAGCCGTATTGTGTCCTTTCCGGCAAGCTGCAGACCTCGGCCTCGATGGTCTGCCCCTCGCCGCAGAGGGCGCGGACGGACACGAGCCGCCCAGCATCCGCCCAGCACCAGAGAAACCCGGCCGCAAGGCCGAGAGCGATCGTGCGCACGCGCCGGACCGGGTCGCCGTGCAGGAACAGGAGCACGGCAGCAAGGGCCGCGAGGCACAGACCGGGCAGCCAGCCCCACGCAGCCGGGAGCGCATAGGCGCACAGCGCGGCTGCCGCCGCAAACGCCGCGGAGAACATCGCGAGAATGCGCATGATCCGCCCTCCCTTCCGCCAAAAAAACCGGGGCGGGCTATTGCCCGCCCCAGGTGAGGTATTCTGGTCTCTTATCAGTTGAAGGACCCAAGCGTCTTGCCGCCGAGCACATGGAAATGCAGGTGCTTTACGGTCTGACCGGCGTCCTCGCCGCAGTTCGTCACGACACGGAAGCCGTCGGCAAAGCCGAGCTCCTTCGTGAGCTTCGCAATGACGGCGAAGATGTGGCCGACGAGCGCGGCCTGCTCCTCGCCCAGCTCTGCGGCCGAGGCGATGTGGGCCTTCGGAATAACAAGGAAATGCTGCGGTGCCAGCGGCTGGATGTCATAAAACGCCAGGCACTGCTCGTCCTCATACAGCTTCTTCGAGGGGATCTCGCCTGCCAAAATGCGGCAGAAAATGCAGTCGTTCATCATTTTCCTCCCAGATTTACGCCAGATGCGTGGTGACAAAATCATCCACGCCCGCCAGCGCGTCGTCCAGCTTCAGCAGGTCGCGGCCGCCGCCCATGGCGGAATCGGGCTTGCCGCCGCCGGAGCCGCCGCAGGCTGCGGAAACCTCTTTGATGAGCTGACCGGCCTTGATGCCGCGGCCGACCGCGTTCTTGCCGCAGACGGCAAGCAGCGTGATCTTTTCGCCCTGCGTGCTGGCCAGCACGGCAACGGCGTCCGGCTCACGGTCACGGATCTGGTCGCCCATCTTGCGCAGGTCGTTCGGCGCGATGTCATTGCGCATGACGGTCAGAACCTTCAGGCCGCCGACCTCACGCGCCGCAAACAGGCAGCGGTCGATCTCGCCGCTGAACAGCTTGTCCTTCATGGCGTCCAGACGCTGCTTGAGCTCCTTGACCTCGCCGACCATGGCGTGGGCGCGCTGCATGAGCTCCTTCGGCGTCGTCTTCAGCTCGTGGGCGATATCCAGCAGCAGGCGGCTCATCTGCTCCGTCTGGCGCAGGACCTCCTTGCCGGTGTAGGCCTCGATGCGGCGCACGCCGGAGGCAACGGAGGCCTCGGACAGGATGCGGAACGGGCCGACCTTTGCGGTGTTGTCCAGATGCGTGCCGCCGCAGAACTCCAGCGAATCCTCGCCCATCTCCACAACACGCACGGTCTCGCCGTACTTCTCGCCGAACAGGGCCGTCGCGCCGAGCTTCTGTGCCTCGGCGATCGGCAGGACCATCGTCTCGACCGGCTCACCGCGCAGCACCATCTCGGAGACCTGATTACCGATCTCCACCAGCTCCTCCGGCGTGACGGCGGAGAAGTGCGTGAAGTCAAAGCGCAGGTGATCCGGCTCCACAAGAGAACCGGCCTGATGGCAATGCTCGCCGAGCACGCGCAACAGCGCGGCCTGCAGCAGATGTGTGGCCGTATGAGCGCGGCGGATAGCGGCGCGGCGCTCAGGATCGATCATGATCTTGCAGGCTTCGCCCAGTTTGATCGTGCCGCTCACGACGCGGCCGTAGTGCATGAATTTACCGCCCTTGTTCTTCTGCACATCCGTGACCTCGAACACGCCGTCCGGGCCGGTGATCGTGCCGTGGTCGGCGACCTGACCGCCCATCTCGGCGTACATCGTCGTCCGGTCGAGCACCACGATAGCCTCGACGCCTGCGGCGATCTCGCTGCGGGACTCGTCCTCCGCCACGATGGCGAGCACAGTGCCCTCGGTCTCGTTTTTGTCATAGCCGACGAACTGCGTCTCGGGAATATCCTGACCGAAGTCGATGCCGGCCCAGCCGAGGTCGCCGAGGGCCTTGCGCGCCTCGCGCGCACGCACCTTCTGCTCCTGCATGAGCTTCCGGAAGGCATCCAGATCGACCTCCATGCCCTCCTCGCGCGCCATCTCGACCGTCAGGTCGATCGGGAAGCCGTAGGTGTCATAGAGCTTGAAGGCATCTGCGCCGGAGAAGACGGATTCGTTGTTTTCCTTATGCTGCGCCAGCATCTCGGAGAAAATGCGCATGCCGCCGTCGATCGTGCGGGCAAAGTTCTCCTCCTCTACGCGGACGACGCGGGTGATATAGGCGGCGCGCTCGCGAAGGTCGGGATAGTGGCCCTCGTTCTCGTGGATAACGGTCTCGACGACATCACACAGGAACGGATGGTCCACGCCGAGCAGCTTGCCGTGGCGGGCAGCGCGGCGGAGCAGGCGGCGCAGCACATAGCCGCGGCCCTCATTCGAGGGCAGCACGCCGTCGGAGATCATAAAGACGGATGCACGGATGTGGTCCGTGATGACGCGCAGCGAGACATCCTTCTCATGGCTCATGCCATAGTGCGCGCCGGTGATCTCCGTGACCTTGTGGGTGATGTTCATGACGGTGTCGACATCGAACAGGGAGTCAACGTCCTGGCAGGCAACGGCCAGACGCTCGAGGCCCATGCCGGTGTCGATGTTCTTCTGGACGAGGTCGGTATAGTTGCCGTGGCCGTCGTTGTCGAACTGGGAGAAGACGTTGTTCCAGATCTCCATATAGCGGTCGCAGTCGCAGCCGACGGTGCAGCCGGGCTTGCCGCAGCCGTACTTCTCGCCGCGGTCATAATAGACCTCGGAGCAGGGGCCGCACGGGCCGGAGCCATGCTCCCAGAAGTTGTCCTCCTTGCCGAAGCGGAAAATGCGGTCGGCCGGGATGCCGATTTCCTTGTTCCAGATCTCGAACGCCTCGTCGTCGTTCTCATAGATGGACGGATACAGGCGGTCCTCCTCGAGGCCGCAGACCTTCGTCAGGAATTCCCAGCACCAGGCAATGGCCTCATGCTTGAAATAGTCGCCGAATGAGAAGTTGCCCAGCATCTCGAAATAGGTGCCGTGGCGCGCCGTGTGGCCGATGTTGTCGATATCGCCGGTGCGGATGCACTTCTGGCAGGTGCAGACACGGCGGCGGGGCGGCGTGACCTCGCCCTTGAAATAGGGCTTCATCGGCGCCATGCCGGAGTTGATCAGCAGCAAAGACGCATCGTTCTGCGGGATCAGAGAAAAGCTGGGCAGGCGCAGATGGCCCTTGCTCTCAAAGAACGAGAGGAACATCTCGCGCAGCTCATTGACGCCATACTTTTTTGTGGCCATGGGAATCATCCTCCTGAAAATACTCGGGAAGCGCTGAATCAATCGTCAAGAGCTGACAGCTGGAGATTTTGTCTCAGGCGAAAGTTTGGGAAACGGAGGAATACTGGATGTATTTCCCGTTTTCCAAACTGTACGGATGGGGCAAAAGATTCGCTGCTCAGCCGCAGACGATTTGTTCAGAGATTCCCTCGGAATAAAAAGCAGACCCCACCCCCGGATATAGGGGCGAGGCTTCTCGCGGTACCACCCTAATTACCGCAGCGCGGCATCTTAGTCATCGGATAACGGGGATGGGCCGTCCCGCTCGTCGCGGGCCGCTCGGAAGTGGCGGTCTGCAGCATCGGCCGCAGGGCTTGCACTCTCCCCTGCTCGCTGACGGTTCTGCCGCAGATTGGCTTCTTCAACGCGAATTTTCACGATTCTTGGACTATTCTATCAGCGGACGCGTGATTTGTCAACCATTTTTCGCGCCGGTACGGCCGCCCGCTTAACACAAACTTAATTTCTTCTGGCTTATATTTTTAATATCTCCGGGGTACAATAATACCAGAAGCGTTGAGTTAATCTTTTTCATTTTCCCCCTCTTACTTTAAACCGGGAGTTGCAGGTAAGCCAGCCACTTGCCTGCAATTCTTTTTGGGATTCTTCCCCAAAAATCCCAGGCTAAACCAGACCGGCTGCCCCGTCCTGGGCGTGGGAGCCGTCAACTTCAAATAAACTTAATATTTTCTTGGTTTTCTTCTTAATAATTCCCGGATATAATATAGACACTAAGTGTGATGCATTTTCTTTTCTTTCTTTTTTCATTTTTCCCTCCTTTTTCAAACCGCCCGCAGCAGGAAGCCCCTGCTGCGGGCGGTTTGCATTTGACAGAGAACTCCCAGTCGTGTCATTCCGAGGAGCGAAGCGACGTGGGAATCTCAGGGAAAATGCTTCACAGGCATTCCGGACTGTTGAAAAACCAGTCCAGCCCCAAATTTCGGAGGGAAGGATCGTGTGAAAGGAAACCGTCAGGGTTTCCTTTCGCGTCAAATAACCCGCCGCGGCGGCAGAATTGCAAAATCATGATACAAAAATTGATTTTGCAATTCGGAAAGCAGCTTGGCGAAAAAGCCCAAAGGGACTTTTTTGACA
>OGXD01000198.1_pt1 | contig 51496 bp, 59 predicted proteins | sample 1576211 | NCBI WGS metagenome assembly OGXD01 (sample SAMEA3541470, study PRJEB24748) | human gut metagenome | biome: human gut; feature: human-associated habitat; material: faeces | place: China | collected 2012
GAATGAGCAGAGTTTTTTCTTATCTGCTGTTGACTCGTGGCATTGACAAGGATGTGCTTTATGAATTTGTGCGTAGGAAAATGATATATGAATCGGCGGATTTTCACAACGCCGTATTTGTCGGCTATGATTCAAGCGGTAAACCTCGCCACGCACACAAGAGAGGAACGGTGACAAGTAATTCGTACAAGGGAAATGTTGCAGGTAGTCAGCCGGAGTTCAGCTTTCATTGGTACGGTACAAGCGATAAGATGTTTTTGTTTGAAGCTCCCATTGATATGCTTTCCTACATTTCAATGCAAAAAGCAAAAGATTTACAGAAAGTTTTGACGCGTGAAAATGAGTTGAAATATAATAAAACACTTGAGCGCGAATTGGCGGCGGCAGCTTGCCGCTGGAAAAATCATAGCTATGCGGCATCCTGCTCCGTTTCGGACAGGGTGCTTTTTCAATGTCTGAAAGACAATCCGAACATCAAAAATGTGTTTCTCTGCTTTGACAATGACGAAGCAGGACAGACAGCTAACAAACGCATAGCCGAAAAAGTAAACTCAATGAATATCCGAAATGAAATCCTCATTCCAATCCATAAGGACTGGAACGAGGATTTAATTTTTGAACCGAAAGGAGTTGAACAAATATGCCCTCAGGTATTATAACTTTGATTATTGTGACAGGTTCAATGTTTGCTCTGTTCTTAATAATTTCTACGGTCGGCAATTACTATTCCCTCAACCGCATAAAGAATAAAACGGTCGGACAAGGTCAGCACGGCACGGCTCGTTGGGCGACCAAAAAAGAGATTAAGAGAACCTACAAGCAGATTGATTTTAAACCAAATGAATGGCGTACAAATCCTGACAGCAGACCAACGGAGCAAGGTATAGTTGTTGGTTGCAAGAATAGAAAAAATGGCACAACAGCAATGGTTGATATAGGAGATGTTCATGCTCTGATGATTGGTGCGGCCGGTGTCGGTAAGACCGCATATTGGCTCTATCCGTGCATTGAATATGCTTGTGCAACGGGTATGTCATTCATGGTAACCGACACTAAGGGCGATATTGTTCGAAACTACGGAACGATTGCGGAAAAGTATTACGGCTACAAAATTTCTGTCATAGATTTGCGTAATCCCACACGCTCACACGGCAACAATCTTCTGCATCTCGTGAATAAGTATATGGACTTATATAAAGCCGAACCCGAACAACTTGTTTACAAGGCAAGAGCCGAAAAATACGCAAAAATCATTTCAAAAACGATTATTCTTTCAGGAATGGACTCGGCTTCATTCGGACAGAACGCTTATTTCTATGATGCCGCAGAGGGACTTTTAACAGCAACCATTCTGCTTGTTTCGGAATTCTGCGAACCTGAAGAACGACATATTGTTTCGGTATTCAAAATCATTCAGGAATTGCTCGCTCCGACCAACAAGAAAGGCAAAAATCAGTTTCAGCTATTAATGGACTATCTTCCCGACGACCATAAGGCAAAATGGTTTGCAGGAGCGGCTCTCAACACAGCCGAGCAGAGTATGTCAAGTGTTATGAGTACGGCACTTTCTAGGCTGAATGCTTTTCTTGATAGTGAGTTAGAACAGCTTTTATGCTTTGATACGGAGATTGACGCTGAAAAATTCTGTAATGAAAAGTGTGCGATATTTATTGTAATGCCGGAAGAAAATCCCAACACCTTCTTTATGGTTTCGCTGATTATCCAACAACTCTACCGTGAAATACTTTCAGTAGCAGATGAAAACGGCGGTGTACTGAAGAATCGCTGTGTGTTCTTCTGCGATGAGTTCGGCACTCTGCCAAAGATTGATTCGGCAGAGATGATGTTCTCTGCCTCCCGTTCAAGGCGGTTACAGATAGTGCCAATCATTCAATCCTTTGCACAACTTGAGCAGAACTACGGAAAAGAAGGTGCGGATATCATCATAGACAACACACAGCTAACAATCTTCGGTGGCTTTGCTCCCAACAGCACAAGTGCTGAAGTGTTGTCAAAATCACTTGGCAGTAGAACTGTGATGAGTGGTTCGGTGAGTAAAAGCAAGAACGATCCGTCACAGTCTTTGCAGATGATAGAACGACCATTGATGACACCTGACGAGTTAAAGTCACTCCCAAAAGGTACATTTGTTGTTATGAAAACAGGTTTTTATCCGATGAGGGTTAAGTTAAAGTTGTTCTTTAAGTGGGGCATTGAATTTGAAGAACAATATCAGGTTGCAGAAAACGGCAACAGAAATGTCGAGTACGCAAACCGAGTTGAAATAATAAACGGTATTATTGAAAGTTATCATCCTGAACTAATTGAAAAGCCTGTACCTGAAACAGATGAAGTTGATAATCCACATGCCGGAAATATCCGTACAGAACCTAATGAAAATGAGGACGAGACAAAAGGCGCAGATAAAAAGACAGTTCTAAAAACGGAGGCGAAACACAATGAGCAACCTTGATTATCTCTACAAAATGAATTTACCACACAGAGCATTTACCGTTTATCGCTACCTCCTTGACCGAGCCAACAAAGACGGCAAATGTTGGCCTTCAGTAAACAAAATAGCAGGCGACATAAAGCTGTCGCCTGCTACAGTAAGAAGGGCAATTAAGGATTTAAGAAAAGCAGGATTGATAGAAACTAAACAAAGATATAGAGATAAGGGTGGGAAGAGTAGTTTGCTTTATAAAGTAAACTAATAAGATTTAAGTAGCACCTAATGAAATCTTGTGTAAATAAATTCTTTCAAACAATAGTGAAACAAGGATTGGATAGCAATCATTCTGTTGGATTTGCCCTATGTCAACTTATGATTCCCGTCCCGGAAAAGTTATGCGTGAGTAACTTTTCCGAGATCGGGAAATTCTATTTTTATGGGCAAATCAAGCAGAAATTCTGCTCTCGAACATTATCGAAAGTTGACTTAAAACATTCTCCCAATTTCAATATCTTACCGTCCAACACTCGAGAATCTTCTGCGACGCTAAATAAAGCATTTTTCTCAGGTTGTCATCATTTGTGAATGATGTCCTGTTTTTTTGTGATTTGTCTGAACTGTCGGTTGAGTCCTTTGATGATGTTTGTCGTATATATTATTTTATGAATTTCAGGCGGATATGCAAAAAATGTTGATAGTATATACCAATTATCTTCATAACTTTTAACGCAAGACGGATAAGTCTAGCCCTGCTTTTCTTTGAATTCAATTAAGCTCTTCATAGTTTCTTCTTAGTTTATTGCCTGATATACCTTCTTTAAGTCAACCATTAGCTGTTTGATGTGCTTATAGCTTGCGAATTTTGTACTGTTTCTTATCTGATGAACAATGCAGCGCTGCATTTGAGCTTTAGGGAAGCTGCTCCGATAGCCTCTCTGAAGCCCGTTAATCCATCAACGTAGAACAGAATAACATCTTTTACTCCTCGTGTTTTGAACTCGTTCAACACATTCAAGCAAAATTTAGTGCTTTCGTGTTCACCGATCCATATGTCTAAAATATACTTGCGTCCTTCAATATTTATGTCGAGCAAAACATATGCAACATTTGTAACATACTGATGATCTTCTTTAACTCTGCAATTAACTGCATCCATAAACACAAACAGATAAACCGATTCAAGAGGACGGTTTTGCAAAGCTGTAAATTCCGGCATAATCTTCTCACTGATTTTGCTGACAAGCTCCGGTGGAATCTTCACATTGTAAAGGTTTTTAATTTGTTTGGCAATATCACGCTGGCTCATTTCGCAGGAGTAAAGCGAAAGTGTTTTCCGATTATTTTATGTTCATATTCACTGTTTCAATCACGAGGAACATTGATGTCAATCTCTCCGAGCTGCGTTTTTACTGTCCTTTTGAGTAGCCGTTTCTGTAATTTTTCGACTTGTTAATACATTTAGAATTCGACTGCCTATTGCTTTTTTTCATAACCGAGTTCATCTTCAAGCTCGCACTCTATTACCTGCTGGAGTACATCTTTGAACATATCTTTCATTGCTGTTATTATCTCTTCGGTTGAGGTAAAGTTCTGGCTTCTTACGAATTCTCTCAACATTTCATTCGGTGCTTTTTCCATTAAAAAACTTCCTTTCAAGCTTTGTTTTTATGTTTCCGTTATTGCTTGAAAGGAAGTCTTTTATTTACTTTTACATAAACTTTTATGCGTTCTTATTTAAGTTGTTACAGTATTTATTGCTCATGTTGAAAGGTATTTTCTTAGAGACTCATTTATTATCATTTCTACTAAACTATTATAATTTATACCAATTGCAAGGGCTTCTTGTGGTAATAAACTTGTAGGAGTCATTCCTGGAAGTGTATTGGCCTCTAAGCAGAAAATATTATTATTATCATCAAGAATAAAATCAATTCGTGCGTATGTATTTAATGATAAAGAGTTGTAAGCTTTTTGTGCATATTCTTTTACTATTTCAGAAATATTTTCAGGTAAAGGAGCAGGGCATAAATCTTCTGTTAGTCCAACTTGATACTTGTTTTTATAGTCATAAAATCCATTTTTAGGACGAATTTCAATTATAGGTAATATAGTTTTTCCTATTATTCCAACAGATAATTCTTTACCTTTAATATATTTTTCTATTAATATCGAATCTTCATATCTAAATGCTTCTGAAACGGCACCTATTAATTCTTCAGAATTATTTACTATAGAAACACCGACACTTGAACCACCACAACAAGGTTTTACAACACATGGGAAAGTATTCCATTGTTCAATATTATCTTGTTTTGTAAATAGCTTTCCGTATGGAGTAGGAATACAACTGTTTGCAAATAATTTTTTAGATAGATGTTTATTCATAGCAATGGCACTACTCAAATAATCAGAACCAGTATACTTTATACCTAATATGTCAAACATTGCTTGTAATTTTCCGTTTTCTCCTATATCACCATGAAGAGCCATAAAGACAATATCTGCCTTCTTACATATGTTAATGACATTTTTGCCTAATGTTTCATTAGTGTTAGTTTCTTTTTTTATATCGTTAATATTAGGTAGATTTTCATTAACTTTTTGATATTTTTCGGTGAAATCAAAATTTGTTTCAAAAATGTTTGCCAAATTATTTCCATTATATCCAGAGAATAAATCCAGTAATACAACATTATGCCCATTTTCTCTTAATGGTTTGGTTACCATTTTGCCTGTGATTATTGAAACATCCCTTTCCATACTTAATCCGCCAGCAAGCACAACTATATTCATATATAAATACCTCCGTACATTTTAAGCTAAATTATATCATAAGTATTAGGTTAAATCAAGTTATAAATTTCATAGTTTTATAACAAAATTTTTAATGTTTATTTATGATTAACGATTCGCTCTCAAAATTCGACGTTTTGCTACATTCCGTTTTGTTTTTTGCTTATTCAAATATAATATATTTTTGAGGTGATTTATTTTATGATAAAGAAGATTATTGAAAATATTGAGATGCACGAACAATATATGAATAATACGATTAACTTGATTGCCAGTGAAAATAAAATGAGTTATTTAGCAAGAAAAGCCTTAGTTTCGGATTATGGAAATAGAGTGGCTGAGGGATGGATTGATAATCGATTATTTCCTGGTATAAAGTACTATAATGAAATCGAAGAGTTTGGGATGGAATTAATTAAAGAAATGTTTGATGCAGACTTTGTTGATTTACGTCCAATATCTGGAACAATGGCAAATATGGTAGTATATGCAGCACTTACGAATTATGGAGATACGATTTTAGCCCCTGCAATAAGGGATGGGGGACATATAAGTATGTCGGGGGCAACTCCGAAAAGAGTATTTAATTTGAATGTAATAAATATTCCTATGATTGAAGATACAATTAATGAGATTGATGTAAATAAAACAAAAGAATTATTACATAAGATTCAACCTAAAATACTATTATTAGGTGGATCAGTTATTATCAAAGAGTTGGAAATTGAAGAACTTTGTAAATGCGCTCATAATGTTGGTACGATCGTAGTATTTGATGCATCTCATATTTCAGGACTCATAGTTGGTCACAAATATACTAATCCATTTAAACAGGGTGTTGATATACTTACTACTTCTACATGTAAAACAATCCCTGGTCCTCAACACGGATTAATTTTATCTAAGAAAGAATTTTCTGAAAAAATAAAGAGTACAACTTTCCCCGCATTGCATTCTGGACATCATCTAAATAATGTAGTTTCAACAATTATAACAATGTATGAGATGAAAATATTTGGATTTGAATATGCAAATCAAATTAGGAAGAATATTGTTGCTTTAGGAAGGTTCTTAGAGGAATATGGATTTTCTGTATACAGAGATAGTGATAATAAGATAACAGATACCCATATGCTGATGGTTTTGGATGAAGAGGCAAACTTTAATGTAGGAAAGTTAGAAAAAGCAAATATTATTGCAAACAGTAATATTTTACCATGGGATAAATCATTAAACGCTGTAACAGGAATAAGAATAGGAACTCCTGAATTAACTAGAATTGGCATGAAAGAGAAAGACATGTCATTTGTTGCTGAAATGATGAGTAAAGTTTTGATCAAAAATGAAAATTGTGAGGTTGTTCGTAGAAGTGTAAAAGATTTTCGCAGTAATTTTCAGACAATTAATTATTGTTTTAATATGGATATAAAAATATAAAAGGGTGTTTTATGATGTCAAAATATGAAGATGAAATTTTTATTAATAAATATGTTGGCTTATGGGCTTATGGTTATTATAATGGCTTTTGTGGGTGTGAAGCTGTGTATAGAATTGTTAAGGAATTAGCAATTGAAGAGTACTCAAAATTTGAAAATTTATCTATTTTAGATATAGGAACAGGTGTTGGTAGAACAGCAGGAGATTTGTCGCAATATTTTGTGAACTCTGATGTATTAGGTATTGATAACTCTACATTATCATTAAGGGTTGCAAATAGTATTCTAAAAAATAGAGATTTAGTTTCATTGAAGATTGATTTATCAAGTGAAGGATTTGATTGTATAAAGATACCTACAAATGATATTAATAATTTAACATTTCTTAGAACTGATTTTGAAGAATTAGATAAAAGTAGTTTTAATATTATCACAGCAGTGAATTTTATTGATAGATGTAAAGATCCAGAATATGTACTTGATAAAATATATTCTATGTTAAAGCCGAATGCTTTTTTTATTGGAGCGTTACCATTTAACTTTTCAACAAAAAAGAATTGGAGAACTATTGGAACATCACATGATTTTTTAAATTTATTAAAGAATAAATTTGAAATAATTACATACCTACAAGAAGTTAATTACAGAGAAATTTTAGATGGGAGAGGGAATTATAATGAATTCAAAGTTGACATATTTAAAGTCAAAAGATTATGACAGCTTAATGGTTGCGGTTTTATATGGTGGATGGTCTGATGAGACAGAATATACTGCACATGAAAATGTTATGGCAGCTCTTAGAAACAAAAATATACCATATATTGGTGTAAATATTAATGATAAAGATTGGTTGAATATTATTAAGGAAAATAAAGCTAATGTAGTGTTTATAACTAATCAAGGTAATTTTGGTGAGGATGGAACAGTACAAGGTGCTTTAGAAATAGCCGGGATAAAATATGTAGGCTCCGGAGTATTAGCAAGTGCAATATCAATGAACAAACATTTTTTTAAACAATATCTGAATCAATTAAAAATAAATACACCAAAGTGGTTATTAAATAAATATGATGAACCAATTTTACAATATGATTATATAGTAAAAGAGATAGGAACCCCATTTATTGTGAAACCAGTTTCAAATGGTGCTTCCGTTGGCGTTGTTTTAATTGCAAACAGCAAAGAATACTATGAAAACATAGAAAAGCATAAATTGATTTATAAAGATATAATTTTAGAAGAATTTATAGGTCATCCTAAAAAAGAAATAGGAGTAAGTATATTAGAAAATAATAATAGTCTTTATGTGTTACCAATATGTTTAATAGAATATAAATATGAATACTTTTCTAATGAGATAAAGTTTTCAGGAGATGGTGTCGAAGAGAGTTTTCATAATATTTATGAAAATGATATTTATATCCGTTCGAAAGATATAGCTTTAAAAATTTTTAAAGATTTAGGTTGTTCTGGCCTTTCAAGAATTGATTTTGTGTTAAATTCTACGGGAGATTTATTTGTATTAGAGAATAATACATTGCCTGGATTGCTTAAGAATTCCATTTTTCCTAATGCTTGCCTTGCAGATGAAATATTATATGACGATATGATTGAGATCTTGGTAGTAAATGCATTTTTAAGAAAGGATTTTTCAGTAGATAAAATTGATAGGGGTTAATTATGGAGAAACATGCTTTTGTGATTCCAACTAACAAAATGATTAATAAAGAAGCTATAATGTATAAAGATGAAGTAGAGTATGCCAAAAATAAATTAAATCTTTTTATTGATTTTTTCGTTTTTGAAGATAGCAATGATATCGAAATAGGCAAATTTAATAGAACATTGCTGGAAAAACATGATATCAAGTATATGAGCATATACGATCAAAAGAATATAGTAAATCAAATACTTAATAAAATTGTAACCAATCCTTGTGAAAGAGATAAAATATTTAATTTGTTATTTAAGTCGAAAATTTCTTACGGTTCAATTGCCAATAGAATCTTTCTGATTGCTAATTTCCTTGGCTATAATATTATCCACAGAAGAGATGCGGATACATATCTTAATAATATCAATGAAATAGATTTTCCTATTAAAGAAGAATGCCGTATTCTCAAGAATGAGCAATCAGCCTTTTTATTAGGTGGAGGCTATATAGGTGACTTTGCAATAGGTTATAATAATTTGGAGGAACACAACTTACATGAGTTGATTGAAAATGGATATAGATACTCTGACTTTGAAAATTTGGATCTGAATTTTCAATATAGATTTAAAAATAATTGCAGCACACATATGTTTAAGGAATCGCTTCCTAGATATATGAGAACTGATGAAATATTAGTTGAGGTTGGAAATTCTTGTATTAGGGAAATATTTAAAATATTCCCTTGTTCAACAGCTACATTTACTAACGGTGTTGATTATATTTACCATTTTATTTTAAACGCCTTAGGAACAAATACTTTCTATCATTGCAATGAAGTGTTTCACAACCATAAATCAGATGCTTCTATCGAAAATTATTCTTACCATTATGGATTTGCTAAATCACGTGCAATCAATGTTTATTTTTATAAACTATATAATTATATTAAAAACAATAAAAAAATTTTTTTAGATGTGAAAAGTAATGGATTACAATATATTAATATTTTCCCACACGTAAAACAGATTTTTTCTAATGCTTTAGATGAGTCACAAGAAGTTTTAAAAAAACATATTAGTATATTATATAAGTCTAATGCTTACAAACAAATAGCACAAAGATTAAATACTGATTTTTGTAAAATAATTGATGAAACCAAAAATGATTTAGAGGATTATATTTTATTATCCAAATACTGGATTGAATTGTTTTCAGTATTGCAAGGCAATAAACAGGAGGATGAAATATATTGAAATGAATAATTTTGAAAAATTAAAACAATTGTTATCATATATACAGAGTAATGTCGATTTTTATAAAAATAAATTTCAAAATAAATATAGCAATATAAATTCTGAAGCGGAATTGTTAAGGGAATTAAAAAACATTCCAATAGTCGAAAAAAAGGAAATAAAGAGTAATCTTAAATTGTTTTTAAGTAATTCGATTCGTTTTGAAGATGTTAAAGACTTTTTTTATGGAGATTATGACTTTAAAAAAGAGTATGAAATAAAGTCAAACAATCTTTCATGTTTTTTGGAATTCACCTCAGGTACAAGCGGATCTCCATTTTTTTCTTTAAAAACTCTACAAGAACGACTTATACTAGGAAATTATATTTGGAGACAGAGGCGCTTACATGGCATTGTAAACACTAGCGAGATGTTTAATTTCATACATAACTTTGGAGAATGTTGGTATCCTTTTCCTTTTGAACGAGAGAATACAGATGAATTTAGAATTGCTAAAGAACTAAACTTCTTAAAAAGTAGTCCATACAAATTATGGCATATAAGTCAATATAAGCTTGAATCTTACTCAAGGTATGTTATTGAGAATAACTTGAGGTTTGAGAATTTAATGGTGATAGAAAATAATGGCTCATATATATCTCCGAGTGAAAAAGAAAGATATGAAGAAATATTTAATTGCAGAGTAGTTGATAATTATGGATGTCGAGAAGTATGGAATATAGCTTATGATTGCAAGTTCGGTAATATGCATGTAAACGACAGCACACTATACTTTGAATTGGTCGATGAATTTGGCAACATTATAGATGAATACAACAAAACAGGTTATGTAGTTGTTACTTCACTCTATCAGAAGTATATGCCTTTTGTTAGATATAAGACTGGGGATTTAGCATATTATAAAGAAGAAAAATGCAAATGTGGTAATAAAAGTCGAATTATAGTTTTAGTTCCTGGTAGAAATAAAATTTTAGGGACAGAATTATATGGTAATATTATCTTTAAAAATGCTATTGTCCGTATACTTGTTTTACATAATTTAAAGAATTTTGAATCTATAAGTGTATCTCAAATTCGAAAAAATAAATTTATAGTTAAAATTTGTAGAAACAGAGAACAAAAGGAAGAGATTGAACGAGCATTTATTGAATCAGCAAATTATTGCATTGGTACAAACAATAATACTTTCATATTTAAATATGTTGAAGTTGATGATTCGAAAAATATTTTTACATCTATATAGAGGGGTAGTCTAAATGATTAATTTGTTAAAGAGTAAAATTCATAGGGCAGTTGTTACACAATCAAATGTAAATTATGTAGGTAGCATTACAATTGATAGTGAATTGATGAAATTTGCAAATATTTTGGAATATGAAAAGGTAAGTGTAGTAGATGTTGAAAATGGTAATAGATTTGAGACATATGTAATGGCTGGAGAATATGGAAGCGGTATTATTTGTGTAAACGGAGCCGCTGCAAGATTAGTTGAAGTTGGAGACCATGTTATAATTATGGCTTATAAAAGTATGGATGAGGATAACGCAAAAAATCATATTCCTCAAATTATATTGTTAGATGAAAACAACAAAGCATATGAGAAAAAGGGTGAATTAGTGTGTTAATTTCAAATTTTTTAGAAAGACAAAAGAATAATAATACAATTGCAATTAAATATGGTGATGATAACATTACATACTCTGAATGGTTTGATAAATCAAAGGCAGTTTCTAAAATGATTAACGAACTAAAAGTTGATAGCTTTAAAACAGTAGCCATATTTTTACCAAATTCAATAAATTATGCAATTGCTTATTTCGGAATATTGTTTTCAAATAAGGTAATTGTTCCTATAGATGTAAAATCTACTGATAACGAAATTTATAATATATTTCAATATTGTGAAATTGATGTTGTTGTGACAGATAATAATTTTATTAATAAAATTATTTCGAAAAGTTCATTAATTAATCATAAAATAAATATTATTAATATTGATAATAATTGTAATATTTTATTTAATCAGGATTGTACTTTGTTAAAGAAAAGCACGAGTAGTGAATTAGATGATGTAGTTATATTGTTGCACACTTCTGGAACAACAGACAACCCGAAGAGAGTTATGCTTACACATGAAAATCTTTATAGAAATGTTATTTCAAATATTGATTCATTATCATTAACTAGATGGGATAAATTTTTGATTTCCTTACCTATGCAATTTGGATACTGCAATACAGCACAGTTTTTAACGGCAGCTTATTTAGGAGCATCAATTGTTATTTTTGATAGTGTTTTCAATTCAAAACGTTTTTTTGAGTTAGTTCAAAAGGAAAAAGTTACAATTTATACTTCTGTGCCTACTATTTTATCTCTTATTTTAAAATATAAGTATTGCAATAATTATGATATTAGCTCTTTAAAATACTTGTGTTTTGGCGGTGGTTTTATATCAAATGAAATAATATTAACCTTGCAAAATAAATTCCCTTCGGTTGGTTTTGTGCAAACATATGGAATGACAGAATGTGCACCAAGAGTAACTGTGTTACTGCCGCAATACCTCAATGCGAAAATTGGATCTGTCGGCTTACCTATACCAGGGGTAATGGTTAAAGTTGTAGATGAAAACGGACATGAAGTTATTAATGAAAATGGTGAGATATGTGTTAAAGGGAAGAATGTAATGAAGGGATATTATAAGAATCCCCAAGCAACAAAGGAGAAAATAAATGATGGTTGGTTAAAAACTGGCGATATAGGATATATAGATAATGATAACTTTTTATATATTACGGGTAGAATCAAAAATATAATTATTTCGGGAGGAGTTAATATTTATCCGGAGGAAATAGAACAAGTAATTTCATCGCATCCAGATGTTTCTGAAGTTTTGGTTTATGGTAAATATGATGAGATGTTGGGTGAAATTCCATGTGCTAAAATAGTAAAAACAAATGATAGTATAACAAAAGATATAATAAAATCCTATTGTCTGCAGAGATTATCGGTTTATAAAGTTCCAAAGGACATTGAATTTATTGATTATATTGATAAAACGTATAATGGAAAAATAAAAAGAACTTAGAAGGTGGAAAATATGATGAATCAAAAAATGGTTGAAGTAATTTGTAGGATTTTAGAGATGGATGCGAAGTCATCTATTATAAATGAGAATACCAATTTAATAGAGGATTATGAGATGGATTCTTTAAAATTAGTTGAGTTAATTATAGAGATAGAATCCGAGTTTCAAATTATTATAGAAGATAATGATTTGGATTTAGATAAAATATCTTCAGTTAGTTTTCTCAATAGTTTAGTTAAAGATAAAAAATAAAACTATGAATATTAGTTTGAAAAATAAAATTGTTCTAATTACTGGGGCTTCACGAGGAATTGGGGCAATGTTGGCAAAAAATTTTGCTGAAGAACAGGCTATCGTTATTATGAACTATTTTAACAGCGAACAAGAGGCATATGCTGTTTATAATGAGATAATAAAAAAAAGTCCAAGGTCTTTGATCTTTAAGGCTGATGTCTCAAATCCTGAAGATGTTAAGTTAATGTATCAGAGAGTTTCTGTTTTTTTTGATCATATTGACGTGTTGATTAATAACGCTGCGATTTGTGAAGATAAACTTATGAATCTTTTGAAGTATTCAGAGTGGATTAAAGTCATAAATACTAATTTAACATCGATATTCCTATGTTCAAAATATTTCACAAAGGGGATGATTAAAAATAAATCAGGAAAAATAATTAATATTTCTTCCTTGCAAGGGCAAAGAGGAAATAAAGGTCAAAGTGCTTATACTTCATCTAAAGCTGGAATTATAGGCCTAACAAAAACTTTGGCTATGGAAATGGGTAAATTTAATATTGCGGTTAATGCAATATGTCCTGGTTTTATTCCTACAAATGAAAAAAGAAGAAATAAAAAGAAAATTGAAATATCTATCCAAAAAAGTGTTTTGTCTATGTATGAAGCTAGAAATGATTTAGTGAATTTTATAATCTATTTATCATCAGATAAATGTAATGGAATAAGTGGACAAGTATTTAATTTGGATTCTAGAATCTTGTAACGGAATGTTGAGGAAAAATGATTTTATTACCAGTAAGTATTAATATACCCGTAAAAGGATATTTACATCACGCGCATATCAATAGTGTAGTTTTAGGGCAATGCCCAAAATCTTATATGTGGTTAAATAACCTGTATCTTCAGGTGTATTTTAATAGAGCAAATAAAAATACTTTATTAGACTTTTTTACTTTCCAATATAAGTTTGAATGTTTAGACACTGGATATGTGAGGCCCTTTTTACTGAAGAAAGAATTAGATATTAAAGAAACTATAGAAGAATCAATAAGAAACGGTTTTTATATAACATGCTTAATAGATGAGTTCTTTGTCGAAAATATGTCAGCATATAAGAAAAGGCATTTTGATCATTGGTGTTTAATTTTTGGGTTTGACGATCAGCACTATTACTGCTTAGGGTATTTAAACGATGGAAAGTATCAGAAATTCAAGTTACCAAAAGAAGAATTTATATCTGTTTTTATAAAAAAGGAATACGGATTAGGGTTGAATTCAGTAAAAGAAAATTATGCTTTTAATAATAATGATGAAATAGCGAAAGCCCTTTTGCAGGACTATATCTATGGTGTTAACACATCTGAAAAATATGGATTAATAACAAGCAGAATTGAAGGGACATATGGGATAAATATATATAATGATTTAATTAAGGAAACAGATAATATTTTAGATGTTAGGTATGCACACATATTATTAGAACACAAGTATTGTGTGTATAGATATTTAAAGAAAAATTTTAACTACAGAATAGAGTTAATTGAAAAATACAAAACCATTGTGTCAAATTGTAATTCAATTAAACTACTATCTATTAAACAGTATGCTTCAAATGACATAAATAGTAATAGAAGAATTAAGAATCTATTAAATAAAACACAAGAAGAAGAATTTAATCTTTTAAGAGAATTATAATCAAGAGGGCTTATGATAAAAGTAAAAAAAATAAGAAAAGAGTTTAAAACAACGATAAAAGAGCCAGGAATTAGTGGGAGCATTAAGTCGTTATTTCATCCTAAAACAGAGATGATTGTAGCAGTTAATGACATAAGTTTTGAAGTGCCCAAAGGTGAAATTCTAGGTTTTATCGGTCCTAACGGTGCGGGCAAAAGTACGGTAATCAAGATGCTCACCGGAATACTTACTCCCACCTCAGGAAGCTGTACTATAAACGGCAAAAATCCAACCGAAAGCCGCAAAAGCTACGTTAAGGAAATCGGCGTTGTTTTCGGTCAGCGAACACAGCTTTGGTGGGATTTGCCCCTTAGAGAAACCTACGGTGTTTTAAAGGAAATTTACGAAATCCCCGAGGATAAATACAAAAAGCAGATGGCATATCTCAATGAAGTGCTGGATTTGGAAAGCTTTATTACAAGTCCTGTCCGTACCCTTTCCCTGGGTCAGAGAATGAGGGCAGATATTGCGGCTTCTCTCTTGCACAACCCAAAGGTGCTTTTCCTTGACGAGCCTACAATCGGTCTTGATGTTGTGGTAAAGGATAACATCAGAAAAGCTATTGAGTACATAAATCAGCAGGAAAAAACTACGGTAGTGCTGACCACCCACGATTTGGCAGATATTGAGCTTTTGTCAAATCATATTGTTATGATTGACAAGGGGAAAAATGTATTTGACGGAACAATCGGTGAGCTTAAATCAAAGTACGGACAGATGAGAGAGCTTCACTTTGAAACCGACACACCAAATGCTATGGGGGCGTTGTCCTACAAAGAGCAATTTGGCTTTGTTGAAGAGGATATATCCATTGAAGAAAACGGCAAAAACATCAGTGTTCGTTTTAATTCTGCTATTGTGCCTGTTTCCCAGATGCTTTCCTATACCCTGCAAAAAATTAACATTACCGACATAAGTGTTAAAGATGCGGATATAGAAGAAATTATCCGCAGGCTGTACAAGCAGGAGGTATAGTATGAAGAGAAAACTCCGTATTTATATGCCCTTTATCAATGCCGGATTACAGGAAGCCACAACCTACAGAGCCAACTGGTTTTTCCTGATTTTAGGAAATATATTGGGGTGCTTTGTTTCCTACTTTATATGGAATGCTGTTTTTCTTTCAAGCGGAGAGGGCAGTATGAATGGCTTTACTATGCCGCAAATGGTGGTTTACATCTTTTTGATGTTCCTTACATCTACGCTGATTAACAGTGGCGGTACATATGACATTGGCGAGGAAATTCGTGATGGCTCAATTGCTATGCGTATGATTAAGCCTATCAGCTACAATTCTACATTTCTCTTGCAGGAGTTGGGAAACAAAATTATGACTGTATGTGTTATAATCCTGCCCCTTGTTATTGGAGTAGAAATTTGCAGAGGTGTGCTGATGGGGTCTGTACAATTCAACATACTTTCCTTTCTGCTATACATAGCAAGCTGCGTTCTTGCTTATCTTATAAACTTTTTCTTCAACATATGCTTTGGATTTATCGCATTTATTATAAAGTACCTATGGGGTGCAAATATGATGAAAAATGCCATAATCGGATTTTTGTCAGGCACTGTTATTCCCCTTTCTTTTCTGCCCGACACACTGGAAACTATCTTCCTGTTACTGCCCTTCTCTTCCCTTAACTACACACCGGTAATGATTTATATGGGAGTGTACAGCGGAATAAGTTTGGTATTCTATTTGGGTCTGCAACTGTTTTGGATATTTGCCTTTTGGGGACTTTCCAAGCTGCTTTGGAGCATAGCAACAAGGCACTTATGTGTACAAGGGGGTTAATATGAGAACAATAAAAAGAATGTTAAGAATGCACCGCATCTTTGTTGCACAGGAACTAAAAAGAATGATGGAGTACAAGGGAGATTTTCTTGTAGGAATAATAGGATTTTTAATTGGTCAGTTTTTTAACCTTTTGTTTATATGGATTATATTTGCACAAATTCCAAGCCTTATGGGGTGGAGTATAGAAGAAATTGTATTTATATACGGCTTTTCTCTCATACCAAAGGGGCTTGACCATTTGCTTTTTGATAACCTGTGGGCAATCGGTCACTTTACTGTACGCAAGGGTGACTTTGACAAGTACCTTACCCGACCAATAAATCCACTGTTCCATGTAATGGTGGAAAAACTGCAAATTGATGCACTGGGTGAACTGATTATGGGTATAGCACTAATCTGCATAACCCTGCCAAGCCTTACAATACACTGGAGCGTAGCAAAAATTTTGCTGACACTCCTTGTAATTCCCTTTGCAACCCTTATATACACAGGGATAAAAATTGCCACAGCCGCCATTGCCTTTTGGACAAAGCGAAGCGGCAACATTACATATATGTTTTATATGGTAAACGACTTTGCAAAGTACCCTGTAAGCATTTACAACAACCTTGTAAAGACAATCATAACCTACATTATCCCCTTTGCCTTTACTGCATATTACCCTGCAAGCTACATTCTAACAGGGGAAAATCCACTGTTCTGCATTGGGCTTACTGCTGTAATATCGGTGGTAATAATGATAATATCCATATTAATATGGAACAAGGGAATAAGTGCCTACGAAAGTGCAGGGTCATAAATTGATTTTTATTAATATCGATAATTTGTAATACTATATATGGTAAAAAATTAGTTACTTAATTTATTTATTCAAAATTCCTAATCGTTAGTTATGTATTAATGAAAAAACTTGCTATAAAAGGTGGGTGCATTGTTCATCAATGCACCCACCTTTTATATGGACAGTAAGAAAAAATCTCTTTTATAATCCATGTAAATAAGAAAAGTATTAATATATATGATAAGAGATAGTATGCTTTTGATGAAAACAAATACTTGTCCTTTGACTATGAATTGGTTAAGTAATCGATAGATATATTTTTAATATAAAAATATCGTTATCAATAGATATTTCTAATTCTCCAGAGTACTTGCTTGCAATTTTACTAATTGATTTTATACCAAACCCATGATTTACAGCATCTTTTTTAGTTGAGAAAATATGGTTATTTTCTATCTGCATTGGTGATATAACAGGATTGGTAATATGAATTATCATAAATTTATTTAAATGCTTTATGTTAATATTAATTTCTCTTCCTATATCTGAATTGAAATGTTGACATGCCTCAATAGCATTATCAATAGCATTTCCGAAGATAATACATAAATCAATATTGTCAATTTCATTTTCATTTATAATACCATTGAATACAATTTTAGTATTGTATTTTTCTGCTATTTTACTTTTATAATACAACAATGCATCTAAAACATAATTACCCGTATTATATTTTTGATTTTCAGTAATAGTTAAATTTGACTTTTTTATAAAATCCTTAGCTGATTCAACATCATTATTATTCAAATAAACACTTAGAGCAATCAACATATTTTTATAGTTATGTTTAAATTCTCTCAAGGATTTTGTGCTTTCGTTAAGATTATTATAATATTCGATTTGATTGTCCAATTGTTGGTTTGCTATTTTGTTTATCTTTTTATAATAGTTTTTTGTTATTATGTTTGAAATGCATATGGGATAAATTAGGCTAGATGCAATAATAATTGCAATAAATAAGAAAGATAATACTCTATACCATATATTAAAAGTGTTATTTCCTGGTATATACGTTAATATGATTGCCAATACTCCGCATACATAAAGCGTAAATAAAATTAGTGCTTTAATGCCTTTTCCAGTGGATATATAGAAATTATTAAATAAAAATGTTGCTTTATCTGATTTTATTAGAATCAAAAACATAGTTGAAATTACATTTATAGAAAAATCAATAACGAATTTAATTATTTCAAAATTGCAGAAGCTATTTATTATAAGAGTTAGGGAAGAAGTTACAGCCAAAATTATTGCTTGATATAAAGCTATTGTATAAAGTATTGATGAAAATCTTATATTCTTAATTATAAATAAAGGAAAAACAAATGTTGCAATAATAGAAAGAACAAAATATAAGTTTTTATTTATTAATATATACGCTGGAAAAATAAAAACAATTAAAAAGATGAAAATTCGTATAGGTATGATTTTTCCATTTAAAAATTTTACACCTACAATAGAACTGTTTAATAATGTAAGGATCAGTTCAAATATAAAAATTATACTCATATCAATTTATATTGCATTATCATTCAAAAATGTCTTAAGTGCAGATTTGAAATACTTAAGTTGATCTCGACTGATTTTTGCGTACTCCCCATTTGTGAATTTTATAGAATTTTTATTATATGAATCAATGTATAAAAAGTTAATTACAAAGGATCTATGGGTTTTGAAAAAACAGTTTGTAGGCAATAAAGAATACACTTTTGCTAATGTTTTTGGACAATGTATGCTATCATTAGTCAGTCTTATAATAGAATTTTTGCCGTCAGCTTCTACATATATGATATCTTTTGTACTTATTTTTATTACATCGCCTTCTTTGTTAATTGAAATTGGATAATATGTATCCATCTTTTTTCTATACGAATTTAAGGCCTCATATAAATTATTAATATTCAGGGGCTTTATAAGGAAACGAAAAGTTTCGTATTGAAAGGTATCATACACTATTTCAGGAAAGCTTGTAAGGAAAATTATTGTGCATTGTTGGTTGATTTTACGCAATTCTTTTGCTGTTTGCAATCCATTGAGGCCAGGCATCTGATAATCTAAAAAAATAATATCAAATCTTAAATCATTCAACAGTTTTTTCCCATTGTAAAATATTTCAACAACTGTATCTAAGTTATATTTGCTAGAGTATAAATATATTTCTTTCTTTAATTGTTCGCAAAACAATGGTTCATCATCACAAATTGCGATTAACATAAACATCCGTTCTCCTTCGATTCACTTCTGTATAAGCACGATTTACTCCCAGAGTTCCCTTTTTTATCAAAATTTTGATTATTTTGTAGAGGAAGGGAGTAAGGGAGTGATAAATTAATGCTCTGGTCGGCAATTTATTATTTAGTAAAATCATTTTTTGGATAAAGAGATGGATTAAAATATTGATCCAAATCACGTATTATTTTTATTAGGGTTATTATTTGTTCAGTGGACCAATGTCTGATTATTTCTTCAATTTCAAGTCTCGAAATATCTGTATTCTCTATTGGCTCAGCAACAAGATGCTCTAATTTTGTATTAATTATGTTAGCAATCTCTTCAAGTCTTTTTAATGAAACTTCTGTTATTCCACATTCTATCTGGCTTACATAACTTACGGAAACATTCAATAATTCAGCCAACTGAGCTTGTGTAATATGTGCTTTTGTTCTATATTTTTTAACCCTTCGACCGATTGCAACATAATTAATCATTTTAATCACCACTTAAATTGTATCAGTTATAAATAAAATATAAAGAAACTTATATATAAAATATTTTATCTATAACTAAAATGGAGTGTGAGTATGGATAAAGACATTGGAAAATTAATAAAAAAAAAGAGAGAAGAACTTGGTTTTAGTATACGTGAATTGGCGAAAAAAATAGATATGTCACCTGTTTATCTATGTAACATTGAGAATGGAAAGAGAAACCTGCCATCAGATTATAAACTATTATTGATAGCTAATGTTTTGTTTCTATCGCAAGACGAAAAAATCACTTTTTTTGATAAGATATCGGAAAGCCAACAAAAGATTCCAATAGATGTAAATGAATATTTGTTTGATAAAAAAGAGGCAATCATTTTTATCAGGTCAGCAGAAAAATATGATTATAAGAATAGTGATTGGGAAAAATTATTTAAATATCTAAAAAAATAAAAATAAATTTTTAAATTTATTTTTTTATCAAATTTGTTCTCAATTTGAGAACAAATAAATATAGAAAAAATTGAAATTAATAGGAGCAAATATATGTCAAAGTTTTCAACTGTATATAACTTCCATTTTGATATAAGATGTCCTTGTTGTCAAAAAAGGTTAATGACAATTAATCTTTTACAATATAAAATGCCGATTGTAAGCATATTTTCAAAGGATGATAGCGGAACACATAATACCGAAACACGATGCCCAATATGTAAATCCTTTGTAGCAGTTGATGTATAAAATTAAATATAAAACTTAGTACGAGCCTACAGCCGGAAACGCTGACCTATTCAGTAGGAACGAGCTTACGAAATGCCGACAAGTTATAGCTTTTAATGCTATTACCTGTCGGCATTATTTTTTGCCCTTTTTGCGTTGAAAGCAGAAAGGGCAAGTATGTTTTTTAGAAACAGAAGTCCTCCGATTGACCTGAATTACAAAAAATTCAGTTAATCGGAGGAATAGTTAATGGACAATCGTCCTAAAAGGAGAAAGGATAAGTATAATCCGTACACATTGTCGATAGAAAATCAGAAATATTATATTTCATTTTATGATTCTAATAATTGTTTTCAGAAAGTAGAGTTGACAAAGGAGATGTTTGATTGTTTTGATGAATTCGAGCTTGAAGATAAATCAATAATGAACGAGTATGACCGACATACCGAGCATTCGGAACAGTCAGACAGCACTCTGAACAAGAAAGCATCAGCAAATAATATTCTTTTTGAAGATATGATGATGTCGAAAATGATAAGCGGACAACTGAAGAAAATGCTGTTTTGTTTGACACCGTTGCAGAGAGAAAGAGTTATTTTGTTCTATTGGGAAAGATTTTCTTGCCCCGAAATCGCAGAAATGCAAGGGTGCACAAAACAGGCAGTATCATTGAGCATCAGGCAAGCAAGAGAAAAGTTAAAGGAAAAGATACTGAACAATGAGGATTTTACATAAAAACTACTAAAAGTTTTGTTGAAATCGCTGAAATTTAAATTTTTTCAAAAATAGGCTTGTCGAAACGCCTTTAAGTGAGGAAACAGGTGAAAGGGTTAATTCTCTTTCGCCTGTTTTCTGTTTTCGGAGAACAGGCATTGCTCTTTGAAAATTTAATATCAGCACATCAGATACTTTCCTTCTGCTGTTCGGAATGGACGAGCCATATGAGCGAACATATTATATATCTTCAGGACTCATACATTGAAAGGCAAATTCAATGACGGCGATGACAGGCAGAAGGGATAATGATACTTCCGTCCAGTCACAGCTCGAGCGAGATAAAACCGTCGCAAGCAATGAGGGCGGCTGTGGGAGATCCTCACGGTGGTGAAATTCCAATGAGGTCAAATGCATGACCGTCTGGTGTGTTCCCGGTTGGGGGATATTGAGGATAAATACCAACCAAAAAGCAAAGGTCAAAAGTAAATCTATATTAATGCAACGGCAAAAATTGGATTGTAATTAATCAAAATAATTTATCTGTACTGTTGTAATTAATATAGATTTTTATACTTTTGCTTTGAATCGAAAAAGTTGCTTTGAAGCTAATCCATACTCGCCAACGGATTGAGAAGATAAGCATATGATTGCTAAATAAACGGTTGATAGGACAGCAAGTATTTAAAAGGTACTTGCTGTCTTTACATATCTATAGGAGGTTATGATTTTGATAGTTAAAAAAGGAGAGGTCTATTACGCTGACCTCAATCCGATTATAGGATGTGAACAAGGGGGATGCCGCCCTGTCATTATTGTTCAGAACAATACAGGCAATCTTTACAGCCCGACAACAATAATAGTCCCTGTTACTGCTCGTAAGAGAAAGAAAGCGCTACCGACTCATATAAAGGTTAAAGGTGCAGGTCTGCCGAAGAAATCAATTGCTTTACTTGAACAGTTAAGAACAGTTGATAAAAGCAGATTAAAAGAAAAGATAGGGGAGATAACCAGAACATCTTTGAACAAAATAGATAAAGGCTTACTTATCAGTTTAGGCTGTGTTGAAAACAGGAGGTGCAAAAAATGATTGGTTTTATTATAGGACTGTTTGTCGGTGCATTTATCGGAGTCGCATTAATGTGTCTTTGTAATGCTGCTTCAAGTGCAGATGAAAATATGAAAAAATTGAATGAACTTGAAAAGAGAAAGGACGATGTAAATGATTGAAAGAATGGAAAACAGGGATTATGTTGATAAGGAACATATCATTGAATTGGAAGGATATAACGCAAAAATCTTTTTCTTGAAGCACAGCGACTCCAATGCCTTGAAACAGGTAGAGGAACTTCTGATTGATGCATATGAGAACAGAGTGTGTAAAGGGTTTGTTTCCTAAAAAATATCAGCCTTGCAAGCTCAACAACTTGCAAGGCTTTTTATGCAAATTATCTTCGTATTTCACCGACATTGGTCTGGATATTACATTATATAATGGTATAATGTAATCAGAGAGAAATCTCAACTCAGACTAAGAATAGTGTCGGTGTAAATGAGAAAGAGAGGTTAAAATGATTGCTACAAAACCGACACAAGGAAATAAGGTTCAGTATACTATCTTCGGTTATAAGCATATAAAAAGCGGTGTCGTAAACAAGGAAGATGAAATTTGAAGTTCCACAAAATGATATAGTTTTTATTAAAAATGGAGAGTAAAACGGATGTGTTAAAAAGGTATAAGTATGCTGCTTTATTACTATGAGAATAAATTGTTTTAAATGAAAGCATACGACTAAATTGACAGACTCATTTATGTTCACAAAATTGTGTGCAAATTTAGTACATTATAAACAAAATTTGGATTAAAAATTCTATACATTTATCTTTAAAAATATATGGAATATATATATCAAGTGTGTTATAATAATATGGTAGTTTTTTATGTCAGTTTTTTTATTAATATGTTGCGAAACAAAAATGTGTATTCTGCATATTTTAGTAGTGAGTTGGAATTAATATTGGGAAAGGAAAAAGAGTGCTATCATAAGAGAAGTTTTTAGGTATCAGTCGTTATTCTTATCGGGGATTTCACCTATTGGATTTGTTGACATGAATTGATTTTATTGTTACTATATAATAGATTGATATTTGATAATACGATGGCATACATATTTGATGAGGAATGGAAAATACTAATACAGAAAACTATGGATATGTTTTTCAAGGTTTATTTGATGCATCATTATATTGTATTTTATCTGTGATTTATCCTATTTTGACTTTTTTTATACAAATTAATCAGGCAAATTCTTCTGAAATTACATCTTATTATGACTTGGTGGTGACTGGGCTCTTTTTTGCTGCCACCTTTTTTTATGATTTCTATTGTCGCTTTCGTGATTGTGAACACAATACTAAATTAGTTGTCCGAGTTTTATCTTTTGGTCGTACAATTTTTTTCAGTTTATCAATCTCATTAATATTTTTGTTGATAATTTCAGGTGCCTTTCGTTTTCCAGAATTAAAAATAGTATTATATTTTGTTTTCTCTGTGAGTCTGTATCCTCTTGTTATTTCTTTAGTTGAGATTATTACGAGGGCGCATAGAGAATCAAAAGGTAAAATTTCGAGAGCGGGAGCATAAAAAGAAAGTGGTGATAAAAATGATAGAAACATTATCTTCAATTGTTTACAATGGTATGGTAATAATTGTTTTTGTAATAGTGGCGACTTTATTTACTATTATTTTGAAAAAATCTCAAAAATCAATTAAAATGAAACATAGTAAGATATATGTGCTGAATAACGAGATAAAACTGACAAAGGAAGAATACGAACAATTTTGTGAAAATAGTGATGAAGCCTTAAATAATACGACAATTAGTTTCAATGGTTTGTCAGTAGATACACAGGATGATACTGTAGATTTATATACGAAGAGTATCACAGTTGGAAATAAATTGATTTTGAAAGAAAATTTTGTTATTTCACGTAAAGGTGATAGGATATGAGTGAAAATTTAATAAACAGTAAAGAGGAAATTTTAGAGGGAGCATATAAAATTCCGAAATACGAGGAAATGTGTCGGAGATTTGATGTGCTTGAGAAATTATGGAATAATTTTCTGAAATCAGAAGGTCAGGGAAATTTGAAATATTATATTCATAAACAAAATCTTTTTGAAGTTATAAAAAGACAAGATCAAAGGATGTATTATTTTAAGATTTTTCATGGCCTAAATTGGCCATGTGAATATAAGTATGTTGCGGTTGAATGCTTTTGGATAAATACCTTAAAACCGTTTATTGTTCTTGATGAAAAATCTCCAATTTATGATTGCCCAAATGAAAAATTTTCTCTCTTCTTGATTATTTCTACCATAAGGGCTATGTTTGAAATATATAAAAAAGGAAAAGTTTTCACATATCCTTCTACTGAACGTATACATGAAATTTTGTACGACTTTAAGTATTGTAGTATGTCAAGGGAAGCAGTAATTTCTTTTGTTGAAACTTTCGCTGATACGTATGGATTAGGAATTGATTTTATACTTAACAAAGAACATGATATAAAGAAAGCATTAAGAAAGAATGGGATATTAGAGCTTTGGGAAGATTTATCAGAAAGTCCTAAATTGATTTAGTATTAGTTGTACTAGCAAGCTGATTTTCAGCTTGCCTTTTATTTCCCTCAAATATTTATTTGCTATAACTAATTTTAAGTGCAAGAAGAAATCGTTTCTAAATATTTGAATAGCACTTTTCAGTGGTTTATAATATTAAGGGTATGTCCAAGAAAGGAAATAGGAAAATCGATGTATTGAATAGATTGGGAAATAGGTTATACGAGGCATAAATATTTCTGAAATTTGTACCGTCTAAATTGGAAGAAGATATCAAGTATAAGAAAAAATCATAAAAAAATAAATATTAAGATGTCGTGTAGATACGCAAGTATTTATGCGGCTTTTTTATTTGTCTAAAATAATTTTTCACCGACATTGGTCTGGATAAATAAAATATTTCTGATATAATACTTGTTGAGAGAAATCTCGACTCAGACTAAGAATAGTGTCGGTACAAATGGGAAAGAGAGGTTAATATGGTAACGACAAAACCGACACAAGAAAAAACAATGAAAACAGTTTACTGCTTATACAGAGTTTCAACTAAAGGTCAGGTTGATAAAAATGACATACCGATGCAGAAACAGTCATGCCGAGAATTTGCTGAGCATCAGCCCGGATGGGTAATCAAAAAAGAGTTTCAGGAAAAAGGTGTTTCAGGCTTCAAGGTTTCGGCAAATGACAGAGATGCTGTTCAGGAGTTAAAGACAGCAGCGGAAAATAAAGAGTTTGACATACTTCTTGTATTTATGTTTGACAGAATAGGACGAATTGATAACGAAACCCCGTTCGTTGTGGAATGGTTCATTCAGCACGGCATAGAAGTGTGGAGCGTCAACGAGGGTGAACAGAGAATGGACAGCCATGTTGACAAGCTGATGAATTACATACGCTTCTGGCAGGCAAACGGCGAAAGTCAGAAAACATCAATGCGTGTAAAAACTCGCCTCCATCAACTTGTAGAAGATGGAATTTACACAGGTGGATGTGCTCCTTTCGGATATAGGCTTGTTAAAAGCGGTGTGGTCAATAAGAGGGGAAAGGAACTTCTGACTCTTGAAATTGACCCTATAGAAAAGGAAATGGTAAAAACCATTTTCGAGAAAACTGTCAAGGACGGCTACGGCTCATATGTAATGGCACAGTATGTTAATGACCGTAAAATGCTTACACATAACGGTGCAAAATTTCAGTCAAATACAATTAAGAGAATTTTGCAAAATCCAATCTACTGCGGTTACTATAACCGAGGCGGAGTCACCTCGAAAAGAGTTAAAGAGTTGCAGATAATTGATGACACAGTCTTTGATGAAGCACAGAAAATTCTTGAACAGAGGAAGTACACCAACGAGAAGAAAACTCAGCTTGCCCGAACAGCTAAATCTTCAACAATGCTTGGGGGTAACATTTATTGTGCCCACTGTGGCAAGAAATTGTGTGCAAACAGCTTTGTAGACAGATATACAACAAAAGACGGCACAACTCATAACGGTGGCAGAAGATTCCGTTACCTATGCTCAGGCAAAGCAATGAAACGCAACGAGTGTGACGGACAGTCGGTATATTCAGCCGCAAAGGTAGATGAAATTGTGCTTGACGCATTGCATAAATGCTTTGACAAAATCAAGGCTACACCAAAGGATGCAGCTATTGAAAAGAAGTACAGAACACAAATCTCTCAAATCAAGACTGAAATCAAAAGGCTGAATAAGGAAACCGAAACTCTGAAAAGAAAGCTCGGTGAGCTTACAGAGGAAATCGCAAATTCATTGTTGGGCGACAGCAAATTCACTCCCGATGTGCTTTCAATGGCTATTGAAACTACAAAGGGTAAAATCGCAGACAATGTTCAGCGAATAGCTGAAAAGCAGAATCAGCTCAATGACAAAGAAACCGATATGAGCAAGATTGATTACTACTATGAAGAATTTGTAAGCTGGGCAGACGAGTTTGATAATGCACCTTCCGAAAGACAGAGAATGATAATCTGTAAATTGTTCAAGGAAATTTTGGTAGGCAAGGGATACTCAGTACAAATCCTTATGGACTCTTCGTATGAGCAGTTTTTAATATAATTGACATTGACAATTTCAACTGATATAATTTAATTATAAAACAGATTACAATAAGAATATAAAAGGTTTAGCTACTGCATTTGACAGGTATATGAATATACACAGTCGAGAGCGCATGACTGTTAATCATGATGTCACTGGTTCGAGCCCAGTTGGGGGAGCCACGAAGGTTCGTAGAGCAATCTACGGACCTTTTTTTCATATAATAATAAATTAGGGGTTGATTAGAATGGCATATATGACTGATAATGAGTTTCAGAATTTGATGGATGAAGTATTAAGGATTGTAAAGGAATCTGAAAGTAAAGATGAAGCAGTTGAAAAATTACAAGGTTTAATCGAAAATAAGAATTCTATATTTTGAGGTAATCAATGTCGAGAAAAAATCATATAAAAATTGACGGTATGCTTATCAGAACCGATAAGCAATTCAGACATCTAAAAAATTCGCAGAAAGAAAAAATTAGTAATTGGCTTTATGACGAATACAAGAATGCTTACGATAAAATTGGAAAAGCACCTGATTCAAGAAGAAATGAAGAAATAGTTTCTGCTGTTTATGAAAAAATTGAAGAGTGCGGTATTTGGATTCCTTATTATGAGGTTGAAAAGTATTATTGCAGTAAAAAGAATAAGTATCGCAAACGGTATGAAAATGCAAAGCTATCTGCTACTGATTGATAAAACTTAATAATTTATGATAGAGTCAATTTTATAGAAATATAAAGTTGGCTCTTTTTTTATTTGGCAATCGTTTTAATTTTAGAATTAGAACGGTTGCCTTTTTTTATTTGCATAAAAAATTCAGAAAGGAATGATTAAAATGTACTTTACCGACACACCCGAACTCAGGAGGTTTGAAAGAGAGATGTGTCAGAAACCTAATTTTGACAGGCGAAATGATGATTGTGATGAAAATGAGAACGCACATTTCTCTGATAACAAAAATGTCAATACAAACAGAAAAAAAGACGGAGGTTGATTTTATGACAATAAAAATCAGGAGTCCTACTAATGGATATTGCTTGAATCATAACTAAAAAAATAGGAGATGTATAACTTGAACGAATATGAAAGACAGCGCAGAATCGCTGAAAGTACAAAGAAATTGTATCCGCCGGGTACAAGAATTGAGCTTATCAGTATGAAGGACCCCTACGCACCTGTTCCGGCAGGTACAAGAGGAACAGTAAAATTTGTTGATTCAATGGGAACGATATTCCCTGAATGGGACAATGGTCGAACACTTGGAGTAGTTCCCGGAGAGGATTCATTCAGAAAGCTCACACAGGAAGAAATCGAAGCAGAGAACCAATCCGAATCAGAAGTTGAAGATGAAACTCCTGATGAGGATAGCGGAATGACAATGGGAATGTGAGGTGAGGTTTAATCTATAAATCTTCGTTTGGATTGAAGATTTATGGCAATCAGATTTTTTGATATGTTTGCAGGCATAGGTGGTTTCCGTTCGGGACTTGAAGCCATAGGCGGTTTTGAGTGCGTTGGATACTGTGAAATCGACAAGTATGCAAAGCAGGCATATGAAGCAATGTACGATACGGGAGGTGAACTTTACTTTGATGACGCAAGAAAAATTGTACCCGAACAGTTACCCGATTTCGACCTTCTTGTTGGAGGATTCCCTTGTCAGAGCTTTTCAATTGCCGGAGCAAGAAAAGGATTTGATGACACAAGAGGAACGCTGTTTTTCGAGATTGCTCGAATTGCTGCCGTTAAAAAGCCTAAGTATCTCTTCCTCGAAAATGTTCCCGGTCTCCTTAACCATGACTCAGGCAAAACATTTGAAACAATCCTCCGTACATTGGATGAGTTGGGGTATGATGTGTGCTGGCAGGTACTTAACAGCAAAAATTTTGGAGTTCCCCAGTCACGAAATCGAGTGTTCATTATCGGATATCTTAGAGGACAATGTGCCGGAGAAGTATTATCTTTCACGCAAACAAGCGGAAAAGCTCTTATACAAAGAAAAGCCAACGCAGGGTGAGCGAATCTACTCATCTGAAGGCTTAAGCTGTACTCTTACAAGCGGCTCGGGCGGTTTCGGCGGCCATAGCGGACTTTATCTCATTGAAGATACCGAAAACTTTGGCTTGCCGATAAAATCTAAGACCAAAGACTGTTATCAGATCGCATATCCCGGTGACAGTATTGATACTGCTTTTTCTGGACAAAATTCAAGGCGTGGCAGAGTTGGAAATCAGATAGCACATACTCTGACAACTTCCGCAACGCAGGCGTATTATTTCATAGACCTGAACCCCGATCCGAAGCTGACAGAAATTGCAAGGTGCATAACTGCAAGGCACGATTCGGGAATCAGTAACCGAAAGGCTGAACATTCGGGAGTTTTTGTAGAAAATTCAGTTGTTCTCGATGACGATGAAAAATTCGCAGTTGCTTTTGTTGAACCAAACGGCGAAGTTCACATCGGCAGAATAAGAAAGCTTACTCCGAGGGAGTGCTGGAGATTACAAGGCTTCACGGACGAGCAGTTCGACAAAGCAAAAGCAACAGGACTATCCGACAGCAGGCTATACAAAATGGCAGGAAACGCTGTGACAGTGAATGTAATTTCTGAAATTGGAAAGATTATCAAAAAAGTAGAATATAAAAATTAAATAACAACAACTAATATCAATCGTTTCTGACAGCGATTGATATAGGTGATAAATATACAAGCCTTTGGTTGAGTTAAAAACTTAATCAACGGCTTTTTGTCGTTTCAGGGGCGATTGGTATTCCAAATTGGAGTGATGAATATAAAAACCCCTGTTAGTTGGATGGGTAACAAGACATCCATCCTTCATATTTTGTACGCCCTGTTTCCTATGAATTACGAAAGGTATATTGAACCGTTCGGAGGTTCGGGAGCTGTACTTTTAGGCAAGAAAAAGCCTGATAAGTTTGAGGTTTACAACGATTATAACCATAATCTTGTAAACCTCTTTCGCTGTATGCGTGACAGACCTATTGCGTTCATAAAAGAACTCGGATTTTATCCGCTTAATTCAAGGGATGATTTTAATGCAATCAGGGATTTCTTTAGACAGGAAAAGTTTGAGGATAAATACCTTAAAGAGGAATTGGAACTGACGAAGATTATTCTTCCCGACTTGAAAGCAGAAGAAATCATAGAGCTATATGTCAGAATGAAGCAGGACTACGATTTGCGCAGAGCCGTAATGTTTCTTAAACTTTTGCGATACAGCTATTCAAGCGGAGGAAAATCCTTTGCTTGTCAGCCATTTTCAGTAGTAAGCCTTTTTCAACTTATAGAGCAAGTGGGAAAAAGACTTGAAAATGCGGTGATTGAAAATCAGGATTTCGAGGTATTAATTAAGCATTATGACCGAGATAATGCCTTTTTCTACTGCGATCCGCCGTATTTTTCAAGCGAGTATGTTTATCAGTGCGGATTCACTTGGGATGACCATCAGAGGCTGAAAAACACGCTTGCAAATTCAAAAGGAAAATGGCTTGTATCATATAACGATTGTGAAGAAATCCGCAATTTGTATGACGGATATTCATTCTTTGATTTCACAAGGCTTCACAATATGAAACAGCGAATCAATGCAGGCGAGCAATTCCCCGAACTGCTAATCAGCAACTACGATATGTATGAAAGGCAGAGAAATAAACCGTTGCAGTTGAGCCTGCTTGACTTGACGATCGAACAACAAATTGATTTAGAACAAATTTTGAAGGAGTGTATTATTAACCATGGAAAATAGAATTTATGTAAGCATACCGCTTGACGCACTTATTGTATCAGGAATCACATCCGACTGTGCTGTGCAGATTTCAGCTGTGGACGGAGCAATTCTAATTGAGAGATGCGATGATGATTGCGATAATTTTGATGACGAGTGTAATTGTTGCGACTGCATCTGCGATGAGTGCAGAGCAGAGCTTGCGGAAAGCGAGGATGATTAATGCTTAAAATATACAGAGTCCTCGGTAAAAAAGGAAGAATTACAATTCCTTTTGAAATCCGTCAGCGAATCGGATTCAGATACAACGATGTTTTATCATTCACCCAGCAGGATGACGGCTCGGTAGTAGTCAGGAGAGAAAAAATCTGCGATAACTGTAATGAATTTGCTGAAGAATATGAGGAAAATTTCACCCTTGAAGATTTCCTCGACAGTCTGTCCGAGGAAGAACAGAGAGATGCACTTATTCACCTTTCTCTGTTGTGGGCAGAAAAGAAGAGAATAAGTTGACCGTTGATTTGGAATAAGGTATAATATCTGTATGATGAATCGGAATTTGTAGGAGGTAAAGGTGCATGGAAACTTGGGATGCCTATGATAAAAATTTTAATAAGGTTCATAATGCAACATTGATAAGAGGAGAAGCAATCCCAGAGGGTCTATTCCATTTGGTTTGCGATATTATTGTGAAACATACGGATGGAAGCTATTTACTAATGCAACGGGATAGACGTAAGCAGTTTGGTGGCATGTGGGAAGCCACAGCGGGAGGTTCAGCATTACAGAACGAGTCTCCTTTAGATTGTGCAATCAGAGAACTCCAAGAGGAAACGGGGATTCAATCTGATAACTTAGTCGAAGTAGGACGAGTGAGAAGTAATGACACAATTTATGTAGAGTTTTTGTGCGTTACGAACTGTAATAAAGACTGTATTACCTTGCAGGATGGAGAAACCATTGCATATAAGTGGGTAAGCAGAAGTGAATTAGTCTCTTTGAATAAGAGTGAATTAGTGACCGAACGTATGCAGAAATTTATAGAAGAATTACAGCTATAAATTCTAGTTTGTCTTTCAAAAATTTCTGGACATTTGAAATTCTTTGGATATACTTGTTGCTTGAAAGGACGGCGATAGTATGAAAAAGAAAATCGCAATAATGCTGACATTGATTTTAGCAACAGGAACATTCACAGCTTGTACGGCAGAAGAAAAAATGGATAATAGTTCTTTATCACCCACGGCTTCAATTTCCGTGGGTGTTTCTGCATCTGGGGAAAGTTCTGAAATGGCAACAACCGAAACAACAACCAACACCGAAAAAGCCACAGTTTCAAAAGAAACAGAGCCTTCGGGACAGAATGCCAAAACCGAAGAAAAAGCCGACTGTGGGCAAAATTCGGCGGTTGTTTCGGCAACGGATTCGATTCAAGAAACACAATCCAAGGTTCAGAACAACAGCAGGAATACAGCGAACAGTAATAAGCAAAAATCGGAATCGACTGCTAAAAAAGAAACTGAAAATTCTACTCAAAAGCCTGTGCAGAAGCCTACAGAAAAGCCGACAGAAAAGTCAACGCAAAAACCGACGCAACCGCCTACCAAAGCAAAAACGGTTGATGTTCAGTATGCGGTGAGTGCCTGCATAGCCTACGGTCAGCAGCTTGGAATGAAATACGATTCCTCACTGAACACAGGCAACGCAAGCTGGTTCTCGCCCACAAACGCTTCATACTATGACAGCACTTCGGAACTGACGGCGGATTGCTACGGCGATGTTGAGTATGTAGCCTACTACTACCAAAGTGACGGCATAGTTCCAAGCGACTTATCATTCAATGTAATTGCAGAAAACAACAAAATATATGTAGTTTACTGCTAAATAAAGTATAGACAGCACTCTTAATCGGGTGCTGTTATTTTTTTGAAAGGAATGATCTCAATGAAAATAAACCAAATAACTCTAACAGACCTCCGCCGTATGAACGGCAAGGAAGGACTCATCCTGCAGGGATGCGGAGGTGAAACACAGGAATGGGTGGACGGTATCAATAAAATGCTCACGGACAAAGGAATACTTCTTGACGATACAAAGTTTGAGAATGTTTCTGTGTTCAAGAGTGACGGCGTAACCTGTATTCTCTATCCCTTTGAAGATGTCCACCTTGATATCGGCAAGCTGGCAATGTGGCGATTGCAGTCATATACAGCCTTTGCAGGAATGTGGCTGTCCGATTATGTGGACAACAGGCTCGGCGGTTTTGAACCTGAACAGAACAAAGCAGAAAAGCTCAAACCCGACTGTGCATTAATAGGCTGTGATTCCAACATATTCAATCTTATGGGCATTGCAAGTCACACCCTTAAGCAAAACGGTATGGCTGATGAGGCAGAAATGATGTGCGCTCGAATAAGGGGTGCAGAAAACTACTGTGAAGCACTGAACATTATCGGCGAGTATGTAAATATCACAGACGGCAGTGAGCAGTCTGATGATATAGATGAAGATTATGGTGAAGGGCAGGCGATGAAATTATGATTGTATTTAAAACAGAATAAGACATCAATCGGGGCAAGTGTAAAATCTTGCCCCATATTTTTTATGAAAGGAATTTTAAAATGACGAACTTAATCAAAAATAAAAAATTCACAAGAATAACAGCACTCTTACTTGCGGTGACAGTAATATTCGGAACAATGTTCACTCTCCCCGTAAGTGCGGCAAGCGGTGATAAGGTTACAATCACCTTTGATTACTGTTATGACAGTGCAGGAAACATAATCAGATATAAGCAGACAACAGTCAGCGACGGTTATACTGTAGGTACAGTGGGCGAAGAACTGTGCAAGATTTTTGCAGACGGCAAAGAAGCCTACTGTATTGAACCCGGTCATACACTCTACTCAGGCAATACGCTGACCGAGGACGGTTCAACCGTCTGGAAGAATTTAGGCTCGGCAAAGCAGAAAGCAATTAACCTTGCTCTGCTCTACGGCAAACCCGGTTCGGGAAAAAGTTTAAGCGGAACAGAGGATCAGAAATGGGTGGCAACACAGCTGATTGTATGGGAGTTTGTTTCTGGTTGCCGTTCTACAAGCGAAGGCTATAAATGTACGAATACAAAGTTCATTGACGGTATCTGTGCAGGCGGAGCAAATCCCGGCGTTAAGTCGGTTTACAATACAATTTCAAAAAGCATTGCAAATTATTCAACCGTTCCGAGCTTTGCATCGGCAATCGCTTCAAAGGCTGAAACCTATGAAATGAAATACTCGGACGGAAAATATACTTTAACCTTAACCGACAGCAACAGTATTCTTTCAGATTTCAATTTCAAAACCACAAGCGGAATTTCCGTTTCAAAATCCGGTAACAAGCTGACCTTAACTTCAACTTCGCCAGTCAATGATGCAGTAACATTCAACTCTGCAAAATCAATGCCCGATGTCGGCAAAACTGTGCTTGTTCCCTATGGAGATGCTACTTTGCAGGATGTAATCAGCGGTGTTGAAAATGACGCTGACCCGATAAGAGCATATTTCAAGGTCAAGACAAGTTCAGGTAATCTCAAGCTTATTAAAACCTCCGAGGACGGCAATGTTGCAAATATTGAGTTTACCGTAAAAGGCGATGGTTACAGTAAGACAGTTAAGACAAACTCAAAGGGCGAATTTGAATTAACTGACCTTGTTCCCGGAAGTTACACCGTTACCGAAATTACAGACAGTAAGTACGAAACCCAGAAATCGCAGACCGTTAAGGTTGAAAGCGGTAAAACTGCAACCGTTACCTTTGAGAATATTCTCAAAAAAGGCAGTCTTGAAGTTGTAAAGACAAGTGAGGATAATTTTAACAAAGGTATTAAATTCCACCTTTACGGAACTTCACTCAGCGGTGCAAGTGTTGATTCGTACGCAACAACTAATGCTGACGGTGTTGCAAAATTTGAAAATGTCCTTGTAAGCGGAGATACTCCGTACACACTTGAAGAAGTTGATACTGCCGACAGATATGTTGTTCCCAAAAAGCAGACTGCACCTATTGAGTGGAACAAGGTAACGCAGAGAAGTTTTGAAAATGTGCTTAAAAAGTGGAATCTTACTGTTACCAAAACAGACGCCGAAACAAAGACTTCACAGGGTGACGCAACACTCGCAGGAGCAGTTTATGGTATCTACAACGATGGTAAGCTCATAGATAAATATACAACAGACAAAAACGGCAGTTTTACAACTTCATACTATGTATGCGGAGATAACTGGACCCTGAAAGAAATTGAGCCGAGCGAGGGTTATCTGCTTGACGAAACCGAATACCGAATCGGCGCAGAATCAAAGAAATACACCATTGAAAACAACAGCATTTCAATGGGCGTTACCGAGGATATTTTAAAGGGGAAAATTGCTATCATCAAGCACACAGATGACGGCGGTACAAAAATTGAAACTCCCGAAAAAGGTGCAGAATTTCAGGTATATCTGAAATCATCGGGAAGCTATGCAAAATCAAAAGAATCCGAAAGATATACGCTTATTTGTGATGAATACGGCTTTGCAGAAACAAAGGATTTGCCCTACGGAACATACACAGTTCATCAGACCAAAGGCTGGAATGACACAGAGTTCATTGCCGATTTTGATGTATTCATTTCTGAAAATAATAAGACTTACAAGTACCTCATCAACAACGCAAGCCTTGAAAGCTATGTAAAGATAGTAAAAGTTGACAGCGAAACAGGCAAACAGATTCCGTATGCAGGCGCAGGCTTTCAGATTTATAATCCTGACGGTAAACTCGTGACTATGACCTACACCTATCCCGAGATTACAACCATTGATACCTTCTACACGAACAGCGAGGGTTACCTTATCACACCCGAAACTCTGTCCTACGGCAAGGGTTATTCAGTCGTTGAGGTGCAGGCTCCTTACGGATATGTGCTTGATTCAACACCGATTTACTTTGATATTACAGCAGAAAAAACAAGCGAAGAAAACGGCGTTACAATCGTAAAAACCGAGAAGAAAAATACTCCGCAGAAAGGTACAATAACCGTAGAAAAAACAGGCGAGATTTTCTCAAATGTAACTGCAATCGGCGACGGATATACTGATGTAAACGGAAATGATGTTGCACTTCCGACTATCTATCAACCTGAATATTCTGTAAACGGTTTGTCAGGTGCAGTATTTGAAATCTATGCTGATGAGGACATTACAACACCTGACGGTACGGTAAGAGTAAAGAAAGACGAGCTTGTTGCAACGCTGAAAACAAACTCGAAAGGTACAGCAACAAGCAAACAGCTTTACCTCGGCAAATATCGTGTTGTTGAAGAAACAGCTCCTAACGGATTTGTTCTGAACAGAACTGTAAATCATATCGAACTCACCTATGCCGGACAGAACGAAAAGGTGACTAACACCTCAACATCATTTACAAACGACAGGCAAAAGGTTGAAATCGACCTTACAAAAATTCTTGAACGGAACGAGAAATTCAGCATCGGTAATAATGACGAAATCCTCAATGTTTCATTCGGACTTTACGCTGACGAAGATTTAAAGGCTTCAAACGGAACTGTTATTCCAAAGGACGGACTTCTTGAAATCATCACCTGTGATGAAAAAGGTAAGGCGACTTTCACAACCGACATTCCAATCGGAAAATACTATGTTAAGGAAATCAGCACTGATAGCCACTATATCCTCTCCGATAAAAAATACCCTGTCGTATTTGAGTATGCAGGACAGAATACGGCGACTGTTCATATCTCGGTTAATGACGGTAAATCAATCACTAACTATATTATTTACGGCACAATCAAAGGCTTAAAGATTGACCGTGAAACAGGCGAAAATATTGCAGGCGCATTATTTGGCTTATTCAGCATTGATGAAACCGAATTTACAGAAGAAACTGCAATTCTGACAGCCGAATCAAATAATGAAGGTGTTTTTGAATTTACCGATGTTCCCTACGGCAAATACATTGTCCGTGAGTTAAAGCCTGCTAAGGGTTATCTGCCTAATAAAGAAAACTATCCTGTAAAAGTTTCAGAGAATGATGAAATTATCGAAATCACAGTTGAAAACGATAAAATACCTGAACTCGGAACAACTGCAACTATCGACGGCAAAAAGGAAGTCGGCGCAACAGAAGTGTTCACTCTTGAAGATGTTGTAGAGTACAAGCACCTTGTACCCGGCAAGGAGTACACGATAAAGGGTGTGTTAATGGATAAAACAACAGGCGAACCTCTGTTAATTGATGAAAAAGAAATCCGTTCAGAAACCACATTCACACCCGAAGAACCATCAGGCAAGGTTATTGTTTCCTTTGAATTTGATGCAAGATATATCAAGAAAGATACTGACATTGTTGTTTTTGAAAGCCTTTACAGCGAGGATAAACAGCTTGCAACACACGCAGATATTGAGGATGAAGGTCAGACCGTAACTGTTAAAATCCCTGAAATCGGCACAAAGGCAAGCGTTGACGGCAAAAAGGAATTCACAGCTGACGGTGATATTACCATTGATGATGTTGTTTCCTACAAGAATCTTACTGTCGGAAAAGAATACACAATCAGCGGTGTTCTTATGGACAAGTCAACCGGAAAGGCATTCCTTGTTGACAGCAAAGAGGTTACTTCTGAGGTTACATTTACACCCGAAACAGCAGACGGTGAAGTAACAGTATCATTCACTTTTGACGGCTCTGCAATTACCAAAGACACAGAAATTGTTGTGTTTGAAATCCTCTACCGAGAGGGAACAGAAATTGCCGTTCACGCTGACATTGATGACAAGAATCAGACAGTAACAATTCATCCGCAGCCTGAACCTGAAAAACCGCAGACGGGCGACAATTCAAATCTTGGCTTTTATATCGGCTTGTGTTCTGTTGCTGTCGGCGGTTTAATTGCATTTCTCATCATCAAACTCAAGAAGAAAGATGAGGATGATGAATAATGCACAGGGCGTATATCTGTTCGCCATTAGGCGGAAATGTATCTGCAAATATTGAAAACGCAAAACGATATGCCCGATATGCGTTAGAGTGCGGTATGGCTCCGTTCATACCGCATTTTTATGCGCTGATTTTGAATGATGACGATGAAGAAGAAAGAAACCTCGGAATGCTTGCCGGACTTTCAATGCTTTGGGTGTGTGATTCGGTCTGGGTTTTCGGTGATGAAATAACCGAGGGTATGAAAACAGGGATTCGCTTTGCCGAAAAGCTGAACATCAAGGTCAGATATATATCGGAGAATGATTTAAGAAAATCGGAGGTAAAAAATGATAAAGTCAAGAAAAATTAAGTTGTTGAAGTGGATAGCAGGAATATCAGTAATACTGTTAATGCTCGGAATATCGGCAGTAACAGTCTTTGCCGCAGGAGATGTATCATCAGCAATCGAAAGCACATGGAACTCGGCACAAACACAGATTAAAAATGTTGTAAATAATGTTGTGTTCCCTGCTGTAGATATGATTCTTGCGATAATTTTCTTTGTTAAACTCGCTACGGCGTATATGGATTACAGAAAGCATGGGCAGTTTGAGTTCACTGCGCCTGCAATACTTTTCGGCTGCCTTGTGTTCTCGCTGACAGCGCCGCTATACATCTGGACGGTTCTCTAATATCGAATTTAGTCAATAAAAACAAGGCTGTTGTGTTGAATCATAACAGCCTTTTGCGAGGTGATTTATATTTTTGATTGGATAGGTGATTTCATCGGCGGTATCGGAAGTGCCATAGGCAGTGTGTTTGATTACCTCGGTGAACAAATCTCAAATGCTATATGGAACACGATGCTTCAGTGGTTTTATGAAACGATATACAACGCTGTTGCCGACTTCTTCACGATGATGGGAAATATGGGGGCAGATGTGTTCGACCTTGAATGGGTGCAGGCGACAATAAACCTGTTTACACTTTTCGGCTGGGCATTGTTCGTCGCAGGCACGGTCGTTGCCGTATTTGATGTGGCTATTGAATATCAGAACGGCAGAGCAAATATCAAAACAACAGCCATTAATGTGCTTAAAGGTTTCTTTGCCTGTTCGCTGTTTGGTGTTGTGCCTGTGGAGTTGTACAAGTTCTGTATCAGCCTACAAAACACATTTTCAAAGGATTTGTCCTCCATAATGGCAGGACAACAAAGCATTGATTTAGCCGGACAGAGCACAAGTGTTTTAGAGGGCAGTTTTGCAGTCGCAAACCAGACAACATTCGGATTGCTGAATCTGTTATGCTTAATAGCCTTTGCCTACTGCGTAATAAAGATATTTTTTGCCAACATCAAAAGAGGCGGAATTCTGCTAATTCAGATGGCGGTAGGCGCGTTGTATATGTTCAGCGTTCCGAGAGGTTATCAGGACGGCTTCAATCAGTGGATGAAACAGATAGCGGCTCTTTGCCTAACAGCATTTATGCAGACAACTCTGCTGTTCCTTGGGTTGCTGACCTTCCCCGACAATATGCTTTTGGGACTTGGAATAATGCTTGCATCAAACGAAGTTCCGAGAATTGCGCAGCAGTTCGGATTGGATTCATCGGTTAAGGTGAATATGACAAGCATCGTTCACGCAACTACAACTGCCGTTAATCTGACGAGAAGCGTTGCAAGGGCGGCTAAATAAACGAAAGGAATTTAAAGATTATGACCACTTATTTGTATCCGCAAAATCTAAAAGCTACCGCCAATCTGTGGCTGTGGAGTTTGCGGGATTTTGCAATTATGAGCATAGCGCTTTTATTATCAATCCTGATACTTGCACAGACGAGGATAGTAGTTCCGCTTGCAGTGACACTGTGTTTCGGCTTTTTGTCAATACGACTTGAAGATACAACCATTCTGGATTATATCCGCTATGCTGTGAAGTATTTTATTTCAACACAACAAATTTTTTATTGGAGGGAGAAAAAGTGAAAAAGCAAAAACGAAAAGGCAAATCAGTACAGGACTTGCTGGCCATAAAAACCTTTACGAAAAACGGCTTGAAGGTCGGCAAGGAAGAGCTTATTTTCTATATGGTTCAGCCGACCAATATTTCCGTTCTGTCGCACACGAATATTGAAATCAAGGTGCGCCACCTGATGATGGTGCTGTCATCCGTGCCGGATATTGAGATTACCTGTACCGATTCCTGCGAGTGTTTCGATACGAACAAAAGCTATATCAAGAGCAGGATTGAAGCTGAACAGAATGAAAAGGTAAGGAAAATACTCGCTAAAGACCTTGACTTTCTCGACAGTATTCAAACCGAAACCTCAACTGCAAGACAGTTTCTGTTCATAGCGAGATGTAAATCATCAAAATCAGAGAATATTTTGCAGAAAGCAAACAGAGTCGAAAAAATCATCTCAGATCAGGGCTTTGAGGTTACAAGAATGAAAAAAGCAGACATCAAGCGGTTTCTCGCAATCTATTTTGAGGCGAGTATGAACGGCGATTTAATGCCCGATTATGACGGCGAGCAGTATATTTCGGAGGTAGAAAATGAAAAAGAAAATTAGTACCATAGCTGTGATTTCCGTGTTCTCAATCATTATACTGTTATGCATCATTTCGATTGTGTCACAGAAAATTACAGAGCATAACGAAAAAGCAGAGTTTGAAAAGCTCGCAGAAATCGTTGCTGAAGAAACAACGAATACAGATACTGTAACAGAAACGATAAGAAAACCAAATCTGTTAAATGTCAGTGATTCGGATGATGAATTTCAAACTGAACAGCCTGTGTATTACACAACTTACTATCAGCCACGCTCTGTTTCCGATTTGCTGTCAATGAATAGTGAATGCTTCGGCTGGATAAGCATAGCAGGCACAAATATCAATTATCCTGTTATGCACACACCAAGCAATCCGCAGAAGTATCTGAACAAAAATTTTTACGGCGAGTATAGCTATAGTGGTACTCCGTTTCTGGATAGCAGATGTTCTGCTGACAGTACCAATCTCATAATCTACGGACACCATATGAACAACGGCACAATGTTTGCAGACCTCTGCAACTATACCGATTATTCTTATTTTACAGAACATCCGACAGTTGTGCTTGAAACGAAAGACGGAGTATTTGCGTACTCTGTCTTTTCAGTTATGAAAGTAAAATCCAATGATGATTGGTACAAATTTTTAACAACAGATTTGGACAAAGCCTATGAAAAATGGGTCAGTTATGCAAAAACAAAATCTCTGTATAACAAAGAAATTACACCTGTTTACGGTCAGCAGATTCTAACACTTTCAACCTGTTACGGATACAATCAGGATGACCGAATACTTGTGTTGGCAGTCCGAAATTAAAGGGGGTAAAAATTATGGGACTATTCAATAGAAAACCAAAGGTACTCACACCCGAGCAGGCAGAAGAAATATACACCAAAGATTTCTTTGATATGATTCTGCCGTCATCAATTAAGTTTTTTACCGATTATTACATTGTCGGCGATTCGTACCGCAGTGTATGGGCAGTCAGAGAATATCCGCCGAGTACGGAAGAGCAGGCGATTCTTTCACAGCTTGCAGACAGAAACGGCGTTACTCTCCGCATATACCACAGGCTTGTAGAGAGTATGGAACAGAGAAAAATAATTCAGAATGCCACACGCAAAAACAAGCTCAAATCAAGCGGTAACGATGTGAACGAAACCATCGAAGCACAGGGCAACTTGCAGGATGTTGTCACGCTTATGGCGAATTTACGAAAAAACAAAGAACCGTTATTGCATTGCTCCGTGTTCATAGAGCTTAAAGCCAAGAGCAAGCAGAAATTAAAGGAGTTACAGACTGACATTGCAATGGAGCTTACTCGCTCAAAAATTGAAGTTGACCGTTTGACTTTACGACAGAAAGAAGGCTTCCTGTCTGTAAACCCTATCGGCAGTAACCAGTTCGGAAGTTTGTATGAAAGAGTGTTGCCTGCTTCATCTGTTGCAAATCTGTTTCCGTTTAATTTTTCAGGTAAGACAGATCCAAACGGCTTGTACATTGGCAGAGATAAGTACGGAACGAATATCCTTGTTGATTTTGACCGCAGGACTGAGGACAAAACTACATCAAATATCCTTATTCTCGGCAACTCAGGTCAAGGTAAATCGTATTTATTGAAACTCATCCTTACAAATATTCGTGAAAGCGGAAAGAAAATCGTATGCCTTGATCCCGAAGCGGAGTATGAGGATCTGACAAACGCCCTCGGAGGTTGTTACATTGATTTTATGTCAGGTAAATATAAAATCAATCCGTTAGAGCCAAAAGCGTGGAATGACGGTCAGGACGAGCTTGACAAAGACGCACCGCCTGCATTTAACAAAGTAACCCGATTATCACAGCACATCGCATTTTTAAAGGATTTTTTCAGAACCTACAAGGATTTCACGGACGCACAGCTTGATACAATCGAAATTCTGCTTATGAAGCTGTACGCACGATTCGGCATTACAGACACGACAGATTACAGCACAAAGAAACCGTCCGACTTTCCTGTTATGTCTGACTTTTATGACTTGTGCGAAGAAGAATATATGACCTACGATCACAAGAGAAAGTATCTCTACACCGAAGAAATCCTGCAGGAGGTTTGTCTGGGTATTCATTCAATGTGCGTTGGTTCTGAAAGCAAATACTTCAACGGTCACACGAATATCACCGATGACAAATTCCTGTGTTTCGGCGTAAAAGGTTTGCTCGATACTAACAAAAGACTCAAAGACGCAATGCTCTTTAATATCCTTTCCTATATGTCTAACAAGTTATTAGGTGAGGGAAACACCGTTGCATCAATAGACGAGCTCTATTTGTTTTTGTCTAATATTACCGCCATTGAGTATATCCGCAACGCAATGAAGCGTGTTCGCAAAAAGGACTCAGCCGTGATTTTAGCCAGTCAGAACATCGACGATTTTCTGATTCCGAGCATTAAGGAATATACAAAACCCTTGTTCTCCATTCCTACCCATCACTTCTTATTCTTCCCCGGTAACATCAATCCAAAAGACTTTGAAGATGCACTTATGGTAGAGCCAAACGAGTACGCTTTAATAAAATTCGGTGAGCGTGGAACTTGTCTGTATAGATGCGGAAACGAAAGGTATTTGCTTCTTGTTCAGGCTCCCGAATACAAAGCCGAAATTTTCGGCAGTGCAGGGGGAAGATGATAATCATTGACAAAGTGTTTTGTGGTGATATAATAGAATTATGATCTTGTTTAAGTTGTATTTCTATAAAAAAGGTTGTGTAGTATGGAAAAAATATTGAAACAGAAAAAAATTGATTATTTACTTCATTTTACTAGAGCCGAAAACTTAGAAAATATTCTTAAGTACGGCTTGCTTCCCAAAAATGTTTTGCTTTATGAACGTATTCCTACAGTATTTAATGATGAATATAGATATGATAATTGTGAAGATGCAGTATGTACATCAATTGAGTTTCCCAATTATAAAATGTTTTATACTTTAAGGCAAGATAATCCTGAAGTTGATTGGGTGGTCTTGTTATTAGATGCAAAGATTCTTTGCGATTTTGATTGTGCATTTTGTTGTGAAAACGCAGGTAGTGCAAATATGTATCAAACAGATATCGAAAGTAGGAAAGGGGTAAAAGCTTTCTTAAAGTTATTCGATGAACAGGAGGGTTGCTATTCAAGAAACGAAATGAATCTTCCAAGCTATTATCCTACAAATCCTCAGGCTGAAGTTCTGGTTTTTGCTAATATTCCAGTAGAGTATATAAAATGTGTTTATTTTTATGATTATAAAACTATGAACAAGTATGCGAATCTATTTGATGATACGAATATGTGTGAGGTTAACACTTACTTTTTTTACGGAAGAAAAGATTATAATTTTTGGCAAAATTAATCAGGAGAGAGAATTATGGCAAAACGCCCTGTATTCGTTGTTTATGATCAAAAACCATTTTACAAAGAAGAATTTATAGAGTTTGAATATTTTAGTGGATTTGCTGTTTCGCAAAAACAAAAGTGTATAGAAAGTTTACACCAAGCTTTTTTGAAAAATAATATTAATATGAAAGTACTTGAAATATCAAGTAAGTCTAAGCAAAAATTGGGTATAGAGCTTAGTGCATTTAATTTAATCATAGAAACTAAAAAAGGACAGAAGTATTCTGTTGAATCGGCTTTCCAATCAAGCAAGGTTTTTGAAAATGGCGGACCATACACAGATCTACTTTTGCAAAATTCAAAGACTGCAAAAAAAGATAACAGACTAAAAAATAGCGGAAGATTAAAGTGTTTTAAATATGGAAATAGGGTGTTCAATCTGTATCCTAAGACTTATTTTTATGACTGGCTTTATGTGAATGCTTTATATTTAAATAAAGATTTAGCTAAGCAAGTGTTAGAGTTTGATGCGTTTACAGATATTGAGTTTAATCCTAATAAAGCAATAAACTGTCAAGCACGTTCTGCAGCTATTTTTGTTTCGTTATATAAAAATCAAATATTAGAAAAAGCTATAAAGGATGAAAAATTATTTCTTGATGAGGTATATAATTCTAAAATTAAAACTGAGTATAAGTCATATGAACAAATAAGTCTGTTATAAAAACTTTAATACAATTGGCCAATTGATTTATTTGAAATTAATTGGCTTTTTCTATTTGTGGGGGTGATTTTGTGAGTGCTACCATAGGTGCGGCACTGAAGAAAATAGCAGTTGCTCTGCTAACAGATAAAAAGGCCATAAAAACAATAGGCGGTATAATAATCGGCATAATCATAATTGTGGTTATGCCGATTATTGCTGTTGTTTCCATTTTTAACGGCAGTATGGATATTGACACCGACAAGCTCTATCAGTCCATACAAGAAAATATCTCAGCCGAGCAGATGGAAAATCTACAGCTTATCAACGATACGATGACGGAGGTTGAAAATCAACTCAAAAGCAAAAAACTGTCCGACTATAACACGCAGGCAGAGGTTATATATCTGTTCTCCCTGTCCGATAAATCAGAGGACAAGGACTTTGTAAAAAACTTTGTATCCTGTTTCAAAAAGAATCAGTCCGATGAGGATTTGATAAATGCCGTCAATCAGAAATTCGGAACAGAGATTAAGTATGACGAATTTCAGAAGATGATGCAGTCAATCAAGGGTGCAGAAATCAGTACCGCAGGCTTTAGTGATAAGACCACGAAAAATAATCTCGACCTTGTCAAGTGGTGCGAAAACGCATACAAAAACGGTTGGGGTTATGTTTACGGCGGTTACGGTCAGGTCTGCACTAAGCAATATCTTGACCAACAGGCGAGTCTGTATCCCGGCAACAATGAAGCAGGCGGTGAAATGCGACAGGTCGGAGAAAAGTGGCTCGGCAAGAGAGTCTGCGACTGCATAGGCTTGATAAAGTCCTACGCTTGGTGCAACGCTGACAGCGGAGAAATTGTCGCAGGCTCAAACGGCTTTACGGATTGCGGAGCAAACTCCATTTGGAGCAGTGTCACCGAAAGCGGCCCGATTTCAAATATGCCCGATACACCCGGACTTGCTGTCTGGATGGACGGTCACATAGGTGTGTATATCGGCAATGGTGAAGTAATCGAAGCACAAGGCACAGCCTACGGAGTTGTCAAAACAGAGCTTAACGGTCGAGGCTGGACGAAGTGGCTGAAGATACCGAATATCAAATATGTAAATCAAAGTAATAAGAAATGACGAGGTGATTTTTTTGAAAAAAACAAGCGTAAGCATAATGTATGATGATGAAAAGCTGAATGCAATCAGGCTGTATATGTCACAGCGTGATTTGGATTTCAAGGAAGAGCTTGAAAAATCGGTTGACAGCTTATACGCAAAATATGTTCCTGCAAATGTCAGAGAGTTTATTGATATGAAAGGTTCACAGGTAAAAACACCCAAGCCTAAAAAACCAAAGCCGCAGGAAGAAAATACTGAGGTGATAACTTGAAAAATCAAAACTTCGGAATAGAAATAGAAATGACCGGCATCACTCGCAGTACTGCTGCAAAAGTGATTGCCGGTTATTTTCATACAGACGCAACTCATGTCGGCGGTTGCTATGATGCATATTCTGTCCGTGATGATGACGGCAGGATGTGGAAGATTATGCGTGACGCAAGCGTCCGTTGTGAAAACCGTTCAGGGCAGAATGCAAGCTCTCTGTACTCGGTGGAGTTTGTCACACCGATTTGTAACTATGATGATATAGAAACCATACAGGAGTTAGTCAGAAAGCTTCGTGGTGCAGGAGCAAGAGTCAACTCAAGTTGCGGTCTGCATTGCCACATAGACGCTTCAAGGCATACCCCAAAAACGCTTCGCAACATAGTAAACATTATGGCGGCGAAAGAGGACTTGCTATACAAGGCTTTGAAAGTGAATGTTTCCCGTGAACATTACTGTCAGAAGATGGACACTCGTTTCCTTGATGAAATCAATAACCGTCCTCCGATGTCAATGGAGCAGATAAAGTCAATGTGGTATGACGGCGAAGATTACAGCTACCGACACTATGATGATACTCGCTATCACGCACTGAACCTTCACAGCGTGTTCTACAAAGGTACGATTGAATTTCGTCTGTTCAATTCCACCTTACACGCAGGCGAGGTCAAAAGTGCGATTCAGCTTTGCCTTGCAATCAGTCATCAGGCATTGATACAGAAGTCTGCAAGACACGCTAAAACTGTATCGGATAATGAAAAATACACTTTCAGAACTTGGCTTTTAAGATTAGGTTTGATAGGTGACGAGTTCAAAACAGCTCGTCATCATCTGCTGAAAAATCTTGACGGAAACATTGCGTGGAAGGATCCTGCACAGGCTGAAAAGCAAAAGGAAAGGCTTGCTCAAAAACGAGCCGCACAGTTGAACGATACAGTTCAGAATACAAACGAAAATATAAATATCAATGAACCCGAATCTGAAACTGCAACTGAGCAGAATGAGGATTCGGGTTTTGTTATGAGTATGTAGAAAGGATTTTAAAATGAAAAAGAAATTATACATTGCCTACGGCAGTAACCTCAATCTTAAACAGATGAAATATCGTTGCCCGACAGCTAAGCTTTTAGGCATTGGCGTGGTCGAAAATTACGAATTGCAGTTCAAAGGTATGCCTCACTGCTCCTATGCAACAATCGCACCGTGCAGTGGCAAGTCCGTTCCCGTTGCACTGTGGGAGCTTCAGCCGAGAGATGAAAAACTGCTTGACCGCTACGAGGGTTATCCTTCTCACTACTTCAAGCAGGACTTGCCTGTGAAACTGAATAACGGATCGGAACTGACTGCAATGGTTTACATTATGAATCTTAAGCAAAATTTCGGCTTGCCAAGTGCAAGCTACTACGATACAGTGTCGCAGGGCTACAAGGATTGCGGCTTTGACTTGAAAGTTTTAAACGAAGCCGTGAATGACAGTGCAGAGAAATTCTATGAAAACCTTGAACAGAACAATCTGTTTGATTCACCCGATGAAGATGACGGTGAAGATTTTACAAATGAGATTGGCGGTATAAACTTATGAACGAGAGAAAGAAATTGAAAAAGCAACTCAGCGATAAATATATTTTCAAAATGTATTTATCGGTGAACGAAGTTAAGAAAATACTTTCCGAAAATCCAAAGGACAAGCACGACACTCTCTTCGCTTCACTCGCAGTCGGCTGTGTAAAAATCAATGCCGTTATATTTCCGACTCCCGATAAAATGCTCCTCGGTTTTGATATTCTCGTTAAGGATACACCCGAGAGTGAGGAATGGATTTGCTATGATACACTATCGGACGAAATCAAGTTATCCCCTCGCAGTATAGAACAATCAATGTTCGATATTCTGAACCGTGAAGTCAAGGAGCACGGACTGTCATATACCGAGTGCAATTTTGAAGTAATAAACGGTAAATCAATAAAAGCAGAATAACGGCGGTATTCTCGCCACATTCGCCCTGTGTCGGCTTTTAAACAATAAGTCGGGAAAGTATCCGAAATCAAAGAAAAGCCGAAATCGGGCAGTTTGTGGCAAGATGTGAAAAATCAAAGTTACGGCAATTCGGGCAGTTTTTCAAGGGTAGGTATTTAAGCAGGATAAAGGCGTATTCCGTTGCAGAGCAACGGTCGCCGAAACACACCGACCGGCAACGCCGTTCGGGGATTTTCAAAGGTGTTACTTTTTTAGCATTGTGTTACCGATTGTATTCTATACTGCCCGATTGTGCCGATTTCAAGAGATTTTTTCTGAATACCCGAAGTGTTACCGAAAGGAAAGGTGAAAAATGGACAAAGATTCAAAGAGAATAGGACTGTATATCAATCAGGATTTGCTTAATACCTGTGATAATGCAATCTCAAGAACCAATGCAACATCAAGAAGTGAGTTTATTTCCTATGCAATAGAATTTTACATTGCGTGGCTAAACTCAAAAAATGTAAGTAAGGTGCTTACTCCTGCACTGGAATCCGTCATCAGTTCAAAAATTCTTGATACCGAGGATAGAATTGCAAGAGTACTGTTCAAGCAGGGCGTGGAGCTTGCAATGCTGATGCATGTTGTTGCGGCGACCAATGATATTACGGAAGGTCAGCTGAGAGATTTAAGAAAAATATGTGTTGATGAGGTCAAACGCAACAGCGGTAAATACAAGTTTGACGATGCAGTCAGGTTTCAGAAAGGATAAACAATGCCGAGAATTATTATGAAATCACCCTACATCAAACCGAATTCCAAAACTCATATCGGGAATTATGTTTCCTACATTGCAACTCGTGACGGAGTTGAAAAGGCTGACAGCACACAGAAGTTTATGGAAGCGACTTTGGTTCAGAAAAAGATTATCAATAAATTATTGAAAGATTATCCTGACTCAAAGGACTTGTATGAGTATCAGGATTATCTTGATAAACCGAACAGAGGTAATGCAGATGAATTGATTTTGCGGATTGCCGAAGCTCACGCTGAACTATTCGGCGACCGAGAAAAATATGTAAGCTACATTGCACAGCGACCAAGAGTAGAAAAAGTATCTTCACACGGTTTATTTACCGATGACGGTGTGCCGATAGTTTTATCCAATGTGCAAAAAGACGTTGCAGAAAGCAAGAGTAATGTGTGGACGCATATTATTTCTCTTAAGCGTGAGGATGCAGAACGGCTCGGCTATAACAATGCAAAAGCTTGGATGAATCTCATTCGCTCACAAAGAAATATGATAGCGGAGAATATGAAAATCGCTCCTGAAAATTTCAGATGGTATGCGGCATTTCATAACGAGGGACATCATCCGCACATTCATATGATTGCATATTCCACAAAGTCCAACGAAGCGTATCTGACGGAAAAGGGCATTGAAAGTATAAAGTCAAACCTTGCAAAGGTAATCTTCCGTCAGGACTTGATAAGTATTTATCAGAAGCAAACCGAGCATAGGGACAAGCTCCGAGCCGAAGCTCGTGACATTGTAGAGGATTTGGTTTCAAAGATTAACTCTGAAATATATATCAGCGCATCAATTCAGCATAAGCTGTTGGAGCTTGCCGACAGACTTTCAAAAACGAAAGGCAAAAAGGTTTACGGCTATCTTAAGCCCGATGTAAAAGCAATTGTGGATTCTATTGTTGAAGAGCTTGCAAGTGATGACAGAATCAAAAAGTTGTATGACCTTTGGTATGAGCAGAAAGAAAATACAATACGTACCTACACAGATGAAATTCCTGATAGAATTCCGCTTGCCCAAAACAAGGAATTCAAGTCAATCAAGAATGCAGTAATCAAGGAAGCATTGAAATTAAATCTCACGGAAGATGAAGCGGAAAAAAGCGAGAATACAGATGAAGAATCTGTTCCAAATCCCTTTAAACATGAAGAAAACACCTCTGCCGAATCAGTCTTTGATTCAGGCAGAGGCGTTTTATATCCTCATTATTCAATTAAAACCAACCGCAACAGCGTTGCAGTTTCCTCTCTTTATCTCCTGCGTTATCTCTGCAACATAATTCAAAGTAGGCTTCGCTTTGAAGAAAAGCGGAAAGTACAACGAACGGATAAAAAGTTGCAACAGAAGATTAATGATAAAAAGCAGGCTCAGGGGTTGAAAATGTAATCTGTAACTAAATACATCAAGCTTAACAAACTGAGATTTTATTATGCTAAGTTAAATTAATCTACAAGAAATCAATCACTAATTTTTGACAGAATATCTTTTATAGTATCACAATAATCCTTCGGATTATCCATAAACATACTGTGACCTGCATTTTCAATCCAATAAAAGGCTTTGTCAGGTGCTTCTATACTTTCATAATAAGCCTCAGCGTCTTTCTGACAAACTGCATAATCGCCATTTCCTGCAAGATAATATACAGGCACATTATAGGTTTTTGAAAGTGTATCAATATCAAAGCCAAAGAAAGCATACTCCATTATTTCTCTGTTCTGAGCAAAGAATTTTTCTGTATCCATTTGTGATATAAACCATTTCACATCATCAAAATTCATATCGGGGGACGTAATGCCCGTAATCATCTGAGAAAGTCCCGACATTTTCCCTTCACAAACAATGTACTTTGAAGTTATTGAAACAAGCTGACCGAGGTCATCAAGCGACATATCGTCATATTCACTGACCTGACTCATTCTTTTGATAAGTTCTGTAAGTTTTTGCTCATCCTCTGTTCCTTGGATTTCATCTTTTTCAAGAGCTGTTCGTGCGGCGTTGAGCTTGTTTTCATAGAGGTTTGTAATCTGACTGATGCCGATATAACAGCTTACATTTTCAGGATGTTCCTGCACATAGATACTGCCGATTACAGTCCCCCAAGAATGTCCTGCAATAATTACATTATCCTTACCAAAGCGTTCTTTTGCATATTCAACGATTGAATTAAGGTCATCAACAAGCAGGTCTATGTTGGAATTTGCATCGCATCCATTGGCGTAGTAAGTTCTTCCGCATCCACGTTGGTCATAGTTGATAATAGTAAGCTGGGATTCAAGTTCTCTCTGATAATAAGCCGAAACATATCCCATGGGACTTGCAGGACCTCCGTGAATGAAAATCATAACGGGATTTTCGGTATTTTCTCCACGAATCTGAATGTATTGTTTCATCCCGTCTATGTCTATGTATGTAGATTCCTGAATACCGGTTTCGGTATCAATTTTGTTTTTATTGCTGTTTATAAGGCGTGAAACAATAACTGACAGTAATGTAAGCACAATAACAGCCGTAATTGTAATAAGTATAATAAGCATAGCTTTTTTAAATTTCCTTTTCATAATTTCATACTTTCTATTAAAACTGAGAATAAATTAAATGATTGTTTCCGAATTCTGATTTTAAATCAGATATTTTTCAATATCATACCACACACGAATAAAATTGTCTATCAAAAAAATCATCCTGCCACCAAGGAACAACTGTGCCCAAACGCTGACAGGTGCCACCTGTCACGGTGATAAGAGAAGAACTACCCACTATAAGATATTACAGCAGAAAGAAAAAATATATTATACTCAAGGAAGTGATTAAAATATCAACCTACATTTATTTTACAAAAGAACAGCGAGAACAGGCAAGGCGAACCGACCTTGCTAATTTTTTAATCAGTCATGGCGAGAAAGTCAAGAAATCAGG
>OGXD01000208.1_pt1 | contig 50662 bp, 38 predicted proteins | sample 1576211 | NCBI WGS metagenome assembly OGXD01 (sample SAMEA3541470, study PRJEB24748) | human gut metagenome | biome: human gut; feature: human-associated habitat; material: faeces | place: China | collected 2012
TCCTGTGTGACCGTGCAAAATCCGTGCAGAAACCGTGCACTTACTCTGGAACAAACTAAAATCGACCCATCCGACAACGACTTGACGGCATTGGTTTGAGTGATAAGTGCCGCATTATGCATCCTCTCTTATTGTGATAGATGCACCCCGTATGGCAGCCTGTCGTTTCATGTAATTTTTTCTTACATGGAACGACATGGTCTTTTCGCTCAACTTGTTGTATGATAACGATATAAAAAGAAAGGATGTGCTACTATGAAAAGATTTTTCTCGCTTGTCACTACAGTTGTCCTCAGTGCATTAATTTTACTGGGCACCCCCATTGCTATCCATTCTACAGCAGAAACAAGTTCCTCTTCATCCAATTCAACTTCATCCACCAAAAGCAATCCAGACGATAAACCGGAATGTCCTACTCCATCCGTAGATGCCGTCACGCCGCAGGACGACATTACATGATATTCAAAATAAGATGTTCAGATACTTTTCTGCTTCTGTGCGGATAATCTGCAAATCATCTTCATATCCCATGACTTTGCAAATGTAAAAAGCTTCCCGATATCGTTCGACACTCTCCTCCTTTTTTCCAAGAAAGAAGTCGCATTCAGCTTCGATTTCCAAACACGAGTGAAGCACCTGATAATGTCCATATTTTATACATGCTTCTTTTCCGCATCTTGCCACCTTTGCGCCTTCCTCATACTTTTGCGACAAATCCAACGATCTGGCAAAATTATACAAAACCAAGGGAAGCATCCTGTTTGAAGTAACCGTTTCCGGAAGATGCCTTCTTATATATTGAAGCAGTCGATAGAAAATATCGGCTGCTTTTTCATTGTCACCGCTCAAAGAATACGCATTTCCAATTTGATTGACCAGTTTCATTTCATCCAATGTAAAGAGAAAGTCTTCAATTTTGTCCAGTTGAAAATCCGGTATGGTCATCCGAATGGCTTGCACCAACATTTGAATTCGCTCGTCATTTGAATATCTTTTATCCAATCCTCCCAAAAGGACTTTCGATCGAAGAATAAACTGTTGTGTGATTTGATCATCTGGCTTTACAATTTTCTCAAGCTGACTTATTTTGTCAAAGCCATCCTCAACGCACTTTAGCGCATTACAGGCAACAATTTCTTTCTTGAGTGCTTCTATTTCCAGTTCTTCCGGTGTTACCAGCGCATAATATCGGTCATCCGGCAGACCAAGGCGCTGTAGAATCGCATTGATTCGATTTCGGCTGGGAGTCTGTTTTCCGTTTTCAACTCTGGACAATGTAACAGATTCACAAATGCCTGCACAGACCTGCTCCTGTGTCAACCCGAGATCCAAACGCCGCTGGCGGATATACTCACCCAATTTGTAATTCTGCATTTAGCAACTCCCTCCAAACTTTAGTATTGCCATAATTGTAATATACTAGATTTTGCACATGTGTGCAAGCGTCTCTTGTGCAAACCTGTCGTCCCATGTAATTTTTTATTACGCCAGACGATATGGTCAATCGAAACTTTTTGTGATAAAATACCGGAACAGCAGATTAAATGCATTCTAAGCTCTTTGATATACACATGGAGGAAACAATGATACACTATCTGAAAAAGCAATGGAGGCTCAGTACCCTCACCGGCTTGTTTGCCATCATCGCCTATGGTGCTCAGGCTCTGATTCAACTTGCCTTGATGAAGGTTTTTGATGCCGTTGTATTGCTGGATCTGCGAAGTACTATCTTTTGCAGCCGGATTCTCCCGTGAGTAAAACAAATTCCCCTGTGTTTATGGTGATTCTTTTTACTGCTTTACAGGAACATTGTCAGGCCAAAACTATTCGCGCTTTGAACAATACAGTACGAGATGAGCTGTATCACTCCTTCCTGCGCAAGAGCCATACCGATTTTCATCAGTTCGATACCGGCGAATATCTCGCCCGGTTGACCAATGATGTGAAGCAATTAGAACAGCTCGCTTGGATTCCCTTCTTCGGCTGTGTAGGCAAAATTGCGCAGATCGTGTTCAGCGTTTTGGGGCTCGCCTTTTTGCATTGGTCGCTGGTTGTTTTTTCTGTGATCACAGCAGTTGTCCTTTGGCTTTCCCCGAAACTGTTCCAGAAAAAGTTGGAACTATTGGGGCAAAACTGCGGTGTGCAGCAGACTGCCGCCATCAACCATTTGAAGGACCTTCTGACAGGCTTTGACGTACTCCAGTTTTTTGGCAGAGGAAATCTCTTTCTCCAGCAGGGAAATAGGATCAGCGATGACATTGAAAAGCCCAGTTGCCAACTGAGCTATGGCAAATCTCGCATGGAGGCGTTGATTGGCTTTATCAACGTCGCACTTCAGCTCGGCTCGCTTGTGCTGATTGCTGCGCTGACCAGCATGGGACTTGTCACCACAGGCACACTTGCCGGTGGTGTCAATCTGATCGGAGGCGTGGCAAACGGCTTTAACAGTTTGGCCGGTTTGCGTCTCTCCCTCTCAGCCAGCAAGCCCTACTTTTGCAAGCTGTCAACGGTCGATACTGATTCCAAATCGGAAGAGATTGCCCCTATGTCACCGCTGAAAGCCACCATTACGGTAGATAGAGTTTCTTTCTGCTATGATGAGAAAAAGCCCATCCTGAAAGATGCCTCCTTTCGCTTTGAAAAGGGCAAAAAGTATGCCCTGACAGGACCCTCCGGCTGTGGAAAATCCACTCTGCTCAAGCTGCTTTTGGGCTGGCTGCCGGACTACATCGGTACGATTTCGTTTGACGATGTGGACATTCACACCGTTACACCCGCTCAGCTCCATGCAGTTGTTGCATCAGAGATTCAGAAGCTTTCATCACAATCTGACAGCACAGCAAGTAAGATTCAGGAGATTATTACAGATCTCCAGAATGATTCGAAAGAAACACTTGAGGTTATGAGAAGTACAGAAGTTCTTGTAAGAGAACAGTATGAAAAGCTTGCAGCAACTAAGGAAAGATTCAAGGAAGTTGGTAATGGCATTAATGTTTCAAAGCGTGGAACAGATGTTATTAAAGGCAATGCACAAGTATGCGACAGCTCAAGAGTTACCGTTGTTGATGTAATATCTAATCTTTCTGCTATATCAGAAGAGAATGCTGCTTCAACACAGCAGACAACATCTTCTATGCAGGAGCTTAATGCAACTATTAATATTCTTGCAGAAACAGCGGCTAAGGTTAAGGAAGTATCAGACCAGCTTAATGAAGATATGAAGTATTTTAAGATGTAATCAGAATAAAAATACCGGTTAAGTTTGTATATATTAAGAACTTAACCGGTATTTTTTTATGCTTTTTCTAGTACATTTATTAATTCCTTTAGCTGTGCCCGGATTTTCTTACGATTGATATCCGAATAACCAATTTCGTTAGCAATATGGTAAAGATATTCCTGAAAGTTCTGTACAATCTGTGGGTGATTGAAATCAAAAACCATGCTTGGCAGGGCTGTACGGATAAGTATTGCCTCAGATCCTTCGTTAACAATTATACATACGTTATCATCTGGATCGTATTGTATCGGAACAAAGAAATAGTCAGGATGTGTATCCATAATTCTTATAATATTCTGCAGATGCTTTGCATAAGAACGGGGCGTGTAATATACAGCTGTCTGTTGTCTTACAACAGGGAAAATAACCGGAACATGGCCAGCTATAACTTCTTCAGCAGTTGCCAGTGGACATATATCAACATTGCGTAAATCATCAAATACAGTGGATAACTGGTAAGAGGTACGCAGATTTACGCCAAGGCTGTCAGGATTATTATTAAGAAACTCTGTTATCAGTTCTTCCGGCATGGCTGCTGGAGGAAGACTCAATCCCTTCTGGATATGGTTTACATGGGTGTTTAAGATACGATGGAAACACTCAGAAACCTCCTCTGCTGATTCATATATATTCATGGTTGGCCTGCAGTAGGATAAAAATGTTTTGAATTCATTCTCTTTTATTGAAACAACTGCAGGTTCGGTTGTCATAACAGTAAATGAATTATCACTTACCGTTGAAAGACAGTCAGAGTAAACTGCAACATGCGGAGGATAAATTATGCTTATTTTTGAAAACAGATTATCACGCATGCGAGGATAGTAGTAAGATTTCACCCGTCCGGTAATATATGCCGGAACCCAGTAGAAAAACTCTTCAAAAAACTGAGTGGTATTAACAGGAGAAGGGGAAATCTGGCATATAGTATATCCATAATCTATCAATCTGAGCAGAAGCTTCTGTATAGAATTAAGAATTTCCTTATTATCAAATATACTGTAAACATCATCATCAATCCATACATATACTGTACCGTGGTCTTCAAGGGTAAGAAGATGGTTGATAAAACTGATAACAGCCTGTTTTTTTCCTTCGGACTTATAAAGAATACTGGTAGCATTGGGAATTACATCAATGGATTTTATTCCCATAATATTATTAGTGCCTGATGAAGAGATATTTTCATTAAGAATGCCGTCAACCAGTGTATTGGTCTGAGGAAGTTCATCCGCCAGCCACTGGTAAAGCATGTCTGAATATTCAGGCAAAGGTCTGGAATGATTGAATCTGCTATAATCAGATGCAAGAGCCAAAGCCTTTCTTTGATAGCTGAGTTTAATTGAAGAGGCAAAATAGTCCGACATTCGTCTTAAAATTTCCTTATTACGAGGACATTTTCTCTTACCACTGCGATACAGGCTTACAGCAGAATTATCGATGCCAACAGCACCAGCCAGAGTTGTGTTATTAGTGTTTGTTATATCCATCAGAAACTTAAATTTGTCATTAAAAGTCATAAGCTCTCCTTATGCAAATGCGTGAACGCCAGAAATAATAAGCGTTGTAAGTGTGCGTGCCATTTCATCAAGAGTAATACCGTCAGGATCGGTTATCCATTCATAATACGCGGAAACCATTCCGCCAGCGACAAAGCTAGAAATCAGAGGATATTGTTCAGAAGGAACATTCATCTTAATATCCCTGTTTACCAGCTCTTTGAGAAGAGTTTCCTGCAATGCTTTCTGGAGCCTGTTAAAAAGCAGGCTTCCGTTGTCCGAAGCAAAAAGGTCTCTTGCAATATCTGCATCAGACATAATTGTATTAAGAAATGCAAATAAAGTCTGAGGTGAGAACATATTATAATCCTCAGACATAGCACACAAAAGATCTTTAAGAGATGTTATAAGTTCATTAATCCCTTCATCAAGAACATCATTGACAGTTGAATAATATGTGTAAAATGTTTTTCTGTTAATGTCAGCCTGTGCAGCAAGCTCAGTAACTGTTATTGAATTTAGCTTTTTCTTCTGCATAAGCTCAACAAGTGCTTCGTAAATCGCTTTTTTAGTTTTTAGAATTCTGCGGTCAGCTTTAATTTCATGTGCAGAAGTAAAACTGATTTCTTCAGATTTTGCCATAATAAACTCCTATTAATCAGATTATAAAATATATATAAAATTGTTATGAAAATACTATGAAAAATGTATTTTGCAGTTAACTATATTGTACAACATTTGCAAATGATAGTAAACAAAATACGACAAAATGTTACATAAGTGCCAAAAAGAAATTAATTGACCTTTGAAAATATTTGTTAAAAAACATACAATGCTGATTGGAAACATATTGTATGATATTGGAACATTTGTGTATTAACTTGTGATTAAATATTAATACGCGGATAAATGATTTGACAGCAAGAGGTATCAAATGAGAAAGAAAAATGCATTTATTAATGTAACAGCCAGTATGGGGAGAGGTCTTTTATACGCTTACCTGTATATTATGTTCAGACCTAAGATATGTTATCAGAGCAGAAAAGCTAAAGAGGAAATTGAAAAAGGCGGAGTCATATTTATTGGCAATCATGTGGGACATAATGACGGACAGATGTTTTATATGCTGTTTAAGAACAGTGTCCTTATAATAGCCAAAGACTGGGCTGATAAGAAGATTTTAAAGTGGCTTACAAGCGGTGGTAAGTTTATTTCTGTAGACCGCTTTGGAACAGATATTACATGGATAAGAGGAGCATCGGAGCATCTTCGTGCAGGAGATAATATGATAATTTTCCCAGAAGGACATACTTCTAAGACAGGGGTTATGGATGAATTCAAGCCGGGCTTTGCAATGTTGGCAGTTATGTCAGGTGCAAAAATTGTTCCGGTATATAATGACGGAGAATATCATAAGCTGTTTGGGAAGAGACTTAAGCTGTATGTTGGCGAGCCGATGGAACTTACTAAAGAGGGAAAGGGGCTTAATGCGGAGTATCTCGCAGGTGAGTGTGCGAGGTTCCGGGAGGCTGTGGAGCAGCTCGGAAGGTAGTGACAGGACGGACGGGGCTGCGGCCGGCTGGAAAGCGTGCGGACTGCGGGGGTATGGCGTTTTGAAACGCGCTCCCGCTCGGTCTCGGACGCAGCGGTACTAGGCTCATCTGTGTAGGGAGTGCGGGCTGTTGAAAGCAAGCTTTCACCGCCCTCCCTCCCCACGGATTCACCAAGTGCCGGCGTCCTCAAACGGTTTCAAAACGCCATACCCCCTCAGCCCTTCGTTTCCACCCAGCTCGCAGCCCCTGATGTGCGGTCTGGCCGCCGGAGGCGGGCAGTAGTGGTGGGGTGAATGACAGACGAACGGGCAGCCAGCCTCCGGCTGGCGACCCCGTATTTAGTTAATAAAATCCGGAAGGTGTCAGTCGTAGGTTCACGGTTTATGGGTTAGTGTGGAAAAAACCGTCTGAGGACGCCGGCACTTAGCAAATGCGAGGTGAGAGGATGAAGTCCTCGCACCGAAGCAGGAGCTTAGTGACCGCTGCGTCCGAAGCCGAGCGGGAGCGTGTTTTTGGAGCATAAACCCATAAACCGTGAACCGTCCGTCGTCTGCACACCCCACCCACCGGATTTCATAAAATAAATCAAAAGGAGATTTTATCATGGTATTTGAGAAATTAAAGGAAATTTTTGGAAGGGTTATGCCACAGTGCGACCCGGCAACTATTACAATGGACAGTGTTCTTGCAACAGATTTAGGAGTTGATTCTCTTAATATGATGTTACTTGCTATTACTGTTGAGGATGAGTTCAAGATCAGATTCAGTTCTGATGCCAAGCTTGAAACTGTTAAAGATATTGTTGATTATGTAGAAGCTAACGTTAAATAAGAGGCGCTTATGAGCAAAGTAAAGACAGGGCTTGTACTGGAAGGCGGGGCTATGAGAGGTATTTTCTCAGCCGGAGTTCTTGATTACATGCTTAAGAAGGACATTTATTATGACTATGTTATAGGTGTGTCTGCGGGGGCAGGTAATGCAGTAAACTATGTATCCAGACAGGAAGGAAGAACGAAAAAGATAATTACCCATGAAAATGCTGAAAGCTATTATGGAGTCGGACAGCTTTTCGAGAATAAGAAGATTCTTAATCTTGAAATGCTGGTAGCCGAATATGCACTTAAAGATATTCCTTATGATTTTGACACATTTTTCGCATCTAAGACAGAGTGTGAGAGTGTTGTTGTTAATTGCGAGACTGGAAAGGCTGAGTATAAAGGGAATTTTAAGACTAAAGATGAATTCCTGAAGTGTCAGATGGCAAGCTGCTCTGTGCCATTTATATGCGAACCTGTTGAAATTGACGGCTATCATTATCTTGATGGAAGCATTATTGATTCAATACCGGTTGAGAGAGCAGTTGAGAAAGGGTGCGATAAGATTGTTGTTGTACTTACCAAGCCAGAGGGTTCTAAGCCTACGGATTATTCTAAGGTAAAGAAGCTTATCGAGTGGAGTTACAAGAAATACCCAGAGCTTTGTGAGGTTATGGCACACAGAAGGCAGGCTTATGACAGGCAGGATAAGTTCATGAAAAAGCTTGTGGAAGAGGGGAAAGTCTTTGTTATCCGTCCGGAGGAGCAGATGATAAGACACTTTGAGAATAATAATGAAAAACTTCTTCAATGCTATCAGTATGGATATGACACGATGAGAAAACAGTTTAGAACATTTGAGAAGTTTATGGAGGACAAATCCTCTCCTCGCTAGAGAGGCTCGGATTTTCCTGCGGAAAACAAGGAGGATTAATAATGAAGGTTTTAGTAGTAAACGGAAGCCCTAAAGGACCTAAGAGTAATACTATGCAGATGACGAATGCGGTTCTTAAGGGACTTAATGAGACTAATCCAGAAGCAGAGATTGAGCTTCTTACAGTTAAAGATATGGATATTAAGCCATGTATGGGATGTATGAGCTGTTGGGGAAAGACAGCAGGTCAGTGTGTTATCAATGACGTTATGCAGGATGTTCATGTCAAGTTCATGAACGCTGACGTTATTATATACAGCTTCCCATTGTATTTCTTTGGCATGCCGGGTCCAATGAAAACATTTGTTGACCGAATCATGCCACTTATGGAGACTTACAAGGGTAAGGTAAGAGATATCGGTGATGATGCATTTCACGAGTTCCGTTATGATATGGGTGATAAGAAGTATTATGTTATATCATCATGCGGATATGGAAGAACATATGAGATATATGACGCACTTATCAAGGAATTTAATTTTATCTATGGCAAAGGCAGATATCAGGCTCTCCTTTGTCCACAGAGTGAAATGTTTGCAATTCCACCAATGGTAAACCAGATTAATGAATATCTTAAGAGATATACAGAAATTGGTAAGGTTATGGGAAAAGGTGAGGATATCCCTCAGGATATGATTGACTACGCTTCGCAGCCAATGATTCCACAGAGAGCATTAGAGAAGCTTATGAACAATTACTGGGATGCAGTTACACCAGAGAATCCTCTTCCGGCTCCTAATTTAAGATAAGAGGCAGCTTATGAAAACATACTACATGTTTGGTGACTCACTTATGCGAGGAGTTATGCCGGATGAAGCATGGAATTATCACAGCTCAGATGCAATCGGTTTTGAGAAAATGCAGGCACAGTATAATATGAAGTTTGTTAATTACGCAATGCCAACATTCACATCAGAGAGAGTAAAAATGTGGCTTACACAGGTAATGTCAAGTCATCCGGTACCTGATGTGGCATTTCTTGAATGCGGCGGTAACGACTGCGACTATAACTGGAAGTCAATATGTGAGGGCAGATGTGATTATGAACATAGGCACAGAGTTGCCCCACAGGATTTTAAGAAGAATTATGAGGATATGATACATTTGTTACAGGAAAAGGGAGCAGCAGTAACAGCAGTAATTGCACCACCGATTGCTATTGAAGTGTATCTGTCATATCTGCTTAAAAGTGGAGTAGACAAAGATATTATGTCAGAATATGTGAACTCAGTTCAGCAGATGCAGGATGAATATGCCGGATACGATGACATAATGAGAGACACAGCTAAAGAAAACGGCTGTGAAATATTAAGTCTTCGTGAGAGCTTTCTTGCACTTGGCGACATGAAGGCATATTATAGTAAGGATGGGATGCATCCTAATGAGGCAGGATATGCACTTATTCGTGGTGATTTCGAAAAATATTTTGCATCTGCAGCAGGTATTATATAGAAAGATGAGGAATTATAATGTTTAATCTGCGTTTCAAATGTACTGTTATATCAAGCTGGCACATGGTGCTTCATGCTGTACCTAAGGCTAATAAAATGATTGCCAACAAGAACCGTTATTCAGAAACTGAACGGTTTGTGTATGCCAAGTGGATTATTAATTACATGAGAAAGCATGCCAGAACAAGAACCAGGGTGTATGGCAGAGAAAATATTCCAACGGACAGCAATTACATAATGTATCCTAATCATCAGGGCAAATATGATGCACTGGGAATTATTCTTGCACAGGAAAAGCCGTGTGGTGTCCTCTGGGGGAAAAAGCAGGCTGAAAGACTTATGAGCCGTCAGGTATGTGGTCTTATTGATGCAGTCGTTATTGATCTTGACAATAACCGTGACAAGGTAAGGGCTATTATGGATGTTACCAGACAGGTCAGGTCAGGAAGGAATTTCCTTATATTTCCTGAGGGAGGTTACACTGACAATAAGAATGAACTTCAGGAATTTCAGGCTGGCTGCTTTTCGTGCAGCTTACAGACTAAGACACCTATCGTTCCTATAGCACTTTTTGATTCGTATAAATCCATGAACAGCAATACATTTGAAAGAGTAGATACACAGGTACATTTCTTAAAGCCAATTCTTTATTCAGAGTATGGCGAGCTTAAGAAAAAAGAGGTCGCTGAGCTGGTTAAGAGCAGAATTGAGGAAAGAATGGCTCAGATTAAAGCTGGGAAAATTAATGAAAGCTATGAATTAATTGGATGATAAAAACACAGGCTCAGGGACATAATATGTTCCCTGAGTTTTTTGACGAAATTCTAAAATATTCGTTTCAATGGTTGACATGTTCTAAGTACATTGATAAAATGTTTAAGGTTTACTTAATAATAAGATAGTATAAGGAATAGTATGTTGTTTGGTAATAATAAGAAAAATGCAGAGTATATCGTTGATGTACATTGTCATATAATGCCAGGTATAGATGATGGTTCAAGAGATATAACAGAAACTCTTAAGATGCTTAAGATTGCACAATCAGAGGGGATTACACACATGATTGCTACTCCACATTTTAAAAGTGGGCATCATAATGCTTCACCGCAGAAGGTTAAGGAACTTATTCAATCTGTTGGAAAGGAAGCAGCCGCACAGGGAACAGATATTAAGCTTTACCAGGGCAATGAGATTCTGTTTCATGATGAGATGTGTGAGGAACTTGATAATGGAAGGATAAGCAGAATAAACGGAACTGATTATGTTCTTGTTGAATTCATGCCATCTGATCCATATCAGTATATAAGAAATTCTCTTGATGAGATTATGAGTGAGGGATATCAGCCTGTTATTGCACATGTTGAGAGATATGGATGTATGGTTGATGACATTGAGAATGTCAGGGGACTCAGCCGCATGGGGGTAGAGATTCAGGTTAATGCATCAAGCATTACCGGAGATACAGGTAAAGAAATTAAGAAGTTTGTACATAAACTTTTAAAAGAACAGCTTGTTGATTATGTGGGAACAGATGCCCATCGTTGCGAGGGCAGCAGAACACCTATGATGAAAGAATGCATCAGGATGCTTTATAAAAAATATGATGAGGGGTATGTTGATAGTATATTATATGGCAATGCATTTGACAGACTGTTAGCAGATACGAATAATTAAAGGAGAATTAAAGATGGAAACTAATAAGAGTACAGATGAGATTGAAATCAATCTTGGAGAAATATTTGCGTTATTGCTTCATAAGGTGTGGATTATAATTCTTGCAGCTGTTGTATGCGGTGCAGTAGGATTTCTTTACAGCTATTTTCTTATAACACCTCAGTATCAGTCTACAACTAAGGTTTACATCCTTAATAAGCAGAACAGTACATCAGTTACTTATAGTGATGTACAGCTTTCAACAACTCTTTCTAAGGATTATGAACAGCTTGTTACAAGCCGTTATGTTATAGAAGGTGTTATTAAACAGCTTAATCTGGATGAAACTTATGAAAGCCTTGTGGGAAAGGTTTCAGCAACTAATACAGATGATACACGAATAATTGCTATTACAGTAATAGATCCGGATCCTGAGCAGGCCCAGAAGGTTGCTAATGCGGTAAGAGATCTTGCAGCACAGCATATTACACAAGTTATGGATATAGAGGCTGTTAATGTGGTTGATTCAGCTAATCTTCCAACAAGCCCTGTTTCACCATCAGTTCCTAAGTGGACACTGATAGGGGTTGCTATTGGTATTATAATTGCAGTTGCCGTTGTTGTTATACAGCATCTGCTTGATGATTCTATTAAGAGTTCTGAAGATATAGAAAAGTATTTAGGTATCAGTACACTTGCACTTATTCCTATGAATCAGGCGGAGGAAGAAGCTGCCAGCAGAAGGAGGTCTCCCCGGAAAGATAAAGAGAAAGTAGTACTTGGTGCTGATGATGAGAAAGCAAGAAGCTTTAAATCATCTGATATTAATAAGAATACTAATAACAAGAACAGTAATAGAAATGCTGATGGCATAGAGTTTATGGAGGACTAGAGATGCAGGAGTTTTCAGTAAAACAGAGCAACCTTGATTTCAGAACCAGAGAAGCTTATAAGATGTTAAGAACTAACATAGAATTCTCAGGTGATAATAATAAAGTAATATTTATAACAAGCAGTACACCAAGTGAGGGAAAGAGTACAGTATCTTTTGAACTTGCTATGTCTTTTGCGCAGAATGGTATGAAGACACTGCTTATTGATGCGGATACAAGAAAGTCAGTTATGAAGAACAGAGGTAAGAAGGGGAAGATTAAATATGGGCTTACTCATTATCTTTCAGGAAAGAATGAACTTAAGGATGTTATATGCGTAAGTGATGTTCCTAATTTCTGCATGATATTTGCAGGCCCTGTACCACCTAACCCAAGTGAGCTTGTAGGTAATGAAAGATTTACTAAGATGATTGAAGAAGCAAGAGCTACATTTGACATGATTATCATTGATACACCACCAATAGGAAGTGTTATTGATGCTGCGGTTATTTCTAAGGTGTGTGATGGCGGAATTCTTGTAATCGGAGCAGGTGATATAAGCTATAAGTTTGCAAGAAAGTCAAAGGAGCAGCTTGAAATGACAGGGTGCAAGCTTCTTGGCTGTGTACTTAATAAAGTTGATATGGCAGGAAATTCTTATTATGGTAAGTACTATGGCAAATATTATGGCAAGTACTATGGACATGGGGATAATAATTAATTATTGAGATGATGGCGGCACATAAGTCAAATGTGTCGCCTTTTTTAGATTTAAGAAAGGATGTATGTATGAAGAAGATATTAAAATATACTGGACTGTCAATAAGTATTATTATGCTTACAGTATCTGTGGTGTTTATAGATCTTTTAATAAATGTCAGGGTTGTTCCAGTTAAATATTGCATCATTGCTGCAGTAGTGCTTGTTATACTAACGGCAGTAACAGCATTTACACAAAAGTGGTTTGTTCCAGGAATTATTACGAAGATAATTGCCATTATTATGATTGTTGTGCTTATTATGGGAAGCATTTACCTTAATCAGACAAGACATATGATAAACCGGATTACAACAACTCAGGAAGAAAAAATTGTTATGGGCGTGTATGTCCTTAACGACAGCGGATATGACAGCGTAGATATGCTTAACAATAAATCCATTGGTATAGGAACAGCTGCGGATCGTGAAAGTACTGATGAGCTTATTAAAAAGATGGGTGCAGATGGATTTACGGCAGAGTATCCAGAGTATTCTAATATAATGGAGCTGGCCAGTGCTTTGCTGCAGGGACAGATTGATGCTGCTATTATGAAAACAAGCAGTATTGAAATGATTGATGACATGGGAGATTTTACCGGGTTTGCGTCAGATGTGAAGCTTATATATAGTGGTGAATTTACAATTAAAGTGGAAAAGACAGAAGAGAATGTTACAGATAATTATATTTCAAGTGATGATGTTGTAAATGTATATATATCAGGAATTGATTCAAGAGGCGGTATTAATGAGGTAAGCCGTAGTGATGTCAATATTATCATGTCTGTTAATAAGAAGACACATAATATTCTTATGATTAATACGCCAAGAGATTACTATGTCCCGCTTTCTGTATCCAATGGTGTCAGGGATAAGCTTACACATGCAGGTGTTTATGGAATTGAGTGTTCCAGAAATACTCTGGAGATGCTTTATGGTATCAAGATTGATTATTATGTAAAAGTTAATTTCAGTGGATTTGAGAAAATAATTGATTCACTCGGAGGTGTTGATGTGACACTTGATTATTCAGCAACTCTTAGTCAGGCTGGAAATCTCACAGTACATAATGGTGTTAATCATTTTAATGGTGAGCAGGCACTTGCATTTGCAAGAGAAAGATACGCATATTCAGATGGGGACAGACAGAGAGGCCGTAACCAGATGATGATAATGGAGGCAGCAATTAAAAAAGCTTGTTCTCCGGCAATTATATCAAATTATACATCTGTATTATCAGAAGTGTCTAAAAATGTAATTACAGATATGAGTTATGATTTTATTGCAGAGCTTGCTCAGACACAGCTTAATGATATGGCAGTATGGAATATTACACAGATAAGTGTTACGGGAGCTGGAAGTTATTCATCAACAACATATTCAATGCCAGGGTGGTCGTTATACGTAATGATCCCAGATGAGGAAAGTGTGGAGAATGCGAAGGAACAGATAAAAGATAATTATAATTAACATTTTAATTAATATTTTAACGAAAAACATAGAAACTTATATGAAGGTATGATATTATTTTATTATAAAACATACGTGTTAACTGAATAGAGAAAGGAATTGACTATATGAGAATTAAAAGGTTATCAGCGTTATTATTAAGTGCACTTCTTATTACAAGTCCTATTGGATATATGACTGTAAATGGAGACACAATTGACGCAAAAGATTATTCGCAGCAGGTACAGTCTGTGGATTCTGCGTATATAGGAAGTTACATACCAAGTAGTCTTGATAGTGATGCTCCGGTATATGTATCGGATATTGCAACATATGCACAGAGAAATGTACCATCGGCATACCCAGAGGATGTTTCTTCATATAAGAAGGAACACCCATCAAGAAATCAGAATCCTTATGGAACATGTTGGGCATTCTCGTCTATAGGACTTGAAGAATTTGACCTTATAGCTAAGGGTCAGAGAGATTCTAGTGTTGACCTGAGTGAATTGCAGCTTATACATTTTACATTTAACTCAGTTATTGATCCGCTCGGTGGAACCAAAGGGGATTATTCTAAGTATTATAATAATAATACCAACATGTCATATCTGGAAAAGGGTGGTAACTACGAGTATGCAGTAAAGAGACTCAGCCAGTGGGTAGGAGCTGTCAATGAATCAGATGTTCCATATGCTGATGCCCAGACAGTATATAATAATGGTCTTGATAACAAATATGCTTATGATTATGATGTGGCACATTTACAGAATGCATACAGGATTAATGTTAAAGAGCAGCCTGATGTTGTTAAGCAGCAGATTATGGAGCATGGTGCTGTTGGTGCAAGCTATACTCATTATTATGCAGGAGAGAACCACCTTAATAATTCATATTATGATATGCAGGGAATTGTAAGCTCAGGTGGTGGACATGCAGTTATGATTGTGGGTTGGGACGATGATTATTCCAAGGATAATTTTGCGACAACTACAAAGCCTTCAAATAATGGTGCATGGCTTATAAGAAACAGCTGGGGAGATTATTTTGATTATTTCTGGATGTCATATGAAACTTATTCGCTTGCAGATACTGTTTGGGTATTTGATATGTCAGCTGATGATGGACTGGATAATAATTATCAGCTTGATGGCGGGCTGCATACAGCAACAGTAGGATATTATACAGGTGCAGCTAATGTATTTTATGTATCAGAAAAAGAAGGTGTTGCATCTGAAACTCTTAAGTCAGTATCTTTATCTTTTACACAGACAGCAGATGTTGGATATACAATTGATATATATACTGACCTTAAGGATGCCACCAACCCGCTAAGCGGGACTAAGCATGCTGAGGCGAGTACAAGTGGAAGAACAACTTTTGCAGGAATACACACTATTCCTCTGGAGGAAGAAGTGATTCTCAATCCTGGAACTTATTATGCAGTTGTTGTAAATATTGATAAGAAGGCATTTGAAGTTGAATATTCGTATTCAGAGAGCACTAATCCGGGGAAAACTGATGATAAGATGGTCTGGGAAAATGTAGTAAGCTATGATTCTGACTGTGAAGGAAGCTATTATTATAATGGTTATGGCAGATATGGAAAATATTATTATAACTTCTGTATAAAAGCATTTACATCAAATAATGTTGATTTGGGTGATGTATTAGAAGGATATACATTAAGCATGGACGGAAAGATTGATATGAATTTCTACATGAATCTTCCTGATAAACTGGTTAAGGACAGCAGCACGTACATGGAATTTACTATGCCTGATGGAAATGTGTCAAAGGTTATGTTAGCCGATGCAAGAAAGACAACTGACGGTTTGTATGTGTTCTCTTGCGGAATAGCAGCAAAGCAGATGGCTGATAAGGTAAATGCCAGAATTGTAAGTAATGGCGTTAAGGGTGAAGTTCATACATACTCAGTAACAGATTATGCTGAATCTGTAATTAATGCTGCAAGTGGAGTTTATTCTGATAAAGCTGTAAATGCAGTTAAAGCAATGCTTAATTATGGAACAGCTGCACAGCAGTATTTTGGATATAACACAGATAATCCTGCCAATTCTATAATGACGGATGATGATAAGAATATGGATATGGTTGGATTCAATACATATACAGGAAAGCTGGTTAATGCAGACAGTGTTTCAGGAATAAGCTATTATGGAAGTTCTCTTGTTCTTGAATCAGATACAATATTAAGGAATTATTTTGAGTTATCAGACGGATATAATATTGATAATTATACATTTTATGTGAAGGATAAAGATGGAACCAAGAATACCATTGTTCCACAGAAGGCAGATGCTTCATTATATTATATAGATATCAGTGATGTGAAAGCGTATGAGCTTGCTGATAATGTTAATATATATGTTCAGAAGAATGGAGATAGTGAAGATAAAATAATGATGCTGGAGTATGGTGCATATGTTTACGCCAGATATGTTGATAAATATTTAGATAATACGGCCCTAAAGAATCTTATGACAGCAATGTATCATTATTGTAATGCTGCTATTGAATATGTGCATGAATAGATTAAGTATGGAATATACTGGTCCTACAAAAAACATTTCCTGATTTTTATTTTTTTAGTTGGAATATATATTGATATTTTTAATATGCAACTATATAATAATTAGCAAGGCTCATTTTGAAGTGTGAATCAGTTGTAACATTTTAAAGTGGTTTTAAGTTGATATATTAATATGCGATATGTTATGAAAAGCCTTAAAATTATTGGGAGGGTAAAATTGATTAACGTATGATTAATGTAAACAAAACCAAAGAGAGTATTCAGAACGTTTTAATATTTATTACAGATGCAATAGCACTTATTCTGTCTTATTACATGTCTGGTTTTATATGGCTGATGGAAATAAGAAATAATACATTTCCATATATAATGAGTGTTCTTAATGGCAATATTATTACAATTATTATTGCTGTATTAATAGCTGCTTTATTCTGTAACATTAAAGGCGATGTACTTAATCGTGGCAAATTTGAAGAACTAGTTTCTGTTATTAAGAAAAGTCTTATTTCATCAGCTGTTATAGCTGTTTATGAACTTTTGAGTAAAACTGCACAGGGTGTTCCAAGAAGTGTGTATGTAATTACATTTTTTATGGGAACAGTGCTTATGTTTTTATTAAGGATGCTTGTCAAGGTATATATGAAGTATCGTAATGGAGGAAAGCGTGCTAACAGTATACTTGTTGTCACTATTAAAGACAGGGCAAAAGATACACTTACCAAAGCTGTGGCAAGGAATGACTGGATGCGTCGTATAGATGGTATTGTAATTACTGATGAAGATATGACAGGTCAGTCAATAGAAGGATTTCATGTAGTTGCCAATGTCCACTCAATGATGCGTTATATTAAGAATGAGATTGTTGATGAAGTGTTTATTGATGTGGATTACAAGACACGCGAAAGTATCAAGCCTATGGTTATGGAGCTTGAAGATATGGGTGTAGCAGTTAATCTTAAGCTTGAGATTCTTGACAGCTATAAGGATTTCGATTGTAAGCTCGGTTTCATAGGAAGTGTACCTGTCATTACATTTGCTAACAGAATATATGACTGGAAAGAGTTATTCGTTAAGAGATGTATAGATATTTTTGGCTCACTTGTTGGTCTTGTGTTTATGGTAATTGCAATGATATTCGTTGCACCTGCAATTATGATTGAATCTCCGGGACCAATCTTTTTCAAACAGAAACGTGTTGGAAAGAATGGCCGTTATTTTGAGATATATAAGTTCCGTTCTATGTATATGGATGCTGAGGAACGAAAGAAAGATCTTATGGCACAGAATGAGATGAGTGGTCTTATGTTTAAGATGAAAGATGACCCTCGTATAACTAAGGTTGGCAAGTTCATAAGAAAGACAAGTATTGATGAGCTTCCACAGTTCATTAATGTTCTTAAGGGAGATATGAGTCTTGTTGGTACAAGACCACCAACGGTGGGAGAGTTCAAGCAGTATGAAGGTCATCATAAGAGAAGACTTTCTATGAAGCCTGGTATCACAGGAATGTGGCAGGCATATGGAAGAAAGACAGTTAGTGATTTTGAAGATATTGTTAAGATGGATCTGGATTATATTGATAACTGGAGTATTATGCTTGATATTAAGATTCTGTTTAAGACAGTTCAGTCAGTATTAACTACTGGTGGACAGTAGAATAATTACCCCTTGTGGTATCGTCAGATACTGCAGGGGTAATTGTTTTATCTAGACATTATGTACATTAATATTGGATAATTATAGCAGAATTGCACAAAAATTGTTAACAATATAGAAAATATACATAAAAATTAACCATAATGCTTATTGACGCAAATCGGCGGTTGGGTTAAAATGATAGTAACTTTTGGTATAGGGGACATGCTGTAGTGCAACATGTCGAAAAGAGCATGTTATGTGCTGTTAATAACAGGAACTTTACTATGCCTACAATATAATAAGGAGGATTTTATGAAAAAGGGTAAAAGAATTTTAGCCGCTTTTTTAGCAGTGCTGATGGTTGTTGCTATTATGCCATTTACTTCGTTTAGTGGTATATTCACAAGCAAGGCAAAGGCTGCAGAGAGTGGCAAGAAGTACACTTTTGAGGGTACTGAACTTGAAGCAGCAGCGGCAGGAAAGTATACAGATGGTCAGGCTGTTACTGCAGGAACTGATGGATATTTTACTTTTTATATGAGTGCAAAAACTAAAATCGACTCAAGTGATAAAACATGGGAAGATGGTTACGCTTGTAAACAGAGAGTAAACTTTGGTGGTAAAGCAGATGTTGCTAATATGAAGAATCTTGTTTCTTTCAAGACATCTAATGCAGCAAAGGTAAAGGTTTATTGGGTAGAAGGTGGAGATGACAATCGTCAGATTGCAATCTTTGGTTCTACAGGAGATGTAGTAACTAAGACAGAAGTAACAGCAGCAAAGAATGCAACAGTAGTTTCTACATTAGAATTAGCAGATGCAGGAACATATTACCTTGGTGGTCTTGAGAATAACAATTATATCTTCAAGATTGAAGTTGAGGAGACAGCAGCAGTTGAAGAGCCAGTTGTTAAGGAATACGAACTTGATGGTGCTAAGCTTGAGACGGCAGCAGCAGGAAAGTTTACAGATGGACAGACTGTTGCAGCAGGAACAGATAATGCATTTACACTTTATATGAGTGCAAAGACTAAGATTGACTCAAGCAGCAAGACTTGGGATGACGGATTTGCTGGAACACAGAGAATTAACTTTGGTGGTAAGGCTGATATTGCTAACATGAAGAACTTTGTTTCTTTCAAAACAGAGGGTACAGCTAAGGTTAAGATTTACTGGGTAGAAGGTGGAGATGATAATCGTCAGATGGCAATCTTCAATACTTCAGGTGCAGTAGTAACTAAGACAGAAGTAACGGCAGCAAAGAACGAGACAGTAGTTTCTACATTAGAATTAGCAGATGCAGGAACATATTATCTTGGAGGTCTTGAAAATAACAATTATATCTTCAAGGTAATCGTTACAGATACAGTTGGTGGTGGTGATGCACCAGTTGTTACAAGAAAAAATTGGTCAGAAGTTGCTGCTCCAGTAATTGGAGAAGTGGCTCAGGACGGAGCAAATGTAACTGTTCCATTTACAATGGTTCTTGGTAATGATGGTGCAGATAAAGTAAGCGTTGTTATGACAGATGCTTCAGGTAATACAGAAACTAAGGGATATGCACTTGAAGGTGAAGGCGGAAAGGTTTCATTCTCTCCAGCTGCTTCAGGTGAGTATACATTTACAATCACAGCTTCTAGAGAGAATGAACAGGATAAGACTGGTAATACAGTTAAGCTTAACTTTGCTTATCCACTTTCAGCACCATCTATCAGCAGTGCAACAAGCATGGGTAATGGTACAGTAAGTCTTGCATGGCAGTCAGTTAAGGAAGCTACATCATACAATGTTTATGTTGGCGGAACAAAGGTTGGTTCAACATCTGCTACATCTTATGATGTTACAGGATTAACTGTTGGTACAAAGTATGATTTTGCAGTTGAAGCAGTTAGAGAGACACCAGCTGCTGTATCTGATAAGTCAACAATATCTGCAACAGCAACAGCTGAAGCTAAGCAGGTATGGGGATATATCGTATATGGTAACGGTGCAAGCGAGTCTAATTCAGCATATGAAGGAAACATTAATGAAACTGGTTCAGTTACATTAAGATCTGGAGCAGTAGATGCTAATGGAGTTCTTAAGGGAAGCGGTAATAACGGAAAATTAGTTCCAGCATCATTCGATGGTCTTAATTTCTATTATACAGCAGTACCTACATCACTTAACTTTACATTAAGAGCTAAAGTAACTGTAGATCAGTGGAGTTTATCAAACGGTCAGGAAGGCTTCGGTCTTATGGCAGCAGACAGACTTGGTGGTTCTGGATGGAACAATTCTTATATGGCTGTAGTTTCTAAGACAGAATATTACTGGAATGAAGAAGCTGGTAAAGTTACTAATGATACAACAGCACTTAAAGTATCTCAGAAGATCGGTATTGCTTCACAGGAGAAGAAGGGTCTTACTAAGGATAACATTGCAGCAATAGAAGCTAATGATACTGAAACAGTAAAACAGTTCCAGAGTGCTATGTATCCTCTTGAACAGAGATATGCACAGAATGTCAATGTTATTGGTAATGCTGTTAAACCGGTTGATGCAACAATAGAGAATCCTGTTACTGAGATGTATCTTACAATTCAGAAGAATAACACAGGATATTTTGTATCATACGAATCAGTAGATGGAACATATTCAACAACTAAGAAGTATTATGACACTGAAACATTATCACAGCTTGATTCTGATAATGTATATGTAGGTTTCTTCACAAGCAGATATGCACAGGCAACATTCTCAGATGTAACATTTACAACAATTAACCCATCTGATGATGCTCCAGCAGAAGAGAAGCCAATTGAAGAATTAGTAACTAATGCAGCATTTAATTCTAAGACTGCAACAGGTTCAAGTGATTATGAATTCAGATTCACAGCTAACTGTGATGGTGTTCTTTCTATCTGGGATAGTGAGAATAATGAAATTGCTACAGATGTAGCTGTTGCAGCTAATACAGTTGTTAAGCCTGCAACAACAACACTTAATGTTGGTAAGAATTCATTTAGATATGTATTTACACCAGATGCTGGCTATATTCCAGAAAAGGATATGGTTATGTCATCATATGAGCCTATTGAAGGTACATTTACTGTAACATACAGAACATATGGCGTTGAAGGACAGTCAATTTATGTAGCACCAGGTAAGTATGGTGTTGGTACTAAGGAAGATCCAATGAGCATCTATGATGCTGTTAAGTATGTACAGCCAGGACAGACTATTGTTGTTATGGAAGGTACATATTACCTTGAGAAGACAGTTAAGGTTGAGAGAGGTGTTAATGGTACAGCAGATAAGCCTATTCAGATGGTAGCTGATACAGAAGCTTCTTCAAGACCAGTATTTGATTTCCAGGGATTATGTGCAGGTATGGTACTTGCAGGTGATTACTGGTACTTCCAGGGATTTGATGTAACTAATTCAGCTAATGCACAGAAGGGTATTCAGCTTTCTGGTAAGTATAATACAATGGATAACATTATGACTTACCACAATGGTAATACAGGTCTTCAGGTTAGCAGATATCTTACAACAGATGAATTTGATATGTGGCCAGCATATAACTTAATTCTTAACTGTACATCATATGGTAACGCCGATGCAGGTTATGAAGATGCTGATGGTTTTGCAGCTAAGTTAACAGTTGGTGATGGTAATGTATTTGATGGTTGTATCTCATACAACAACGCTGATGATGGATGGGATTTTTTTGCTAAGGTTCAGTCAGGTTCAATTGGCGCTGTAACAATTAAGAATTCAGTTGCTTATGGCAATGGTTACCTTGAAGATGGTACAAATGCTGGTAACGGTAATGGATTTAAGCTTGGTGGCGACAGCATGTCAGGCAAGCATGTTCTTGAGAACTGCGTAGCATTTGATAACAAGGCTAAGGGTATTGATTCTAACTCTTGTCCAGATATTAATGTAATTAACTGTACAACATTCAATAATGAGTCTTATAATATTGCTCTTTACACAAATTCAGCTAAGAATACAGATTTCTCAGCAACAGGTGTACTTTCATACAGAACATATATGAAAGATAATGTTGAGCAGTTTAAGTTACTTGGAACACAGGACAAGACAAAGGTTGATAACGATACTAACTACTTCTGGAATTATGAAGGAACAGCTAAGAATTCAGCTACAACTGTAACAGATGACTGGTTTGAATCAGTTGATACAGCAATGGATTATGCAACACATGTATATGCATCACATAAGGTAACAAGAAATGCTGATAACACAATCAACATGAATGGTCTTCTTGTACTTACAGACAAGGCAGCAGCTAATACAGGTGCAAGAATGACAGGTACTCCATCAGCTAAGATTGAAATTCCTGAGGGAATTAAGGGACATAAGACAATATCTATAACAGGTAAAGATGTTGTTAAGGGTAATACAACAGATGTTGCAGTTATTCAGGGAACATCTACAGATATTGTGTGGACAATCGATGCAGATGCATCTACATTTGATTATATTATGGTTGATGATGTAGTTCTTGATGCTTCTAAGTACACAGTAGTAGCTAATGGTAACACAACAGTTGTTACATTCAAGGCTTCTTACATTAAGAGCTTAAAAGCAGCAGAGCATACATTCAGAGCATGCTTTACAGATGGTTATATTGCAGAGACTAAGCTTGAGGTTCTTCCTAAGACAGGTGATTTCTCTAGAAATATGATAGCTGTATATGCAGGAATTATGCTTATGGCATTACTTGCAGCAGCTGTAGTTCTTTTCGAAAAGAAGAGAAAGAGAGTTTAGTGTAAGCAAATAGTATAATAAAACATATGAATGAGGTCTGGTTATCCAGACCTCATTTTTGTATATAGATATATGATAATTATTGTACAATTATTACAAAGTAATATCTAGTTTTAACGACTTTCAGAAAAACATTTACTAAAAGTGTTATTGACTATTTGTTCTATTAGATGGTACTCTTATTACAGATTTATGAAAAGGAAAAGGAGGCTTTTTTCATGAGAAAAAGAACTAAAAGAATGTTGTCTGTTCTTATGGCAGCTTTAATGGTTGTTAGTATTATGCCGGTTAACGGCTCTAATAACATTGTTGCTAAAGCATCGACAGCAAGTGAAGAGTCTTCTGTTGTGACATGGTCAGCAGCAGATATTCTTGCAGCACAAGAAGGAGACTCAGGATTAGTGTTATGTGGCTCAGGATGGGCTAATAATAATGCTACAGATGACAAGACATTTGAAGACGGTTTTAGTGCATTAGGAGACAATGCCAAGGCAGGATCTACAAAGGCACAGACAGATGGAAAGACAGCAGCAGGAACAGTACCAGATAATGGATGCTATGTAAAATATACAGCACCTGTTAATGGTGAATTAGCTATTAATACTAAGATAGGAAAGGGAAAGACTTTCTATATAGTAGCGGAAGATGGAACCAAGGCAGCAGAGGTGAAAAATTCCACAGATGCAAGTACATATAATACTGTTAAAGCTAAGGTAGAAGCCGGTAAGACATATTATGCATACCTTGGAGGAGCAACAGCTCAGATCTGGAAAGTATATTATTCACAGTTAAATAAGAAAACTGTAGTTGACTGGGAATCAGTAGCAAAGCCAGTTATCAGTAAAGTAGAAGCAGGCTCAGATGGCTTTACAGTTACTGTTGAAGGAATTGTAGATGAGTATAATGGGGCTGAAGATATTGTTGTAACAATGCTTCATAATGATGGACAGGCTGGAGAAGCTGTTATAAAGAGATCAGAAGGAACAACAACAGTTAATTTTACAGCTCATGAAAGTGGTGATTATACATTTGTAGCAACAGCACAGAGATTAGGTTGTGCTGATAAAGCTTCAGATGTTTATGAAGTAAAAGATTTTGTACTCGGTGTTAAGATGCCAACTATTACATGGGCTGAAAACAAGGGTAATGGAGAAGTATATCTTGACTGGGTTAATATAAGTGATGCAAAGGATTATACTTTAACATATAAGGTTAAAGGTTCTGATGAAAGCACAGCAGTTAAGATTGATGGAATCACAGAAGGTGATTATACAGTTAAAAATTTAACAGTTGGAAGTACATATGTATTCAGTGTTGTTGCAAATAGAGCAGATGGATATTGTTCAGCTGTTTCAGAAAAAGAGTTATCAGTAACTGCAGATACACAGAAGAACTGGTATGTATCAACTGTTGGTTCAGCTCAGGAGACTAAGGCAACTATCACAGAGGCTGATGGTAATGCACAGGTTATAAATATTGCTAATGGTGATACAGCATCTACGAAAGTTGCTACAGTTGAAGCAAAAGATATTACTAATACAACAGGAAGTATGGAAATTCAGGCTAAGGCTACAGGAAAGATTTCTGATGATGAAGATGGATTCTCATATTACTACACTAAGGTTAATCCAGAGAAAGAGAACTTTGAATTAACTGCAACATTTACAGTAACAGATGCATCTCTTACCCCTGATAATCAGACAGGTTTTGGTGTTGTAGTTGCAGATACATTAGGTGTTAATAACTGGGGTACACCAAGTTATGTACATAAATATTTTAACTACTTTTCATCAATGATGTACAGCTCTAAGATTAATGCACCAACAATGCGTTATATCACAGGTTATACATCAGCAGATACATCTAACAAAGATGGTGTAGACAGAGTTAATAATAATGTTAAGTTTAACCAGTTAACAGGAACAAATATGTTCAAGGTTGGAGCTGAGTATACATTTACAGTAAGAAAGACTAATGATGGATACGAAGCAGTTGCAACAACAGAGAATGGAACACAGACACAGAAGCTTACAGCTAATGATTTTACATCAGTACAGGAAGATGGAACAGTAGTTGTAGGTGTTATGGTAGCAAGAAAGATTGGTGTTAAGATTACTGATATCAAGTTTACTACATCAGAAAGTAAGGGACTTGCAACATCTGAGGTCGTAGAAGACAAGGTAACACCATCAATCAGAGTATATTCTTCTAACACATGTGGAGCAGGTGAGTATGAATACACGGTAGTTCCTAATTGTGCAGGAACTTTAAAGGTAACAGGAAGTGCTGACGGTAAGGCTATTTCTAAGGAAGTAACAGCTGATGAGGTTGTAAGAATTCCAGTTGCAGTTAATGTTGGAAGCAATACTATTAAGGCAGAATTTGAACCAGCAGCGGCAGCTAATATTACATCAACTAAGACAGTAGCAAGCGAAACAAATGTTACTCGTAAGGTATATGGTGAGGCTGGACAGACAATTATTGTAACTCCAGATGGTAAGACAACTGGTGACGGAACTGAAGAAAGTCCATTAGATATTAATACAGCAGTTTCATATGCACAGCCAGGACAGACTATTCTTATGAAGAATGGTGTATATGATAAATGGATTACAATTAACAGAAGTGTATGCGGAACAGCAGATAAGCCAATTAATCTTGTTGCAGAATCAATCTCAACAGATGGAACTGATGGTGTAGTATTGTCAGGAGCAGGTCTTACAGTAATCGGAAGTTATTGGCATGTATATGGTTTATATGTAAAGGATTCATCAGGGGTAGGTATTCAGGTAAGCGGTAACTATAATACAATAGATATGTGTACAGTAAATCATGCGGCAAACAGCGGTATTCAGATAAGCAGAAACGGTGGAGCTGATAACTATGCAGGAATTCAGGGTAAGTTATGGCCAACAGGAAATCTTATCAAGAACTGTGAGTCATTTGATAACTGTGATGCAGGAAGAAATGATGCAGATGGATTTGCAGCAAAATTAACATGTGGTGAAGGCAACAGATTCTATGGTTGTATATCACATAACAATATTGATGATGGCTGGGATCTCTATGCTAAGTCAGTATCTGGTACAATTGGTTCAGTTACAATTGAAAACTGTGTAGCATACAACAATGGATGGCTTACAACAGATGATGTAACTGCAGCAGGTTATAACTATGGTGAAGGTAATGGATTTAAGTTAGGTGGTGGATACCTTAAGGGTGGACATAAGCTTATTAACTGTGTTTCATTTGGAAATCATGCAAAGGGAATAACAAGTAACAGCTGTCCAGATATTTCTATTACAAGATGTACAGCTTACAACAATGGTAATGCAGATTCATATAGCATAGGTCTTAATACAATGGATTCTATGCTTAAGGAGTGGAAGGTTAGCGGTCTTATATCTATGTCTAAGGCAGATTTAACTGCTAAGGCAGACCTTATTCCTTTCTCACAGCATGGAGATGATAACTACATTTATAATGGATCAGAATCATATAATAATCTTGGTCAGAAGGCTACAGATGAGTGGTTCGAGAGTGTAGATACAACAATCAGACCATCAAGAAATGCAGACGGAACAATTGATATGCATAATCTCTTAGTTATTAAGAGCGGTGTATTAAGCGATAATGTTGGTGCAAGACTTGATACAACAAGTGAAGAAGCAATAAGCGTTAAGCCACAGGCTGGCGAAGTTGTATCTCATGTATTTGAGTGGACAACAACTAAGGAAGCAACATGTACAGAAAAGGGTGAAAAGCATGGAATATGTACAATATGTGGACATGAAGAAACAAGAGAAATCGAAGCCCTTGGACATGAATTTGCCAACGAGTTCACAGTAGATAAGGAAGCTACTACTACAGAAGAAGGCTCTAAGTCACAGCACTGCTTACATGCAGGTTGTACAGAGAAGACTAATGTAACAGTTATTCCTAAGCTTACAGCAGGCAGCGAAGAGGTTAATCCAACACCTTCAACACCTGATAATAAGGATGATGCAAATGTTCCATCAACAGGAACAGATTCATCAGAGAAAGCACCTGCAGCACAGACAGGAGATACAATGCATGCAGTACCATTTGCATTGGCAATGATTATCTCTGCAGGAGTAGTTGTTATTGAGATTTCTAGAAAGAAGAAAGCAGTAAGATAATAACAGTTAAACAGATAATAATAATGGCTGGTGATATGAGTGAATCATATCACCAGCCAGTTTTTATATAAGCATTTTTATCTGTAATTCTGCAGAGTAGGTGTTGAATTAACTCCAAGAGGAGTTGTTACACCAGCAGCGGTTGTTACTTTGTAAGTAATTGTAATGCTCGAACCAGGAGCAATTGAGTTGCCAAACATATATGCAACATCAAGGTTGTGGTAAGTACCTGTATACATTCTTCTACCATTGCTAGTTTTTATATCTGAGATTGTTCCACCAGCAGGAGCAAATATATGGATATAACCAGTGATTGTTCCGCCGTAGCTTCCAAGTATATAATTTCCAGCATTAACTTTGTCAGCATTGCTTAATACATTGCTATAAGTTGCAGTTACATCATAAGTTCTTGTGCCATCATCATTAACAACCGGTTCACCGATTTCAGTATCAATATCTAAGAACCAGCCAAGCTTACAAGGATCAGAAATGCTAAAGTAAACACCAGTTTCCGGATTTTCCGGATCTTCGTTAAGTCCACCGGAGCAGCCTGCATTTTTAACAAGTTCCTGTTCTTCCTCATCTTCCATCCACATCATGACTGTACGGTTTTTAGCACCGTCTGAGAATACCTTATAATAATCACCAGCCTTCTTGACGTCAAAATCAGATACAAGCTTTGACATAGTAGCTTTGGCTGTTTCTGCAAATAAATCATCAACATAATCTCCAGCAGTAGCAGAAGCATTTGCATTAAGATACTTGTAATAAAGGTCATACTGCAGAACCTTTGTAGCATTTTCACTTGTTAATTCTGTACCATCTGAAAGTGTTACATTACCTATATATTCAAGCATTCCCTGAATAATAGCAGGTGTGAGAGAAACAACACCATTAACGTGTTCGGAATTCTTCTGTTCATATGCGAGCGCCCATATATACGCAACTCTTTCAAAATCTGGGTCAAAACATGCATCTCTTGGACCGTTCATCCATGAGCCGAAAAGCTCTTTTTCTTCGGATGTGATATTGGCAGCGGAAGGCGTATATGAAGCGAGAACCTTGTATACACTGCTGAAATTACCAATTGTAAGTACCCCATCACGGATGCGGATTGTACCTATAGAACCAGGGAAACCGCCAGAAGCACGGATTTCTGATGAATTCTGTGCAGCAAGCAGATATGTTCTGTCAGAGCCGTCTCCTATAAATGTTTTGAATAGAGGAAGGAACTCTTTGAGATTATCATATGAACCTGTCATTGAAGCAATCTGTACAGAATAGTCTGAAATCATGCTGTTAAGTCCCATTGGGAGATCAACCTGATTCATTGCTGTAACTATATGGTCTATCTTAGGCTCTATATCTTCAAGAAGTGAAAGATATGCGTTGATAGTGGTTATGCTGAAGCCATCATCAACTTTAAGTCCTGAAAGCGGATAGTCATTAAGTACAGCAACTGTTGGACGTGCAATATCTGAGGAAGCTTCCTGAACGAGATCAAGAAGTTCTTTGACAGAATCAATATATCCTTTGAATTTAGGGATTTTGTAAGCTGTCTTCCATATTTTTTTGTCAAATGTTTTATTAATATCTTTAATTGCTACATCAAGCTGGTCACATGCAGTTTCTGTGGCAACAGGGTCCTGTGCTTTAAGTCCAGCCATAACATTTTTAAGGTCAGCCTTAAGAGTGTAAGCCTGTTGTTTAACATCAGCGACCTCGCGTTTAGCAATCTTGTAGCCATAAGCACCGCCAACACCAATGGCAATCAGCAGACATGCGACAATGCTCAAAGTAATTATAAGTATGCGTTTTCTGCGCTTGCGCTGCTTAGAGTGTCTATGTGAACCATGATGATGTGAACTGTGGCGTGATTCATCAGAGTGGTGATGTGAATGATGTGAACCAGATTCTTTAGAATCAGAATATAAAATTTCGAAATCTTCTGACATGGAATCCTCCTTTTGTTTGGATTATTTTGTAAATATGTGTATACAAACACAACTCCACATTTTAACAGATGTTTAAGGTATTTACAATAATAGCCATAATATCTTATAATATTTTAATAAATTTATTAAAGAAAAGGATATCAGATATGAGTTTACTTACAGTAACCGGACTTACACACGGATTTGGCGACAGAGCGATATTTAACAATGTGTCTTTCCAGCTTAACAGGCTTGATAAGATTGGATTAGTGGGAGCCAACGGCGAAGGTAAATCCACATTTATGAATATAATAACAGGCAAGCTTATGCCTGATGAGGGAAAGGTTGAGTGGGCTAAGAATGTCAGAGTCGGATATCTCGACCAGCATGCTGTGCTTGAGAAGGGCATGACAATCCAGTCGGTGCTTGCGTCTGCATTTGACTTCCTGTATGACATGGAGAATCAGATGAATGAGATATATGCCGGGCTTGGCGACGCATCACCAGAAGAGATGGATAAGCTGATGGCGGAAGCGGGAACTATTCAGGACCTTCTTACAATGCATGATTTCTATATGATAGATGCGAAGGTTGAGGAAGTTGCAAGAGCATTGGGACTATCTGAACTTGGACTTGATAAAGATGTAACTGAGCTTTCAGGCGGACAGAGAACTAAGGTACTGCTTGGCAAGCTGCTTCTTGAAAAACCGGACATCCTTCTTCTTGATGAGCCTACTAACTATCTTGATAAGGAGCATATTGAGTGGCTTAAGAGATATCTGCAGGACTATGAGAACGCATTTATACTGATATCGCACGATATTCCATTCCTTAACAGTGTTATAAATGTTATTTATCATATGGATAATCAGGAACTGAACCGTTATACGGGTGATTATGATAATTTCCAGAAGGTGTATGCTGTGAAGAAGGCGCAGCTTGAGGCAGCTTACAATAAGCAGCAGCAGGAGATTGCGGAGCTTAAGGATTTCGTTGCAAGAAATAAAGCGCGAGTTGCCACAAGAAATATGGCGATGTCAAGACAGAAGAAGCTTGATAATATGGATATTATTGAGTTGGCAGCAGAGAAGCCAAAGCCAGAGTTTAATTTCAAGACAGCGAGAACACCGGGAAGATATATTTTCCAGACACACGACCTTGTAATTGGTTATGATGAGCCGCTTTCAAGTCCGCTTAACTTAGAGATGGAGCGAGGCCAGAAGATTGTGCTTACAGGTGCTAACGGTATCGGAAAATCTACATTGCTAAAGAGCATATTAGGACTTATTAAGCCTCTGTCAGGTGATGTTGAGCAGGGAGATTATCTTGAGATAGGATATTTCGAGCAGGAGACTCCAGCTGGAATTGAAACTACATGTCTTGAGGAGATATGGCAGGAATTTCCAGGATATACACAGTATGAGGTTCGTTCAGCCCTTGCCAAATGTGGTCTTACAACCAAGCATATCGAGAGCAAGGTTAAGGTTCTTTCTGGTGGAGAGCAGGCAAAGGTGCGTCTGTGCAAGCTGATTAACCGTGAGAGTAACATCCTTGTACTTGATGAGCCTACTAACCACCTTGATGTGGACGCTAAGGATGAATTAAAAAGAGCCCTTATGGCATATAAGGGCAGTATACTTATGGTCTGCCACGAACCAGAGTTCTACGATGGTCTTGCGACTGATGTGTGGGACTGCGGAAAGTGGACAACACGTATTTAATCATTAAAGTACTCAGGGAACATTTTCCTGATTGCATCAATATTTTCAGAATATCTGCTCATATGTCTCTGTGATATATGGGCAGCTTTTTCTTTATCTTTCTTCTCGATGGCGGCTACAAGTTCTCCATGGTCTTTCAGGATTCTACCTGTTTCTTTGCATCTGAAACTTAATATTGTAGTTCTGTCAAAATGTGGTGCCATGCTTTCTACAAGGTTGTACCATACAGTTTTGTCACACATTTTATACAGACTTCCGTGAAATTCTTTATCAAGTGTGAAAATCTTTTCTTCATCACCGCGTTTGATATACATTTCCCATAAAGCTACATTTTCATATAATGAATCAAGCTGGTTCTTTGTCAGTATATCACATGCTTCAACTGCAAGCTGTGCCTCAAGTACACAGCGTAAGTCGCGGAGCTGTTCTACAATATCTGAGTTAACATATGATACAAATGCTCCAATCTTAGGCTTTATCTCTATCAGTTTTGACTGTGCAAGTTCTAATTCTGCTTCGCGTAAAGGATTATTGCTGACATTCATAAGTGAGCAGAGTTCAGGTGCTTCAAGCTTCTGACCTGGCAGCAGGTTAGTGTGGACAATATTGTAAATAAGCTGTCTGAGTACATAATCTTTAGCTGCTTCGCCTTCTGATTTTTCTGTAATATTTAACATAAATACCCCCAAAAATGTTAATGATATATATTTTATAGCATATTTTTATTAAACTGTCTATTTTTTAACACTTGACATTTAGTTGATTGATATATATTATATAGCTCGAAATATATAACATATAGAGTAATATAAAAGATACGGAGGTTAATGATGAGTGAAACAGAAACAAAGAACAAAAAGATAACTCTCATTCACAAGTTGGCATATGGAAGCGGTAATATGCTGGGAAGCGGAGCTTTGGCGATAAGCGGAGCATGGCTTTTATATTTTTACACGACATTTTGTAATATGTCGGTTGTTAAGGCTACACTTATATTTTCAATTGCAACATATCTTGATGTAATTCTTAATCCTTTGATGGGATTTATTACAGACAGTTTTTACAGAACTAAGCTTGGAAGGAAGTTTGGACGAAGAAGATTCTTTATACTTACAGGTATTCCGCTTATGCTTCTTTATCCAATGCTCTGGGTAAAGAATATGAATTTCTTCTATTATCTTACAACTTATATTCTTTTTGAATTTGTGTATACAAGCATTATGATTCCTTATGATACGCTTGCTGTTGAGATGACATCTGATTTTAACCAGAGAACTTATCTTACAGGATTCAAGGCAATGTTTGGAAAGCTGGCAAACTTCTTAGGCGCAGCTATACCGGGATTCTTTATTGGAATGTTTGGCAAGGATTCACCACTGCCATTCTTCTATACAGGTGTTACTTACTGCGTAATTATGATTATTTCGCTTACATTCCTTTACTTTAATTCATGGGAGAGACCTTATGAAGATGTAGCAGAGGAGAATATTCCTAATTTCGTTGAGGGAATTAAGAAGCTTTTCGTTGATATTGCATCAACATTAAGAATCAAGACTTTCAGACAGCACCTTGGAATGTATCTGTTTGGATTCGGTGCGGAATGGCTTTTTACAGCGTGCTTTACTTATTATATAGTATTCTGTCTGAACCAGCCATCGACACTTGTATCAGAGCTTAACAGCTTGAGCAGTATCCTGCAGCTTATATCAACAGCTATATTCATTGGAATTGTAGCAAAGAAAGGATTTGCAAAGCCATTTATCGCAGCACTTTCTGTTGTAATCGGCGCAATCCTGTGCTTTTTTGGAATATTTGTATTCCATATAGCTCATATTACAGTTCTTGTATTTGGGATAATGGTTATATTTGGACTTGGAACAGGCGGTGTTTACTACATTCCTTGGACAGCGTATACATTTATGGCAGATGTTGATGAGGTAGTAACTAACAGAAGAAGAGAAGGTGTATATGCCGGAGCTATGACAATGGCTGGCAAGCTTATGAGAGCAAGCGTTGTCTTTATCTTAGGTCAGGTTCTTGCTGCATTTGGATTTGTTTCAGGTGCATCAACACAGCCACAGAGTGCGGTCAATGCGATAGCAGGTGTCCTTCTTGTCGGTGTTGGCGGACTTGCAATAATCGGAATTGTCTTCTCATGTAGAATGAAGCTTAACCACAAGACTCATAAGATCGTAATTGACGAGCTTGACAGAGTCCACTCTGGTGGCAGAAAAGAAGATGTTTCTGAGGAAACAAGAAGTGTAATTGAGAAATTAACAGGTATTTCATATGACAAATGTTTTGGTAACAATAATATTGGTTATAAGGAATGAGAAATTGAATAATAATTGATAGGAAAGCCCATAGAAGCAGATTCTATGGGCTTTTGTGTTAAAAAATCATATCAGCATCATAATCAGATATAATCCGACACATACGGAATTCTATGGAAAAGTATGTCATCCAGATGTTCAATAGCTTCATCTGATGCCTGTATCTTGTCCATGACGTGAAGCTTTTCAGCAGTCTTGTAACCAAGCATTAATGTAGTTAATGTGCCGATTGACATGGATATTTCGTAATCAGGCTGCTGTTCGGTTTCAATACATTTTCCGCTATCAAAGAGGTATGTAAAATAACCATTGTTCCATGCGAGAAGGTCATCTTCTATGTAGAAGCGTATGCATACAGATGGTTCGTCCGGGTCGCAGGCATATTTGGCAAAGAACTGTCTGATATCAATAATTCGCCCCATTGTGTATGGGCGGATTGTCTCTTTAATATCGCTGTCATCAAGTTCAAATGCGATTGGCTCACTGTAGTAATTGTTTCCACGGACCTCGTCAATCATTGAATCGTGGGCATGTATGAATTCCCACAAGCCAAGCTGTGCCTCGCGGTTAAGATAAATCATTTCTTTCACATGCATGACATCAGAACTTATCATGTATACCATATATCCGTAAGGTACATCGTCCTTAGAATAATAGATGGCAACAGAGGTGTCGTCCTCGTCCCAGCGCCAGTATTCTTCCCATGCAAGGTTGTTTCTATATAGACAGCCATGTGTCTTTTCAGCAAATTTGGTATGAAGCTCTTTAAATTCTTTGTCGTCCCATGAAACTCGTCTGACATAACCAGGCTCATTAAGCTTTCTTGGAATCTGCGTATCCTTGATTGTATAAGTCATCTTGTTAGAGATAATTTCCCAGCCAAGACCACGGTATAATGGAATTGAATATGGATACAGCAAAGCAAATGATTTGTGAGCATCTCTCATTCGTATAAGGCTCTGAATCATCAGTCTTTTCATAATTCCATGTCCTGTGTATTCAGGATAAGTACATACGCTTGTAACGAAACCTACACTGTATTTAACACCGTAAATGTTCATATCAAGTGGATACACTGCAAACTGTGCAATCAGATCATCACCATTGAAGCAGCCAAGTACATCAGCTCTTTGAAGAACTGGGAATTTGGACTGGGTAATCTCATCATCCTTCCAGCCTGTCTCAGCAAGCTCCTGTTCTGTTACCTGAAAGGCATATCTTAAGAGTGCATTGTATTCTTCAGCGTCATCTATAGTAAGAGGACGCAGTGTATAATTGTTTTCATCATTTCTGCTCATTGCGTTTGTTCCTTTTCTGTATGCGCGTTTTTTGTACATAATATAGCACTGGGGGCGGTTGTGGTCAAATACGGATGGACATTATACTTAATAAAATATTTATATATGATATATTGAATATGATATAAAATAATAATAATATACATATACAATTACATGAGATGATTTTGGAATAGATTGACACCGTATATGACACCATATATAATATAGATAGGGGGTATTTGTAATGTCCAAATGGGATAAATTATTAATGAGAATATCTAATTTATCAAAGGATATCCGCTTGTTGAAAGTGAGGCAATGAATAATGAAAACGCTTAACGATTATATGGCAATGAATTATCGTATGGAAATTATAGAGGATAGAGAAGAAGGCGGATATGTAGTTTCGTATCCAGAACTTCCGGGATGTCTTACATGTGGTGAAACTATTGAGTCAGCAGTAGCAAATGCTATTGATGCCAAAAAGGCATGGTTAGAGGCAGCTTTGGAAGAAGGAATAGAGATACATGAACCGGATAGCTTAGACGAATATTCAGGGCAGTTTAAACTTAGAATACCTCGAAGTCTGCATCGTTCTCTTGTAGAACATTCTAAGAAAGAAGGAATAAGTATGAATCAATATTGTGTATATCTTCTTTCTAGAAATGATGCATTATATTCTAAGTAAAAAGGAGGCACGCATGGCAATAAAATCAGAAGCAAAGCTCACCACATTTGAGGCGATTAGCATGATTGTAGGAAACAGCATTGGAACGGGAATAATAGCAGTTCCGTATCTTGCAACGAAGAACAGTATGATTGATGTTATCTGGATGGTAGGAGCAGCTTACATCATTAATGTAATTCTACATCTTATAATTGCGGAACTTTCGTATAACAACGGTGGAGTACAGCTTGTAAAAAGCTTTGAGGGCGAACTGTTCCACGGAGTTATGAAGAAGGTGTTCAGCTGGATTGTTTTTGTGGTGTATGGGCTTGCGATTATGATAGGAGTGAGCGGCAATATTAACGGTGGGGCACAGATATTTGTGAACTGGTTCGGACTTCCACTATGGGCAGCGCAGATAATATATTATGTGATTGCCGGAATTGTTGTATTTATGGGAATGAAGGCGGTAGGAATTGCACAGAAATACGCTGTAATACTTCTTATGGGAATAGTTGCAGTTATGACAGTAGGAACATTTACACATCCAGTTAATGGATTCTATACAGCACCTTTTCATTGGAATAATCTGCTTGCACTGTATAGTATGGTTGTATTTGCAACATCAGCTAATCAGGCAGTTATTCAGGTTGTTAAAGGGCTTGACGGCAATCCGGGCAAGATAAGAAAATCAATATTCGCAGGCTTTGGTCTGTCGTCAGCGTTCGTGCTTATTGTGACACTTACAGTTCTTCTTGGAACTAAGGGAACAATAGATAAGGAACTTGCTTATATGCAGCTTGGAGAAGGCATCGGAAAATGGGCAGTTATTCTTGCAGGTATCTTTTCGCTTTTTGCACTGCTTACAACATTCTGGAGTAACACACTTGCTTTAAGAGATGTCGTGCATGAACAGGTTGGAATCGGCAACCGTGTAAGCTGGCTTATAGCGACAGTTCCATGTATATTATTTGCAATATTCGGAGTGAGCAGCTTTATAATACTTACAAGAATCATGAGCGGTGTAGTTGTACTGGTGAGCATAATGCTTGTTCTGACATATGGTAAATCAAGAAAGAAAGCAGGAGCAAGTCCTATATGCGGAGTGATAGGAACGCTGCCATTTCAGATTCTTATGGTAGTATCGACAATAGTTTCGGCTATAGGAGCATTAATACCACTCAGCTAAATATATAACAGGTATTAACTTTAGTGCCGGAAAGAAAGGTGTGACAGTATGTATAAATCAGACAATTTAAAGCAGACAGACAATGAAACATTTACATTTACAATAGATAAAGATAAAGATTTTAAGATATTACAGCTTACAGACCTTCATCTGGGATTTGGTTTTATATCAAGAAAGAAGGATAAGCTGGCGCTAAATGCAGTAACAAAGATTATTCATAAGGCAAAGCCTGATATGATAGTGCTTACAGGAGATTCTATATTTCCATTTCTGCCAAAGGCAGGTACACTTAATAACAGAAAGCAGGCGTACAAGCTGATGAAATTCATGGACAGCTTTGCAATTCCGTATACACTTGTATTTGGTAATCACGATTGCGAGATGGGTTCGACTTGCAATAAAGAAGAGCTTGCACAGATTTATAAGAAAGGGAAATACTGCATATTTACAGAAGGTAGGAAAGAACTTACAGGTGTAGGAAACTTCTTTATTAATCTTACCGGCTCAGATGAAAATGTTTTATTGCCACTTGTTATGCTTGATTCTAATATGTATGGTGAAGGAGGCTGGTTTTACAGCGGATTTGACCGGATACATGATGATCAGGTGGAGTGGTGCATGAACAGGCTTAATGACTTGAAAAAATGTAATCCGGATATTAAGGCGATGGCATTTTTCCACATGCCGCCTGCGGAATTTAAGGAAGCATACCGTAAGATGAAGCTTGGTGATAAAAGCGTAATATATCAGCATGGCAGTATTGCTGAGAAGAATGAGCATTTTGGAATTTCAAAGTTTGAAGGAACATTTTTTAACAAAGCAGTGGAGAATGGCGTTATTAAATGGATGTTTTGCGGACATGACCATCTGAATACACTTTCACTTATATATAAGGGAATCCAGATGACATATGGAATGTCAATAGATTATCTCGGATATAAGGGGATCAATAAGAGTTATATACAACGCGGAGGAACGCTGATTACAAGAAAAGCTGACGGAGATGTGCATGTAGACATGGTTCCGCTTGGCGCGATTGTATCAACAAGAATAAGTGGTGTTAAATCTCAAAAAGGTGAATAAAGCAATAAAAAAGGCCTACCCAAGGAAGAGGGTAAGCCCTGCAATGATTTGAGCAAAAATCATTTACATGTCTAATATAACACACGAATTATAACAAAACAAGCAATACTTTGATTGTATTAGAATTTTACAATTCTACTAAAAAGGTTTTAAACCCAGTGTTTAACTGCTATTGCGTTTATTAAGCAGAGGTGCTATTATACTTGTGCTTTTTTGAGTACAATTTTATTTTTGAAGGAAATGAAAGATAATGCTTAATAAGAAGATAACCATGGATATGACGCATGGCTCACTATGGAACAAGATACTTATGTTTGCGCTTCCACTTGCGGCAAGCAGTATATTACAGCAGCTGTTCAATTCAGTAGATACAGCGGTTGTAGGAAGATTTGCGAGCAGTCAGGCTCTGGCAGCAGTTGGAAGTAACAGTTCGCTTATATCTCTGATGATTAATCTGTTTATTGGAATATCATTAGGCTCCAATGTGGTTATAGCACATTATATCGGACAGAAATCAGAGAAAAACATACATGCAGCAGTACATACAGCTATAGTTGTTGCCATACTCAGCGGAGTATTTGTCATGATACTTGGGCAGTTTATAGCAAAGCCGGTGCTTCTTCTGATGGGAACACCAGAGGATGTTATCGACCTTGCAGTTCTTTACCTCAGAATATATCTGATTGGCATGCCATTTATCATGCTGTATGACTTTGGTTCATCAATTCTTAGAAGTACAGGTGACAGCAAACGACCACTTTACAGCCTTATTGTTGCCGGAATAGTTAATACAGTGCTTAATCTGATACTTGTAATAGTATTTAAGCTTGGGGTTTCGGGAGTTGCGATTGCAACAGTTATTTCAAATGTAGTTAGTTCCTCTATTGTAATGGTTATCCTTATGCATGAATCAGAGCCTATAAGACTTGATGTAAGAAAGCTTACAATTGTGCCAAGAGAATTAAAGAAGATACTTACGATTGGAGTGCCTGCCGGATTACAGGGAATGGTATTCTCAATTGCAAATGTATGTATACAGAGTACTATTAACAGCTTTGGTTCAGCAACAATCGCAGGTTCAGCGGCTGCGCTTAACTATGAGTTTTTCTCATATTTTATGGTAAGTGCATTTGCACAGGCTACGGTAACATTTACGAGCCAGAACTTTGGTGCAGGAGAATATGACAGGTGCAGAAAAATATATCATATATCAATGGCATTTGCACTGCTGTCATGCGGACTGTTATCGGCAGTATTTGTGCTTGGAAAAGGTATGTTCTTAGGGTTTTATTCGACAGACCCGGATGTATTGTATTATGCAGAACAGAGGCTGATAATTGCGACTACATTAGAACTTCTTACTGCAGTGTATGAAATAAGCGCAGGCGCGATGAGAGGTCTTGGACATTCGTTGCTGCCGGCAATTATAACTGTTGTTGGTTCATGTGTATTAAGACTTATATGGATATCAACAGTGTGTAAAGTGTTCCATGAATTCTGGGTGCTTATCATAATATATCCAATCTCATGGATAGTGACAGGAATAATAATGGTTATAGCATACAATATAATAAAGCGGAAAGTTGTGCGTGAAGCAAGATAATAGAATAATTGATTTTTAGAGGAGAAGAGAATGCTCAGGTATTTTCTTCTCTTTTTTTATGTATATTAGTTATGCAAATGTGTATTTGAATATTGACAAAAATATTCTTGGGGGGGGGTATACTAAAATAGATGTTTAAAATATGAAAGAAAGATGGCATGAAAAATGAAAATTGCAGGCAGATTATACTATGTAATTACAGCTTTGGCAGTATTTCTGGCGGGTATCATGATGATTATATGGAGTATGACTGATACTGGAAAGGCAGATTACAAAGATACAGTTATTGATTCAGATAATACTGTCAGTTCAATAATAACATGTTCATCAGGCAATAAAGTTGATTTTGTGGCTTTGACAAAGGAAGACAGCAGAATATATGCATATATAGATATTGTTGGAACCGGAATAGAGACACCGGTAATAAGAAGTGATGATTTAACATCTGGGTATGCATTTACAAAGAGTAATAATACAAAGAAATTCTCAGAAAGAAACACCGTAATATTTCTTGACAGTGGCACATTTGCGGACATTACACAATATCTGGATAACGATTATGTGGACAGTCATAGAATTATTAATGTTTATACTTCAGATAAGGATATGTCATACAGAATATTTGCAGTAAGCAGTTATAGTGACACAGATATAAGCGGGAATTACGATTTTACATCTTTCAATGGATTTAGTTCATATATTACGGACATATCGGCAGCAGATAATAATTATTATCTGGATGCAGATACAGAATTTGACAGGAATTCAGTTGTAATAACCATATCAGTCCATATAGGAAATGAGAGGGTACTGATACTGGCGGTCAGGGAGTCAGAACAATGAAACACAGAACGATTATTAATATATTTACAGGTCTGGCTCTTGCAGCAGCGGTAGCAGTAATTGCACTGATAAGCATAATTTTAACAGGAAAGTCGCATTTGTATAATGCAGCAGACCGTATTGTTCAGGGAAATAACTGTGACGGTGGTAAAACTAATGAAGCTGTTATATTTAACAGAGAGCCATATGTATATAAAAAAGGTCTTATAAATATTCTTATATTAGGAATAGATGGAGAAGGTAATCTTTATGATAATCATTCGCCAGGAGATATGGGACAGAGTGATGCGGTTTATGTTGTAAGTATAGATACACAGAGCAAGGCAACTCATGTTGTCGGGATTCCAAGAGATACCATGACAACAATTGAGATGTCAGACAAGGATGGAAATACAGTTGCAGTCAATACAGGTCAGGTGACATTGCAGTATGGATATGGACAGGATATACAGCAATGTACAAGCCTTATGGCAAAATCGGTGTCCGGAATTCTTTATAACATACATATAGACAGAGTTGTTGTACTAAGCGTGAACTCAATAGCCATAATTAATGATGCGGTTGGTGGTGTAACAGTAACAATTGAGAATGATTTTACGGATGAGAGCGGAGAGGTATTAGATGAAGCATTTGTCAAAGGCAATACCATTCATTTAACAGGTGAGCAGGCAAGGCTGTTTGTACAGGAGAGAGACTGTAATGTAGCGGAGAGCGCAATGGACAGGCTGTTAAGGCAGGAACAGTATATGCAGGCATTAGAACCGCTGTTATATAAGAAAGTTCGCAAGAATCCATTTTTAATTATGAAAATCATTAAGGAGCTAAAAAGCAATGACATGCTGTACACAGATATGACAAATGCAGAGATTGTATATGTTTTTTTTCAGATAGCCGAAAGTGATTTTAATATGGACAGTATAATTACAATTCCGGGTAAAGTAAAAAAGGGTATCAGATATGAAGAATATTATACGGATAATGAATCATTAAAGAAACTCATTATGCAGATATTTTATCTGCCTGTGGACTAAGCGGTATTAAATCTGGAACAAGCAGATCTAATATATATATTTCTAAATATACATTAAGGAGAATAAGATGATTAAGAAACAATTAGTAAAAAGAATAACAACAGCAGTTGTTGCAGGATTGTTGTCTGTTATGATGGTTATGCCAGTAATGGCAAAAGGTAAGCAGGATGATGGTTTAATACATCCTTGGGGTTCAGAGAGTGGAACATGCGAAGAGGCTCTTAATTATGCAAGCACTGTAACTATGGATGCAGCTAAGTACGGGAAATCATATGATTTAAGTGTTACGTTTGATTACAATGGGAAATATCCAGGTTCATATCCGAAGCTATTAGGTCTTGACTCTACAGAGAATGTAATAAAGGCACTTGGCAATTCATATAAGCAGGGAGCTAAGGTTGAGATAATGGGTATGGTGACTATCCAGAAAACTGACGGTGAGGCTAAGAATCAGGAATTAGAGTTCAATGTATCAGGAGTAAAGGCAGGAGATAATATTAAAGTTATCGACAGAGATTGGGCTGCTGGATATGGTGTCAGCGATGAAGATGTAATTAATGTATATGATACAGAGGTTACAGATGGCAAGGTTGTTGTTACACTTGATGTAGTTGGTAATCAGAAAGATGTTACTGCTGGTGGCAAAGTATATAAAACAATACTTTCTAACAGCATTACATTTGTAAAGATGACATCAGAAAGTCAGGATAACAATGCAGATGTTTCTGAGAAATCACCAGAGTTTTCAGAGGATGCTAAGATAGTAGATGCTGATGGCAAAGAAGTAGAAAGCAAAAATGTAGTTGCTTCAACAGAGAACTTAAGCGAAGCTCAGGTTACAGAAGTTAAGGAAAAGCTTGCAGCTAATAATGTTGTAATTAACGACAACAGTATTGTAGATTATGTTGATATCAGCCTTGTTGATAATTCTGGAAATGTTGTAAAGCTTGAAAATGGTTCAGTTGTAATTACTATTCCTGCAAAGGAAAATGTATCAGCAGATAAGTACACAGTAAAGGTTTACCACATAAAAGCTGATGGTTCTATAGAAGAAGTTCCGGCAGAACTTACATCAGAAGGTGTAAAGATTACAGCAACATCATTCTCTCCATATGTCGTTGTATATTCAGAAAAGAGTGCAGACATTGCACAGGAGTCAGAAAAGACTGATGCAGAAATCAAAACGGGTGATGCTCACAATGCACTTGTGTACGCAATTGTAGCTGTTGTGGCAGTTTTAGCAGGTGGAGCATGCGTTTTAGTTAAAACTAAGAGAGCATAGAAAAATAATATTTAGAAATATATAAAAAAATGCTATAAAGACATGACCAGCAATCAGTCTTTATAGCATTTTTATTATAAGGAGCGAAGCCCTTAGATATTAGTATTAAGTGCAAAGGAATCACTATTCATATCAATAACGATATCCTTGCCGCTGTTAATCATGAACAGCTTAACATAGTTGGTAACAAATGCATATCCAACGGAAGTGATGAAACTATAGTCATTATCGAAGCCCTGCTCGTTAGCAGCATACTGTTTGTGGTTAGTTACGAGATAATCTAACATTCTGTCAGCAGACACACCGCGACCATTATTAGATATCAGAGGTTTGTTAATATCGTTCTTGTTTTCTCTTATATAATTCATGAACTTAATTTCATATAACACATGCTCAGACATCGGTTCCGGATACCATGAGTTATGTGGAAATGTAAAGTAATCTTCTATGTAATGTAAGGCATAGCCTAAAGACAAAAAAGAAAAACAGTTCATTCTGCCATGTCTTTCAAGACGCTGCAGCCTTCTTGAAATTTTATTGTAGGAAGAATCCCATGTATGTCCCTTAATATATGTATGCAGAAGAATATCCGGCATAATACTTCCAAGTCTTAAAGCAAGATTATGTCTTTTTTTAAGCTTAGGGGTAAGTCTTTTGGTTACGGTTACATGTCCGTACTTGTTCATTAATTTTCCTTTCATAAATGCTTTATATCCGAATAATAAATCCGAATATAAATAGTCCTTTAGTCCTATAAGAAAGTAACACCTTTTAATACATTTGTCTAGCACATTATGGAAAAGAATGCATGAAATTTATGTAAATTTATTTTGATAGTCAAGCAAATACAAATCTTACGAACATATTGCAATCAGCAGCACTTGTTTATGTATATAGATTCTGGCACAGTTTAGTTCTGATTTTTACAATTTATAATATAAATGAGGTCGTACAATTCAAAGCATACAATTGTTAAGGCAAAGGCGCCCAGTACAGCGGAATCCGTTGGCTGGGCGCTTTTCCTGTATATCGTACAGATTGCGGGCAGCCAGAAAGAGATGTAGAAAGGATGGTAGTTATGGGAGCAAGAATTGAAGAACATCCAATATTGGGAAAACAAGAAAAAGGAAGGCTTGTAACATTTTATTTTGATGGAAAAGAACTGACAGGCTATGAGGGAGAACCAATTGCAGCGGCTCTTAAAGCACAGGGAGTTATGATACACAGATATACAAAGAAAGAGCATAAGCCAAGAGGAATATTCTGTGCGATAGGAAGATGTACAGACTGTGTAATGGTTGTTAATGGAAAACCAAATATCAGGACTTGTGTTACTCCTTTAGAGGAGGGTATGAAGGTCCAGACACAGTATGGAGTGAGTGATAAACCATTTGAAGAGCAGTAGATGAAAGGAAGTGTGGATATGAAGCGATTTGATCTTATTATAGTTGGTGCAGGTCCGTCGGGGTTATCAGCAGCAATAGAGGCAGCTAAGAGAGGACTTGAAGTAGTTGTATTTGATGAAAATGAAAAACCTGGAGGACAGCTTTTTAAGCAGATACATAAATTTTTTGGTTCTAAGGAGCATAAGGCTAAGATAAGAGGCTTTAAGATAGGTGAGGATTTATTAAATGAAGCAGATGAAGCAGGAGTTAAGGTTGTTCTTAATGCAACAGTCTGTGGAATGTATCAGGACAAAGAGATTACAGTAAGAATTGGCGATGAGATACATCATTTTAAGGGAGATTCAATAATAATTGCCACGGGTGCAGCAGAAAATATGGTTACATTTCCGGGCTGGACATTGCCGGGGGTTATTGGTGCAGGAGCAGCACAGACAATGATGAATCTTCATGGAGTTAAACCGGGAAGCAGAATTCTTATGCTTGGCTCAGGAAATGTAGGACTTGTTGTAAGTTATCAGCTTATACAGTGTGGCTGTGAGGTTGTGGCACTTGTTGATGCTGCACCAAGAATTGGCGGATATGGAGTGCATGCAGCAAAGGTAGCACGTACAGGAGTTCCATTTTATCTGTCACATACGATTGTAACAGCAGAAGGAGATGACCATGTTACTGGAGTAACAATAGCAGAGGTTGATTCATCTTATAAATTCATACCAGGTACAGAAAAACATTTTGATGTAGACACAATATGTCTGGCCGTTGGACTTTCACCTATGTCACAGCTTCTTAAAATGTCAGGCTGTAAGATGGAGGATAATCCAAAGCGTGGAGGACAGGTTCCTATATGTGATGAATATGGAAGAACTTCTATCCCGGGGGTATTCGTTGCAGGAGATGTTTCAGGAATTGAAGAGGCAAGCTCAGCTATGATTGAAGGACGTATGGCAGGAATCGCAGCAGCTGAGTATCTGGGATACATAGATAAAACGGAATTAGATGAGAATTTAAAGAGTCTTGATGCTGCACTTGATGGTTTAAGACAGGGAATGTTTGCACCAAAGAACAGAGGTAAGATTATAGAAAAAACAGAGGAAGGAATCGACATTTCTACAACACTTCTTACTAAAGGATATGTTGCAGATGATGAGATTGAGAGATTTCCAGGTGTGACAACAAGAAAGCTGGGAGTTCATCCTGTAATGGAATGTACCCAGAATATACCTTGTAATCCATGTCAGGATGCATGTCCTAAGAAATGTATCAAGATAGGAGAAAAGATTACTTCACTTCCGGCTGTTGATGAAAGTGCAACATGCGTTGGTTGTGGAATGTGCGTGGCTTCATGTTCAGGTCAGGCAATTTTCCTTGTTGACGAAACATATGAAGAAGGCTTTGCAAGCGTTACGATGCCGTATGAGTTCTTACCTTTGCCAAAGACGGGTGACAGAGGAATAGCTCTTGGACGTAATGGACAGAAGGTATGTGCGGCAGAGGTTATCAGTGTGAAGTCTTCACCGGCATTTGATAAAACCAATCTGCTTACTATAAAAGTTCCTTCAGAATATGTTATGAAGGCAAGATTTTTCAAGAAAGAGGCGTAATCCTCCCCTCACCAGGGGCTGGATTTTGCTACGCAAAATAAGGAGGATTGAATATGCATGAAGTAAATGACCGTTCAAGGGATATAGGAGAATTCGTTCCGGCACCAGATGACGATATGCTCATCTGCCGCTGTGAAGAGATTACAAAGGGTGAGATAAGAAAAGCTGTTCATGAGGGGATGTGGACAATGACAGAAATAAGAAGATATTTAAGAACAGGAATGGGACTATGTCAGGGACAGACCTGTGCAAAGCTTGTTAAGGGAATTGTTGCAAGGGAATTAGGAGTATCACCTGCAACACTTGAACCGGCAACAAGCAGAGCACCAATGAGACCTACAGAAATGAGAATTCTTGGTAATGAAGCAGAGGACAACAAGGAGGTGTAATTATGGCAAATACAGCAGATGTAATTATTATAGGTGGCGGAATTATAGGTAATGCTATAGCCTATTATCTGGCAAAGAAAGGCACTGATGTAATCGTTCTTGAAGGCAGCGACCATATTGGAAATGGTGGCTCGTCAAGAAATGGTGGGGGTGTCCGCCAGTCAGGACGAGACCCAAGAGAGCTTCCTCTTGTTATGTACGGAATAAAGAATCTGTGGCCATCATTATCAGAGAAACTTGAAGTTGACTGTGAATATCATCAGGATGGAAATTTAAGACTTGGAAAGAATGACAAACATAAACAGATTCTTGAAGGGCTTACCGAAAGGGCTGTCAAGGTGGGACTTGATGTAAGAATGATAGATGGAGATGAAGTACGCCGTATTAATCCTTATCTGTCAGATGAGGTAACATGTGCAAGCTGGTGCCCAACAGATGGTCATGCCAATCCGCTTACAACAACATTAGGCTTCTATAAGACAGCAAGAAAGCTTGGAGTAAGATTTATTACGGGTGAAAAGGTAATAGAATTAAAGAAGATAAAAGGCAGATTAAGACAGGTTATCACCCCTAATAATATATATGAAGCAGATACAGTCGTTGTAGCAGCTGGCTATGAAAGTAAAGAAATTCTTGGTACAGTAGGAATAGATGTGCCTATGAGCAGAGTACTTATTGAAGCACTTGTAACAGAAGCTGAACCACATATGTTTGACCAGATGTTAGGAACAGCAGAAGCTGATTTTTATGGACATCAGACAAAGCATGGTTCATTCGTATTTGGTGGCTCATCAGGTTATGAGGCAGTCAATAAGGATAATGGAACCCCGATATGCAGCAGCATTACTGCTCCTTGTATATGCAGAGGTATTATGAAATATTTTCCGGATCTTGCGGATGCCAAGATAGTAAGGACATGGGCAGGCTGGGCTGACCAGATGAAAGATGGTGTTCCTGTATTAGGAAATGTATCAGAGGTTCCGGGGCTTGTTCTTGCAACAGGATTTTGTGGCCACGGTTTTGGAATAGCACCCGCAATTGGTCATGAACTGGCAGATTTAATAGTAGATGGAAAAACATCTATAGATATAAATGCATTGCGATATGATAGATTTAAGGCTAAAATATAAATAATATGGCTTGGACTTTTGGTGGAGTTATATATCTGCTAAAAGTCCAAACTTGTCGTTGACTTAAATGTAGGGGGAAAAGAGGAGGCAATATGGAGTATAAAACAGACAAATTAAGACCAACCCAGCCTTTTCTTGTATTGGAGACGCAGGATTTTAAGCAGGAAATATATCTTAATCAGGGGATATCACATTTCTACACATTCAGACTTGAAAAAACAAAGGAAATAACTACAGTTCCTGATAGTTGTGTAGATATGCTTTTTGAATATGGAGAAAATGGAATGACTGCTTATGCAATTGGTAGTCCTATTAAAGCATTAGATGTAGAGTGGCAGGGGAAGAAAGAGTATTTTGGAGTAAGGTTCATGCCTGGAAGCATGCCGGTTGGACTTAATGTGACATTGCGGGATCTTGTTGACTGCAGATTCTATCTGGAAGATATACTTCTTGATAATAATGGAACATTTGTAAGTGGGATGAAAAAAAAGAAGACATTCAAAGACAGGATTAATTATTTTCTTGAAGAATATACTAAACTGGAGATGAGACAGGAAAAGCCGTTTGGTAAGATGGAGATACTTATGGCAGTTAAAGAGCTGGCATATAATTCAGGAGGCTTGATGAGAATTTCAGAAATGGCTGACACAGTTGGATATACAGAAAGATATATTAATAAGATTTTTATTGAGCAGATGGGATTTTCCCCTAAGGTATTCTGCAAGATAATACAGTTTCAGAGAAGTCTGGAATTCCTTAATTATGGCAATGTGGATAATATGACGGAAGCAGCTGTTAATCTTGGGTATTATGACCAGCCGCAGTTTATAAGAGATTTTAAGACATATTGCGGAATGACACCTAAAAGATATCTTATGCTTACTAAGAGAATCAGATACAACAGCCTTGTTGAAAATGTGTCATAAAATATTCATTAATTAAAATGTTTATAATAAGTAATATAATTAAGTAAAAAGTGACTTTCAACGTTAAATATGCTACAATATGCAGGCAAATATAAGTGAACGGGGAGATTTACATGTCGCAGTTGACAAGAAAAGCAATAATGAAGTGTACACTTGAACTTGCTGAAAAAAAATCACTGAAGAAAATCACAGTTAAAGATATAGCCGATGAATGTGGTATTACGAGGAGCACATTTTACTATCATTTTTCTGATATATATGATGTATTGGATGGTGTTGTCCAGGCAAAGATTGATGAATTCAATGAAGAGTACAATGGTGAAATGGACAAGGTTCTTATGAGATTTATTGAATATAGTATAATCCATAGGAAAGTATGGGCTAATCTTTTTGATGCAAGAGGAAGAGAGTGGCTGGAAAAATATGTTAAGACACGAATTCATTATCTGGCACTTTTGCAGATTAGAAAAATGTCTGAAGGATACATACTTTCTATTAAGGATGTTGAGATTATATGTAGTTTCTATGAAGAAGCTATATTTGGATTGCTTATGAGATGGATTATTAAAGAAGAAAAAACCAAGACTGTTGATGAAATCAAGGATACCGTTGAAAGAATCGAGAAATTATTTGAGGGACAGCTTGAGCTTATTATATCTAATATGAAGAAGTAATTGTCGGGAGTACATCAATGGGGAATATTTTAACAAAACAGTTTTACAGGCAGAGAAAAGATTTTGAAGATTCATGTGCAGGAAGAGATGCAGGATTAACATTTCCGGAAGGAGTAAGATGCAGTACTGACATTGCATATGCTGATGATGGAATTAAAGCACATATGCTTGACATATACAGACCGGAAGATTCACAGGAAAAGGTTCTTCCTGTAATTATTAATGTTCATGGTGGAGGTCTTATTATTGGTAATAAGGAGTTTAACAGATATTTCTGTGCTCTGCTTTGCAAGAAGGGATTTCTTGTATACAGCATAGAGTACAGGCTGATTCCAGACTGCCTTATATATGACCAGCTTGCAGATGTTTTCATGGCAATGGATTATATAAAGGAGAGGCTGGCAGCAGATGGCGGTGATTCGTCACATGTATATATGGCAGGTGACAGCGGCGGCGCATGCCTTATCACATATGCCAATGCTATCCAGAACAGCACTAATATAGCGAGGGCAGCTAATGTCACACCATCAGGACTTCGCATTAATGCGCTTGGGCTTATAAGCGGAATGTTCTATACATCAAGATTTGATAAGATTGGACTTTTTCTTCCAAAGTATCTGTATGGCAGGGATTACAAGAAAACTCCATTCGCAAAGTATGTTAATCCTGAAAACAGGGAACTGCTGAACTCACTTGCACCAGTCTGGCTCGTGACAAGCCATAATGATTTCTTACGAAGATATACAACAGATTTTGAGAAGGCACTGACAAGAGCAGAAAGAGAGCATGAACTTGTAGTTTTTCCTAAGAATAAAAAGCTTACACATGCGTTCAGTGTGTTTGAGCCGTTTCTGCCAGAGAGCAGTGCGGTTATTGATATGATGGTGGAGTATCTTAGGAAGTTCTGATAATGTTGTGGAATTGAGAGACAGAACTGTGTAGATAATTCAACGCTTTGACGATAATATTCGGACACTTTGATGAAAATGTCCGAAATTAGTACAATTATAGAACCCGTGTAGCGTTTTCGAACACTACACGGGTTTTGTTATGCCAAATTTTTACAAAAAAATATATAATGTGTGGGTGCTTTTCTTAGTGGACGCACAATATAATTAAAGAAAAAGGATGGAATATTATAATGAGCACTAACGAAATAATGCCAAAGTTAAAAGACTTTTTATGTGAGAATTTAGGAATTGATGCAGATGTTTTAGAGTTTGATACACAGCTTTTCGGAGATGGTGAAATCGGACTTGATTCAATCGATTCGCTTGAAATCATTGCTTACGTTGATGATGAATTCGGTGTTCAGATGACAGGTGTTGGCAAAGAACACTTCTACAGCATTGAGACAATCGCTAAGTATATCGAAGAAAATGCATAATATATTCTGATTTCACAGTATATAACCTGGAGCCATTTATGACTTATAATCGCAGGATTCCTGCACCTAGTGGAAGTAAATGCCACCATATACAAAGTTTATTACGGTGTGGGAAATCAAACGCGCTACGCTTGAACGAGATTTCCCACACCGCACTTTAGTATATGGTGGCATTAACATCCACACGGTTCGGAATAATTTGATTATAAGTCATAAATGACTCCAGGTTATTAACAAACAAAATAGAATAATAATAGTAATAAGGAGTAATTATGACAGAGAATAATAACCGCGCAGTCATTACAGGTCTTGGAATGATATGTGCTATCGGTAATTCAGTAGATGAAGCATGGAATAGGGCTGTTAATTCGGTTTCAGGAATACATAAGACAACAACACTTGATACAACAGACTGTTACGCAGACCTTGCAGCAGAAGTTAAGTGCGACACACTTGGAGATTTTGAGGGAAGCGAAGATGCAGACCGTTCAGCACAGCTTTGTATCAAGGCAGCGGGCGAGGCAATGAAGGATGCGGGACTTGACGATTTTGCAGGAGACCCTAAGGCTTCAGTTATCATCGGAAGCTGTGTTGGTGGAGCAGTAAGCATTTCTGATTATTATGAGCATGGCAAGAAAGCAAGTGATGTAACTAAGATGCCAATCTCATCAATAGCACCTCAGGTTGCAGGTCAGTGCCATGCAGGCGGCGTTGTTACTAATATTGCAAATGCATGTGCGGCCGGAACAATCAGTATTGCATACGCATGCGAGCTTATCAGAGCAGGTAAGGCAGA
>OGXD01000224.1_pt1 | contig 49793 bp, 42 predicted proteins | sample 1576211 | NCBI WGS metagenome assembly OGXD01 (sample SAMEA3541470, study PRJEB24748) | human gut metagenome | biome: human gut; feature: human-associated habitat; material: faeces | place: China | collected 2012
ATGTGCTTTCGGAGGTAAACCGGAAGGTGAAAGCGCAGATCGCACCGGGACTTAGAATCGTGGAGATCGTTCCTGCAAAGCTTGCAAACACGGCGGGCATGATGGGAGCGGTCAGCCTTGCGGAAAAGTTACTTGCGCAGTAAGATGATCGTGTACAATATATCTGTTTGGAAAAAGATTTTTTAGATAACAGCACAGGGAGGATGAGACAATGGATCAGAAAAATATATTATGTTTTGGAGATTCCAACACTCATGGATATAATTCCAAAACCGGAGGACGTTTCACAGTAGAGGAACGCTGGACAAAACTTTTACAGAGAAAGTTAGGCGATGATTACTATGTGATCGAGGAAGGATTAAGTGGACGGACCACGTCTTTTGAAGATCCTGTTTTTGAAGGATTGAGCGGATTGAATGCAATTTATCCGTGTATGATGACACATGAGCCGTTAGATCTGGTCATCATCATGCTTGGCACCAATGATACAAAAGACCGGTTTAATGCAAATGGATTTATCATCGGAAAAGGTCTGGAGCGCCTGACACAGAAAGCGATCGACACGCATGCTGCATGGCGTAATAAACCGAATATTCTTCTGGTAGCTCCGCCACCAATCCACCCGGATTATGCAAAAACAGCTGTTGCAGGAGAGATGGGTGACAAATGCGTGGAGCGTTCCAGAGCACTTGCCAAAGAATTTAAGGATGTTGCAGAACGGTTAGGATGTCATTTTATAGATGCCGGTTCCATACCGGGCATTGAGATGTATCCTTATGACTGGATGCACTTAAGCCTTGACAGCCACAGGATTTTTGCAGAGTATCTGGCAGAGTATCTGCCGAAGATTGTGTGATAGATGTTCTATTTTGGATAATAACCGGATCATCAGGACAAAATATATAATTGAAAGAATAGAAATGGTTTCATGAGAATTTTCATGAAACCATTTTGTCTTGCGTACAGAACAATAATTTGACAATATTGTCTTATACACAGAACAATAATATATCGATATTGTCTTATACACAGAACAGAAATATATCAATATTGTCTTGCGCACAGAACAAAAATATATTAATATTGTCTTATACACAGAACGAAATAATGGTAAAATTGTCTTACAGACAGAAAGGAGTGCCGTATGAACAGAGATTATTTAAAGCAGATTATGATTGACCAAAAGGAAACTTATTTAAATAATCCAATGATAAAGAGAGACTATCCATTGGAAGATAATGTAAATTATTGCTTTGTTGGAATTAGAAGAACTGGAAAATCCTATATGATGTATCAGCAGATTAAGCATTTGCAGGAAAATGGAATTCCTCTCAAACAGATTGTTTATGTAAATTTTGAAGATGAAAGACTTTTGGAACTGTCAGCAGACGATCTGAACCTGATCCTGGAAATCGGACTCGAAATGTCTGGCGCGGACAATAAACCATATCTTTTTTTGGATGAGATTCAAAACGTGGAAGGCTGGGAAAAGTTTGTCCGCCGGATAGCAGACATGAAATATAGAATTCATATTACTGGAAGCAACAGCAAGATGCTAAGCAGTGAAATTGCATCTACACTTGGCGGTAGATTTATGATAGTAGATATATATCCATATTCGTTCCCGGAATATCTGGCTGCACAGGGGAAGGATAAAAATTATCTGGAAGTGCTCAGCACAAAAGACAGGGCAGAAGTAGTTGGAATGTGTGATCAGTATGTAAAATACGGTGCTTTTCCGGAATTGGTCGATATCAGAAACAAGCGGGAATATTTAAATAGCATTTACCAGACCATTTATCTGGGAGATATTATAACCAGAAATAAAATAACTAATGATTTTGCAGTAAGATTGATTTTGAAGAAGATTGCGGAATCAGTTACAAAACCATTGTCCTTTAACAGGCTGAGCAACATCTTAAAGAGTGCAGGAGCAGTACTCGGAAAGCAGACAGTGATTAATTATGTCGGTTATATGATGGACTCTTATATGTTGTTCACATTGCAAAATTATGCGGCAAAGCTGGTGGAAAAAGAGACTTCGCCAAAATATTATTTTATGGATACCGGCTTGTTAGGGCTTATGCTTATGGATTGCAGTTCAGCGCAGTTGGAAAACCTGGTCGCAATAGAACTGATTCGACGTTATGGACGGGAAAATGTATTTTATTTTGAAAAAAACGTTGAAATTGATTTTTATGTTCCAGAAGAAAAACTTGCAATTCAGGTAAGCCTGCAGGTCTTAGACCAGATAGATACAAGGGAACGGGAAATCGGAGCATTTGTAAAATTAAAAAACTTTATTGGTGATGCAACCTGCTTACTGATTACAAATAGTGAAGAGGAAGAACTTGACTATGAAGGAGTTCACGTAAGCGTTGTTCCGGTCTGGAAGTGGCTATTGCAGAATAGAAAACAGGATATATAAAATTATGTAAAAAATAAAACGGCAGATGTATTGGAATTACATCTGTCGTTTCATCATGAGCTTACAATAACCTGTAAATAATAATTGCAATCACAATCCCCAGAATACCGGCTACTGTGATATCAACCGTAAATCCGAATGTCAGAACCAAAATCCCCAGATCCAACACCATTGGATTGACAAATCCAAAACTCTGGCCGTAACTAAGCCAGCTTAAAGCAGGAACGCCCGCACATAACTTTCCGATAAGACCGCCTAACACAACACCGACAAGGATCAGAAGGACTAATGCCCAGTTATTTTTTCCTAATACACCTCTGCTCATATTCCATTTCTCCTGAGTTCATTATTTTAAGTAATCACTGATACGTAAAATACTATCCATATTATAAAATAGATTCTGAAATTAAGATATATTTTTTGCAAATTTATTTATGTCCCTGTCTGTAGCGGATGAATGATAGCACGGCAAAAAGCAGGATCACACCGGCTGCCATTGTGAGGAATACATTCTTTGTGAATCCGGCAACAAGATAGGCAATCACGCAGCAGCCACCGACCGTCAGGGCGTAAGGAAGCTGTGTGGACACATGGTCTACATGGTGGCACTGCGCTCCGGCAGAGGCCATAATCGTTGTGTCGGAGATCGGTGACATGTGATCTCCACAGACAGAACCGGCAAGGGAGGCTGCAATGCAGACAACGAGCATCGGATCTGTTTCCGGGAACATAGCGGTAACGATCGGAATTAAAATGCCAAACGTTCCCCAGGAAGTACCGGTTGCAAAAGCAAGTCCGCTTCCAACCAGAAATAATATAGCCGGGAAAAGTGAGGTTGCAGTCATATTGCCGGAGAGCATGCTGCTCACAAAGGCGCCGGCTTCTAATTTTGTACTGCAGAAACCGCCTAACGTCCAGGCCAGAACAAGGATCAGGATCGCAGAAACCATCATCTTAAATCCCTGCGGAATACACTCGGCAAATTCACTGAATGTGATCACGCGGCGTGGCAGGTATAACAAAAACACAAACACTAATGTAATGAAGGAACCCATCACAAGCCCCATGGATGCATCGCAGTTTGCAAAAGCGTTGATGAAGCTCTCGCCCTCAAAGAATCCACCTGTATAAATCATGCAGATAATGCAGCTCACAATCAGGAAAATGACCGGAAGAACAAGGTCGATCACCTTTCCTTTTGCGGAAATAATATTTTCTTTTACATTTTCATAATCATTTTTGCCGGAGAAAAGATCACCCTTTGCAGCATTTTCTTCAAACTTTTTCATCGGACCATAATCAAGTCCGGTCACACCCATGAAGATCACCATCAGAATGGTAAGCCATGCATACAGGTTAAATGGGATCGTCTGCAAAAACAGAGAGAAACCATCTCCGTTTGTGTATCCGGTGACTGCGGCAGCCCAGCTTGAGATCGGTGCGATAATACAGATCGGAGCTGCGGTTGCGTCAATGATATAAGCCAGTTTTGCACGGGAAATCTTCTGCTTGTCGGTGACAGGACGCATGACATTTCCAACGGTCAGACAGTTGAAATAATCGTCGACAAAGATCACGACACCGAGCGCAAATGTGGAAAGCAGAGCACCGGATCTGGTCTTGATCTTGTTACCTGCCCATTTTCCGTAAGCGGCAGAGCCGCCGGCTCTTGTCATCAATGCGACAATAATGCCGAGAAATACGAGGAAAATCAGAATGCCGACGTTCCACGAATCCCCCAGCTTTTCCATCATAACTTCAAAAATTGCCTCAATCGTTCCAACCGGACTGAAATTTGTATATAAAAGAGCTCCGGTTACGACACCAATAAATAACGACATATAAACTTCTTTTGTGATCAGGGCGAGCACAATGGCGATCACCGGCGGAAGCAGCGCCCAGACAGTTCCAACAAAATCCATAATTCCTCCTTGTTTTGCATTTCTTGTTTTGCGAAGCAAAAACTCCGAAGCGTTGCCCCGGAGCCAATATTCTGTAATGAGTATATATGATTTTGTGTGAAAAGGAAACAAAAATTTGCTTTAATTGATAAAAAATACAAAAGTTTAGTAAAAATATACAAAATGAAGGTCTGCAATTCTACAGATCATCAGACTGTCCGCAAGGAATCGGATAGACAGATGTCATTCCGGTAGAAATCAGTTTGCTGATAAGTCTTGCCAGCTCCTCCGGCGTCTCCTTTTTGCCATGAGCCAGCCATGACTCGATCAGACCGGAGCAGCCGGAAACGAGAAAATTGCTGAAATATTCATAAGTTGGCAGAAAATCAGCTGAATGATGCGCAACCATCCATTCGTGTATGTATTGGTGTTCAAACAATTTCTTGATCTTGACAGAAAAAGAAATATCGCCGTTGGGACTCAGTAGTGCGCAGCACAGGTCGGAGTTTTGGTCAATGATCTGAAAAATTTCGACAAAGAGCGGATAAGGAAAATCCGGAGTATGATCCGGGTGATAATTTTTGAAGACCTGCTCAAACTGTTCTAAAAGCTCCTGCTCGGTCTGCTCCAACATATCATAAATATCTTTGTAGTGCAGGTAAAAAGTGCCGCGGTTGATGTCAACAGACTCGCATAATTCTTTTACGGTGATATCCTTGATACTTTTTTTCAGCATAAGGGAGGTGAGTGCGTGTACAAGCAGATAGCGGGTGCGCTTGATACGGCGGTCGGTTTTTGCTTCCATATATAATGTGAGATCCTTTCATATAAAATGTAATGTTATCGTCTGGTATTTTTTTCCTGAGTTATGTTTAAAAATTTATAATCCTAAAAATTTTCTGAAATAATCAACACAGTGTACATAATATGTCAATTAACAAACAGTTTTGAAAAATATGTTTATTGAGTAAACCAGATGCCCTTATTATAATAATGCAGTATAAAATAATCAACACAATGTTAAGTATAGTGAAATGAATCAGCGGTAAAACAACTGCTGTTTTGCAGCGTAAGAAAAATGATTCAGATATAACATGAAAGAGGATGAATATGGAAGAAAAACAGGAAAAAGAAAAAGGGAATTTCTGGCTTACCGTCGCTTCCTTTATTGTAAATAAGCGGAAAGCAATCGAAATTCTGTTTGTTTTGGCAATCATTTACAGTGTTCTTTCTATTAATAAGGTGCAGGTCAATCAGGATATCACATCCTATCTACCGGCAGACAGTGAAACGAGGATCGGTCTGTCACTGATGGAGGAACAGTTCACAACTTATGGCAGTGCCAAAGTTATGGTCTCGAATATCACCTATGCGCAGGCGGAAGCTCTGGTTGACGATCTGGAAGAGATTGAGGGTGTGAAGCAGATTGAATTTGATGATTCCAAGGATCATTTCACAGGTGCGGATGCGCTGTTTAGTGTGACGTTTGACGGAACGGAGGATGAGCAGATCAGTAAAGATGCGCTGGAGGAAGTAAAAGAGACACTGGATGGTTATGATGTCTATGTTTCTTCCTCTGTCGGTGAGGAGGAGCGCAGCGCCGAGTCTCTTTCGCAGGATATGAATATTATTCTTGTGCTGGCGGTTGTCATCATTGTCGCGGTGTTGATGCTCTCTACAAAAGCATATCTGCAGATCCCGGTATTACTGATCACATTTGGCGTGGCAGCAGTTTTAAACATGGGTACAAACTACTGGTTTGGAACGATCTCATCTGTCACAAATTCCATTGCCGTTGTGCTTCAGCTGGCACTGGCAATCGACTATGCCATTATTTTGTGTGACCGTTTCATGGAAGAACATGAGACGCTGGATGCAGAGGAAGCGGTGAAAGTGGCACTCTCCAAGGCGATCCCGGAGATCAGCTCGTCCTCCCTTACCACGATTTCCGGCATGGTTGCGATGATGTTTATGCAGTTCCGGCTGGGCTACGATATGGGTATCATTCTGGTAAAAGCAATCATACTCAGCCTGATTTCCGTTTTCTTCTTAATGCCGGGCGTGCTTTTGATTTTTGCAAAAGGAATTGATAAAACCCATCACAAATGCTATGTACCAAAAATTACGTTTGTAGGTAAATTTGCAAATCTGACCAAATATATCATTCCGCCGGTTTTTATCGTGTTTCTGGTATTTGCATTTTGGGAATCCAATCACTGCCAGTATATATATGACACGAATTCCATTGTCAGCGCAAAAAAGAGTGAATCGAAAATTGCAAGTGAAAAAATTGAGAATACCTTTGGTGCCAGCAATCAGCTGGTTGTCATGGTTCCAAATGGGGATTATGATTCCGAGAAAAAGGTGTTGGGAAAAATTGAAAAACTGGATTATGTAAATTCGGCGTTGGGGCTTGCAAATGTGGCGATCAATGATGATTATATGCTGACTGATAAGCTGAACCCAAGACAGTTTGCAGAGTTGACGGATCTGGATGTAGAAGTTGTACAGATTTTGTATACAGCATATGCATACAATGAGGAGCAGTATGGTCCGGTATTTACAGGCATTGATGATTATGAGGTGCCGATCATTGATATGTTCCTGTTTCTGTATGACCAGTATCAGGAAGGATATGTGACATTAGATGCAGATCTTGATGATCAGCTTACGTCCTTATATGACACGCTGCATGATGCGCAATTACAGCTGCAGGGAGATGACTATTCCAGATTTGTATTAGATCTGTCACTTCCGGCGGAAGGGCAGGAAACCTACGATGCGATGGATGAGATCCGGGGTATTGCGGCGAAATATTTCGGAAAAGACAATGTCATTCTGGTAGGAAACTCCACGAGTGACCATGATCTGGAATCTTCCTTTGCATCGGATAATATCGTGATCAGCGTATTGACCGCACTATTTGTTATGATCATCCTGTTTTTCACGTTCCAGTCAGCAGGGCTTCCGGTGCTTCTGGTGCTCACCATACAGGGAAGTATCTGGATCAACTTTGCAGTTCCGGCAATGCGGGGGCAGACCATATTTTTTATTGCATACCTGATCGTGTCTGCAATTCAGATGGGTGCAACGATCGACTATGCAATCGTTATTTCCAGCAGATATATGGATCTGAAACAGAGAATGCCGATCAAAGATGCGATTACGGAATCCTTAAATCAGGCATTTCCAACTATTTTTACTTCCGGAACGATTTTGACCTGTGCAGGATTTTTGATCGGTGAGATCGCATCCGATCCGACGGTTGCCTCCATTGGTGTGGCTTTGGGACGTGGTACGTTAATTTCCATTATTCTGGTTCTTTTTGTGCTGCCGCAGATTCTGCTGTTTGGTGATTTTATCATTGAGAAGACAGCCCTTGCCATGAATATTTCACGTCCGCAGAAGGAGGTTGCCGGAAGAGTAAGGGTGACCGGACATGTAAAAGGTTATATACAGGGAGAGATTGATGCAGATGTTTCCGGTGTATTCCAGGGACAGATGAAAGTGTCGTTAGATTCGCACATACCGGGCAGACACGGAGAAGTCACACAGGACAATACACAAAACCCAATGCTGCCGGGAATGACGCAGGATGAAAATATGGCTGCAGAATCAGAGGCAGCCGTAAAGGAAGAGCAGGAGGAGAAAAAGTCATGAAAAAGATGAGAATGAAAGTACTTGCCCTGTGTTTTTCCATGACACTGACCGTTTCTGCTCTGGCAGGAAACGGACTGCTGACCATACAGGCTGCAGCCTCACAGAAAAGCAGTGGTACAAAAGAAACCACAGAAAAAGACAGCGCAACGAGTGCGGATACGGCAGAAAATAAAAATCAGATCATCGAAATTGCGGATGAAAAGGCATTTGAAGAATTTTTGCAGAACTGTCAGTATGACAGCTGGAGTGTTGGAAAAACGGTAAAACTTACCCATAATATTGATCTTTCGAAGGTTGATTTCAATGGCGTTGCATATTTCTCTGGAGATTTTGAGGGCGGCGGTCACACGATCAGTAATGTGAAGCTGCAGGTAAAAGGCTCGGATCACGGATTTTTCCGTTATCTGGGTAAAAGCGCAGTTGTGAATGATCTGAAGATCTCCGGTAAGATCACTTCAGAGGGAAGCTGTAAAAATATTGGCGGAATTGCCGGCGTGAACTATGGTACGATCGGGAACTGTTCCTTTGAAGGAACTGTCAATGGAAAAACAGCAGTCGGAGCGATCGCAGGGATCAACAAACCGACCGGAAAAATTGTAAACTGCAGGAGCAATGCAACAGTGACAGCCACCAATCAGACCGGAGGAATCGTTGGAAATAACGAAGGACTTGTGTCAGAGTGTACATCGGAGTGCAGCATCAATACAGATGAGCTGAAAACCACGATGGATATTGGAGGCGTTGACATTGGTACATTAAATCTCACAGGGCGTGTAATAGACCGGAATGATATGGGCGGAATTGTGGGTGTTTCGACTGGAATTGTCAGTGAATGCATCAATCAGGGAAAAATCGGTTTTGCACACACGGGTTATAACGTGGGTGGAATTGCCGGACGCCAGAGTGGAAAAGTCATCGACTGCCACAATGAAGGGGAAATCTACGGACGAAAAGATGTAGGAGGAATTGTTGGACAGGCGGAGCCGTATATAGAATCGGAGTATCTGGATGATAAGGTAAACCAGGTGCAGGATTCGGTCAGTTCCATCAACACGACCTTAAGCAACATTGCTTCGACCATGAGTGATACCTCCACAGCGGCAAAGACTTATGTGGACAATCTGTCGGAGCAGTACGATAATTCTTCGAAAACTTTGTCGGAATCTCTGGATTCCCTCTCGGATTCCATCGGCGAGTCGAACCCGGAAGCGCAGCGGTACATGAATAATATTCATAATTCTATGGATAAAATAGATAGTATCCAGGGAAACAATCATATTTTAAACAAAGAACAGGCAGAGGCGGTTTCAAAAGAATGGCAGAATATCAACAGTAATCTGTCCAACATTCGTGGGACAATCTCCGATTCCAATAAAACGGCAGAAGATTTTGTGAATGATATTTCCAGCCAGATAAAAGAAAAAGATACGAACGGCGATATTGATAAGCTGACGAACACAGTGGATGATGGAATCCAGTCTGTCACAAAAGATGTGCAGAAGATCAGTAATCAGATCAAAAGTATTCAGAATACGGTTGGAGATACGCTTTCTGTGGTGACAGGAGATGAGGAGTATATGGAAGATATCTCGTCCGCAGCCAGCGCAAAAGATACAGATGGTGTTGTTTCGGGAAGTGTAAACCGAGGAACGGTCAATGGCGATCTCAATGTGGGTGGAATTGTCGGAACGATGAACATTGAATATGATCTCGATCCGGAGTTTGATCCTGATCTTACAGATTCTACGGACATTACACTCCGTTCTACCGTGAATAGTGTTGTCATCCGCTGCAGCAACTATGGGGAAGTGACTTCAAAGAAAAACAGTGTCGGTGGTATTACCGGATTAGAAGAACTTGGACTGGTCTATGGAAGTGAAAGTTATGGCTCTGTGAAATCTGATACCGGGGATTATGCCGGAGGCATTGCAGGAAACAGTGTCAGTGCAATCGCCAACAGTTACAGTCTCTGTAATGTAAATGCAAAGGATTATGTCGGAGGCATTGTCGGAAGCGGATATACCGTGAAAAACTGTGTTTCTGCATCTACGATCACAAGTGATGGGGAAGGTCTGGGAAGCATCGCAGGAACTGTGTCTGAAGAGGGCGAGGTAAAAGGTAACATTTTTGTGGGCGATGACCTTGATGGAATTGACAACATCAACTATGCTGGGATTGCAGATGAAAAAAGTTATGAAGAGGTCATGAAACTTGAGAATATTCCAGAAGGATTCCATAAAGTGAAGGTAACTTTCCGGGCAGAAGATAATGTGGTTATTGTAAAGACGATCCCATATAATGGAAGCTTCCGTGAATCTGATCTTCCACAGATTCCGGAAAAAGATGGTTACTATGCAGTCTGGCCGGAGGATCTGATTGGAAAACCAATGACGGAAAATAAAACGGTGGAGGCAGAGTACAGCCGTTGGACAGAGAGTATCGTGGGATCGGAAGTGATAAACGGCGCAAAAACAGAAGATGCAGATAGTGAAAATTCCGATACAGAAAATGAAAAAGCAGTTTTTCTTCTGGAAGGGAAATTCTATGATGACACTTCCATCCAGATGGCAGAGTGTGACACAGATATGCCGGACGGAGATGTCGTGTATGCTTACAACTGGAGTCTTGAACATTTGCATGACAAAAAGTATGATACAGTAAAAGCACATTTTTATGTGCCGGACACTTCAGGAAAAAATGAGATCTGGTACAGAGAAACAGGCAGCGATGCATGGACATTGGCAGAAACCACAGAGGACGGCAGTTACCTTGTGGCAGACATTCCATATGAGGCTGCGTTTGCACTGGTACATACGGCGGCAGATCACACCTTGTATTATGCCGGCGGCGGTGCAGCGGTTGTATTGCTTTTGATCGTACTGATCATAAGAAAACGCCGGAAGCGTGCACAGAAAAAATAAAATGATTTGATGGGATGCGCATTGAAACATTTACATAGAAATGCTATAGTTAGTGCATTCTTTTATGACAGAGAGGCAGCTATGATATTTGAGACACATGCACATTATGATGATGAAAGTTTTAACGATGACCGTGAAGCATTGATCCGTTCCCTGCCGGAAAAAGGGATCGGCAGGATCATCAATGTCGGGGCTTCGATAGAGACAACAAAGACAACTCTGGAACTTGCCGCAAAATATGACTACATTTATGCAGCGGTGGGCGTACATCCAAGTGACATCAGCGGGTTGAATGAAGAGACATTTGCCTGGTTAAAAGAGCAGGCATCTCTTCCAAAGACCGTTGCGATCGGTGAAATCGGACTGGATTATTACTGGGATAAAGAGCCAGAGGTGCAGAACGCACAGCGTTACTGGTTCAGACGGCAGATGGAACTTGCCAGGGAAACCAACCTTCCGGTGATCATCCATTCCAGAGATGCAGCAGCCGATACGATGAAAGTGATGAAAGAGGTTCACGCAGAGGAGATACCGGGTGTCATCCACTGCTATTCCTACTCCAGAGAGATGGCACAGGAATTTATCAAAATGGGTTACTACATCGGTGTCGGTGGCGTTGTCACATTCAAAAACGCAAAAAAACTAAAAGAAACAGTGGAGGCAATCCCATTGGAGCGCATTTTGCTTGAGACGGACTGTCCTTACATGGCACCGGAACCGCACCGCGGCACGAGAAACGATTCCTCAAATATTCCGTTTGTGATCGCAAAAATCGCAGAATTAAAAGGAATCACAGCGGAGGAGGTCGAGCGTGTGACGGAGGAGAATGCGGGAAGGTTATTCACAAAAGTGTCTTAACTCCACAGCATCCTTCCAGAAGCGTTTCGGAATATTCTGTGCCTGTAATTCGGGGTTGGTACGTGCTTCGATCGCAATGCTGTCGAAAAAGGCCAGCCACAATTTCTGGAATCTTGCTTCATTTTCAGAATAGTTCTGAAGAAGTTCGGTATTGATGTCCGAAGCATCTACAAGCATATAATTCTTTCCGGCGCGGTGAACTGCCGCAAGCTGGTGGGTTTCATCGTAAATCATAAAATTTTCCTGCGGAAAACGATCCGTAAAATGCTCTGCTAAAATTGGCAGGGCATTATTTTTGGGGTGAATCGTGGAAAACAGAACGCCGTTCTGCAGTTCCGAAAAGCGCAGAAAACCTTTCAGATGGTGGGCTTCGGAGGCTGTGGCTCTGGACAATTCAAAGACACGGTAAATATAAGGATTACTCAGTGAATCCAATACACGGGCACCCTTTGGTGAATAAAGTGCGGCAACGATCGTCTGATACACGGCGTTCGCTTTGTCCATCTTCTTCTTGCCGGAAAGATCAATGGATAAAATAGCAGTAAGGATTGTCTCGTAAAAATCGTGTCCAAGCTTCCGGTTTAGCGTAGAAACAACTTTTCCGGCTTTTTCAGCGGATGGTGCGACGGTGTGGTAGTCACAAAACAGCTCGTAATTATTCGGCTGGCCGGATACCAGATAAATATCAGCGTGGGAGCATCTTTCCTGAATCTTTAACTCCCAGGCATCGTATACGCCGGTCAATATTCCGTTTGGTGTGTTTTCACAGATAAATACATGCATAATGTCTCCTGTCTTGAGAAAAATATTCAGGGAAATAAAAGTGTTACATTTATCTACGACAGCGGAAGCGGCTCCGTGGATAAGCCGGTATCGAACAGGCTCAATTGTTGATAACCGCTTTCACGGATCTCACGTGGTATCTGTGTCTTATCGCCCATCAGATTGCGGCAGATATAATCTTCTTCCAGCTTCGTGCGGTACATCATCCTGCCGGAGCAGGTGATAAAATAAAGAGCGCGTTTCAACACAACACCTATCTTCTTGAGATCAGCAAAATCGAGGGTGCTGTGGCGCCTTGCTTTTACAATGCGGCTGGCAGACTTATAGCCAATACCCGGAACACGGAGCAGCGTATCATAGTCTGCACGGTTGATCTCGACCGGAAAATATTCCAGATGCCGGATCGCCCAGTCACACTTGGGGTCGAGAAAAATGTTAAAGTCCGGCCGCTCCGGACTTAAAAGCTCGTCGGCTTTAAATTTATAATAGCGGAGCAGCCAGTCTGCCTGATACAGACGATGTTCCCGCAGGAGCGGCGGACCGCCGGGCAGTGCAGGAAGATTGCTGTTGTGGGTGACATTCACAAAGGCAGAATAGAACACTCTCTTTAAATCAAATTTCTGATACAGATTCTCGGCAATGCTCACAATCTGATAATCGTTTTCTGGGGTTGCGCCGATGATCATCTGTGTACTCTGCCCTGCGGGTACGAACTTCGGGGCGTGCCGGTAAAGAGCGACTTCATTCTTATTTTCCGTAATACCGTTCTGAACCATGCGCATTGGCTTCAGGATGGTATTTCTCGACTTGCAGGGCGCAAGCTTTTTCAGGCTGTCTGCGGTAGGCAGTTCTAGATTGATGCTCATACGGTCAGCCAGAAAACCAGTTTTTTCAATCAGGAGAGGATCGGCGCCGGGAATCGCTTTCACATGGATGTAACCGTTAAAATGGTGCACTGTGCGCAATTTATAAAGGGTCTGGTATAAAAGTTCCATCGTATAGTTGGGGCTTACCATAATGCCGGAACTTAAAAAAAGACCTTCAATATAATTCCGCCGGTAAAATTCCATCGTCAGTTCGCAGACTTCCTCCGGGGTAAAGGCAGCCCGCCGGACATCGGAGTTACAATTATTCTGGCAATAAGAGCAGTTAAAAATACATTCGTTTGTAAATAAAATCTTGAGAAGGGAAACACACCGCCCATCTGCGGAAAAAGTATGACAGATCCCACAGGAAATAGAGTTGCCAAGGCCGATACCGTCACCACTGCGGTCCACACCGCTTGACGTGCAGGCGACATCGTATTTTGCAGCGTCTGAGAGAATCGTAAGTTTTTCCATCAGTGATATATTTTGCTGGATTTTCATCTGGATGTGATCTCCTCAAATTAAAAAATAAAATAGAACATACGTTCGATGAAATGAGAATACCACATTCGGAAAAAGAATGCAAGAGAAAAAGACTGCCAATTTCTGGATCCAATTTTTGGACAAAAAATTCTCTCATAATCCTGATTCCTTAGTTTTTCAGAATTATGAGAGGATGTGTCTTATGAATGGAGTTGTATTTCTTCATATTTAGCTGCAACACGTTTGCCACTGAATGCAATCCCGAAAAGTCCAATCTTTTTTATACCATGATATTCCATGTCGGTAGAATATTTTTTGCTTTGGATCTGTTGTATCGCACTTGACGCAGAATCAGCAAGTTCGGTATCTGAAAGGTTTTTTCCGGCTTTAAATTCAATAATATAGCCCAATTGGGATTTATCTTTTGGCTCAAGCTGTATATCAAAACGCCCTTCGCCGGATTCTCTGTTGGAAGAGATATAATATCGGTCTGAGAGTATTGCCAACATTCCGAAAACAGTTCCGTGATAAAAATTTTCGTTTGTAGTGTCAAAAGTACTGGCAGACTGCAAGAGATATTTTTGCAAAGTGTCAGTGAAAAGAGCAGTATCACCTGTTCGCAGAGCTAGTTCGAAATCTCGGAGCAGGGAGCCGTTAAATAAGGTATTATAATTATCCAAAATCTCCTTCTGGAAAACACTTTTTATCTCGCGGTTAGGCAGTTTAAGAGAACAAATCGGGTTGTCATTAAATTCACTGATCACACTTGTGGCACGCAGATATCCGGCGACAAGCAGAAAGCTGTAGATTGTGTCAGAATCAGCATTTACCTCCGGGTAAATAATATCCGTATTAATAATGGATTGCACTTCTTTTCCCTGCAGTAAAAGTGAGAGACTTTCGTACACTTCTTTGTCGGAACTGCGGATCAGTTCACCAATAATTTCATTGCCGCTTGTTCGGGACCAGAAAGCCTTTGGTTTACAGTTATTGTTAAAATAATTAATCACAGACCACGGATTATATATTTCTGTATTTCCGAAGAGATAACCGTCATACCATTCTTTAATTTCTGAAAGTTTTTCTGCCTTTCCATAGTAAGCTGCCATATTTGATATATCGTTTACGGTAAAACCGAAATACTCTGAGTACTTGTTATCCAAAATCGTGTTTACAACAAGATTATTTAAACCACTGAATAAACTTTCCTTTGCAATGCGGAGTATTCCAGTCAAAATGCCAAATTCCAGATTCTCATTATCTTTTAAAGCGGAGGAGAAAAGATTCCGCATAAAACCGACAACTTCATTATAATAATGATATAAGTGTCCTTGCTGGATTGGCGTGTCGTACTCATCAATAATAATAATAACTTTCTGGTTATAATGTGTGGCAAGTAAAGAAGAAAGCTTGCCAAGTGCAAACTGATAATCGGTAGAATCGGCGACATCATTTATGAGATTTTGAATGTATTTTTTGTCATATTCATTAATTGCTTTGCTTGATAAAAGTTCTATATGGCGAAGAAATTCTTCTTTTAAGGTAAAACACAGACTGCGGTACATATCAGCCCAGTTGGTCTGATGTGCATCTTTAAAAGACAGAAAAATGACCGGATAAGCCCCCTGAAGCTGTTTGTAAGCATCTCCGCAATCCCAGATTTTTTTATCTGAAAAATATATGGATGTATCTGTGGATGTTTTTTCAAAATAGGTTCGGATCATGTCCATGGTAAGCGTTTTCCCAAAACGGCGCGGTCTTGTGAAAAGATAAACCTTGCTGTGGTCGTCAATTATATCTTTTATGAGAAGCGTCTTGTCGACATAATAGCATTCTTTGGAAACTTCTTTATACGAAGTGATTCCAACCGGACATGGAAGTAATCTGCCGGACAAAGGCGGGTTTTGTTTGTTTCGAAGGATTTCCGGTTTTATTGTATCAGAAGGGATTAACCAGTATCTTCCCTCTTTGTATGCACCGTTAATAAAACCGGCAGTGCAGAGCTGATTTACCCTCCGGGGAGTAATTCCCCAAAGCTGGGCAATATCTTTTGCCTTCAAAAATTTTTTATCCATTATAATCCCTCCATTGCATATGCAATCATTCTATATTTCCTATAATATGATATTTTCGGGAAATTAACAAGAAATAAAAATATAATTTCCTGAAAACGGGAAATTAACAAGAGAAAAAGACTGCCAATTTCTGGACAGTCTTTTCAAAAGTTGCCGGTTATATGATCGGCAGTCTTAATTATTTGTAAAATAATCAGGGTACATTGCCAGCAGTTCTTCTTTCTCCGATAAATGCCGGGTTAAATGCCGGGTCATAAGCATTTCTGCCATTTCACTATCATGTCGTCTGATCGCATACAAAATATCTTCGTGGTCTTTTAATACATAATCGTGTTGCTTTGATTTTGTGGAAAGGGAGCGGAGACGGTCAAAGTGAACCATCTGTTCCTTGATAATATGGTAAGACCACATTTTATCTGCAGCACGGAACAACAGCTCATGAAATTCATTGTCTAATTCCAGAAAAGTCTCACGATCCTTCTGTTCGAGGCTGCGCTGCTGTTTTTTTATATTATAATCAAGGGCGTCCATATCTGCATCTGCAATCTTGTCGCATAGAAGCCTTAAAATGGCATTTTCCGTTACAAGCCGTAAAAAACGCGATTCTTCTACAATATTGTAATCAATTTTTGAAATATAGCTGCCGCGCTGTGGCAGGATCTCAACCAGACCGATGCGGTTTAACTCGATCAAAGCTTCACGGACCGGTGTCCTTGACAGGGACAGTGTGGCGGAAAGCTCATTTTCACTGACAGCGGTTCCAGGCTGCAATTCCAGATGAATGATGTTATATAAGAGCACTCTGACAGCATAAGATCTGGAATTTTCAGAGCGTTCCTTTTGAAGAATGACCATTTTTTCTCCCCATTTCCTTAATAATATATTAGTATACTATCAAATAAAAACTTTTGCCAGATAATTCTTAAAAATCAAAAGTAAAAACAATTTTGCGGATGGAAGGATCTCTACTGTCAACAAAATCGAAAGCTTCCTGCGCTTTTGTGAGCGGAAATGTATGCGAAATAGAATTGTTCAGGTCAAGAGTACCTTCTTTGATCATCTCAATCGCTTTACCGAACATTTTATTCTGAAGACGGGAACCTCTCACATCCAGCTCTTTGGAAGTGATCAGGAACTGGTTTACCTCGGTCGGAGCGGTGGAAAAGCCCATGGTGATCACACGTCCGGCATTACCGGTAGCCTGAAGCAGTAATAAAAGGGAATTTTTCACGCATGCGGCATCGATAGAGACGGTGGCGCCTCTGCCGTGTGTGTATTCTAACACCCTCTCCTGAAAATCTTCAGTTGCGGCATTGATCGTAAACTGTGCGCCGTGTTCTCTGGCTTCTGCGAGTTTGTCATCCATAATATCTGCTACAATGATATGGTCACAGATTGTATGTGCAATTTTTAAAATTGAGCTTCCAAGTGCGCCAGCACCATAAATAAGAAGCATGTCGTCTTTTTCAAGTTCAGCACGGGTGCAGGACTGGATAGCGATGGTAGTCGGCTCAATCATAACGGCATCCTGATCGGAGAGTGAATCCGGAAGAAGATAGCAGTCAGATTCTGGAACTGCGATATATTCGCGGTAGCCACCATCGATATGTACGCCTCTTACTTTGAGGTTGTCACATACATTTCCACGGTTTTTGGAACATGGGTAGCAGTGACCACAGCTTGTTACCTGATTGATGATAATGCGGTCGCCTATTTTTAAAGAAGAAACATTATCTCCAACCTCTGCAACGACACCAACCATTTCGTGTCCGATAATACGCGGATAAGTAGCTGCAGCATTGGTGCCATGATAAATTCCAACATCAGATCCGCAGATTCCCGCAGCGGTCATTTTTACTAATACATTATTTTTAGGATCAATAACTGGTTTTTCAATGTCAATTACTTCTAATTGATTTGGTTTTACAATTTGTACGGCTTTCATAATAGTCTCCTTATCTTAATTTGAAATAGATGATTGATTATTTAGGAATGCCACAAAACAACTTACATACTAGTATTCTACATAAAAGAAAAAAAGAAGTCAATAAAAAAGAAAAAACAAAGTGATATTATGCAATATGCATAAAAAATAGGATGATAATATGTTAAAATATACATATTGAAAAAAATAAACAAATGAACTACCATACTAGCATACAAACAAAACGCCAGAAACAACTTACAAACATTTCATTTAGGAGGAAAGTGATTATGGGACTTGCAAAGGCGATTAAAAGAGGCGCAAGTGCATTACTGATCGGTTCAATGATGACAGGACTTTTAACAGGCTGCTCAGCGACCGGTGAAAACAGTGGAGGTAAATTAGTAAAAATTGCGGTCTGTGTATCAGATCAGACACCAGCCGCACAGGCATTGGCAGATGTGTTCAAACCGATGGTGGAAGAGGCGACCGATGGACGTTATGATATCCAGATTTATAATTCCGGTGTACTTGGAAGCGAAAAGGTAACATATGACTATACGAAAAGTGGAATCGTGGAAATGTGCGTAGTCGGAACAACCATGTGGTCTGAAACACCGAAAATGTCTATCCCGGATTTCCCATTCCTGTTTGACAGCGTAGAACACGCAAGAGTGTGCTATCAGGGAGAACTTGGGGAATATATTGCAGAAGACCTTGAGAGTACACAGCCATTGAAGCTGCTTTCCTGGTATCCGAACGGAGCCAGAGAGTTTACATCTAATAAGAAGCTGGAAAGCCTTGATGATTTCAACGGACAGAAGCTCAGAATGCCAAATAATCCAATTCATGTGAAACTTGCCGAAAGTCTTGGAGCCAACGTTGTTATCATGGATATGGGTGAAGTGTTTACTGCATTGGAGCAGGGAGTGGCAGATGGACAGGATAATCCGCTTGCTACGGTAAAGACAGAAGGCTGGTACGAAGTTCAGGATTATGTTTATGACACAAATCATATCATTTCATCTTTGGAATTATTTGCAGGGGAGGAGTTCTGGAACAGCTTGAGTGAAGAGGATCAGAAAGCATTTGAAGAGGCTTCACAGGCAGCGTCAGATTACGCATGGGATTTATATGAGGAGCAGCTTTCAGATGATAAGCAGTTTATGAAAGATAATGGACTGGTCGTTACAGAACTTTCCGATGAGGACAGAGAAGTGATGAAAGAGAAAATACAGCCGGTTTACGATTATCTGAATGCACAGTATGACTGGGTAGATGATGTCAGAAAAATGGTAGATGACATTAAAGTAGAGTAAGGAGAAGCAGACTATGAACAAATTAGTAGATAAGCTATTCAAAGGTATTGATTATTTTACAGGTATTCTTACCGGCTTAATGGTGTTCTTTGTATTTTTAAATGTTGTACTTCGAACCTTTTTTAATGCCGGGCTGACATGGTCAGAAGAACTGGCAAGATACCTTTTTGTATACGTTACCTATATCGGAGCAATCAGTGCAATGCGTGCTAATGCACATCTGGGCGTGGATACACTCATCAGCAGAATGAAGCCGCAGGTGCAGATGGTAATGTATATTGTTTCCCAGACAATTATTGCGATCTTAATGATTATTTTAGTGTGGGGTTCTGAAAAAATGGTGGCACAGAATACCGCCTCAAGAACAGCAGCACTCGGAATCCCATATTCTGTATTATATTTTGCCGGAATCATCACAGGCGTGGCAATTGCGATCATGGCGGTGATAAACATCGTCCATGCGCTGAAAAATCCATCTGAAATATCAGAGATTGTTACGATGAGCACTTCGGATGATGATGAGATCGCTGCAGAGGCAAAAGATGGTGCAGAGAATCTTTCGGATGAAGAATATGCAAGAAGACTGAGAGAAGAGGGAGGAAAATAACATGACATTAGTAATATTTTTAGCTGCCCTGATCGGTGGTATGCTGATTGGACTTCCAATCTGCTTCGCACTTTTATTCAGTGGTGTTTGTATGATGTTATATCTGAATGGCTTTAATGCCCAGATTTTATCGCAGAATTTATTTTCTGGTGCAGATTCCTTTTCCATGATGGCAGTTCCGTTTTTTATCATGGCAGGTGAATTTATGAACCGCGGCGGTATTACAAAGCGTATTGTAAATGCAGCGAATGCGATTATCGGACATGTCCGCGGCGGACTGGGCTATGTTGCGATCATGGCAATTCTCTTATTTGCAAGTATGATCGGATCAGCCGTTGCTTCCACTGCATTCCTTGGAGCGATCCTCATTCCTATGATGGTACGTGCCGGTTATAAGCGTGATACCTGTACCGGACTGATCGCAGCAGGAAATATTTTATCGCCGATCATGCCGCCGTCTGTACCAATGATTATCTTTGGCGTGCAGGCAGGTGTTTCCGTTACAAAATTATTTATGGGCGGTATTGCACCGGCTGTATATTTATCAGGTGCTTTGTGTGTATTATGGTTCTTTATCGCGAAAAAAGACAACCTCGCAAAAGCGGAGAGACAGTCTGCAAAACAGGTTGCAAAAGCATTGCTTGACGGACTTTGGGCATTGATTCTTCCGGTGTTTATTCTTGTTGGACTGCGCAGTGGTAAATTTACACCGACAGAGGCTGGAGTTATCGCAGCGGTATATGCATTAGTGATCGGACTTTTTGTATACAAAGAATTAAAAATCAGTATGCTGATGGAATGTCTGGTTTCAGCAGCAAAGTCTTCATCGGTGATCATGTTTCTTGCAGCGGCAGCCATGGTGTCGTCCTGGATGATGACAGTTGCAAATGTTCCATCTATCGTCACAGGTATTCTGGCACCGTTTATCGAGCATCCAACGGCATTAATGTTAATTATCTGTCTGATCGTGCTTTTGGTTGGAACTTCCATGGATGTAACGCCTACCATTATGATCCTGACACCTGTATTACTGCCGGCAGTGAAAGCAGCCGGAATCGATGTTGCATATTTTGGAGTGGTATTTATTTTAATGACGGTTTTAGGTTTACTTACACCACCGGTAGGAACAGTATTAAATGTTGCCTGTGGCGCAGGAAAAATCAACATGGAGAGAATGGTAAAATCGATATGGCCGTTCCTTCTGGCTGAGGTAGTGATATTACTGCTTATGGTTTTATTCCCGTCTCTTGTGACGGCTCCGATGAACTTTTTCCTCGGATAAATCAGTGATTGCGGAGTTTTGATTCAGGTTAAAACTTCGCAGTTGTCTTTGAATATAACAGATAGAAATGGAGATCAGAAAAATGGAAATGACAATGAGATGGTTCGGAAAAGATTATGATACCGTCACCTTGGAACAGATAAAACAGACACGCTATGCAACCGGGATCATTACTACATTATATAATAAAATGCCGGGAGAAGTGTGGAATCTGGATGAAATTCTTGCAATGAAAAAAGAGGTTGAGGACGCAGGCCTTCATCTGGCAGGAATTGAGAGTGTCAATGTCAGCGATGCGATCAAGACAGGCGGAGCGGGCAGAGACCATGATATTCAGGCATATATTGAGACATTGGAAAATCTCGGAAAAGCAGATATCCATATGGTCTGCTACAACTTCATGCCGGTATTTGACTGGACGAGAACAGAACTTGACCGTGTGAGAGAAGATGGCTCTACAGTAATGGCATATAATCAGGATGCAATTGATAAAATGGACCCGGAGAAAATGTTCGATGCGATCAAAGATGACATGAATGGAACAGTCATGCCGGGCTGGGAGCCGGAGCGAATGGCAAAAATCAAGGATTTATTTGCCTTATATAAAGGAATCGATGAGGATCAGCTTTTTGAAAATCTGAAATATTTTCTGGAAGCAATCATGCCGGTTTGCGACAAATATGATATAAATATGGCAATTCACCCGGATGATCCGGGCTGGAGTGTGTTCGGTCTGCCGAGAATCATTTCATCACAGGAAAAATTAAAACGAATGATGGATATGGTGCCAAATAAACATAACGGTGTAACATTCTGCATGGGCTCGTATGGAACAAACTTAAATAACGACCTGATCGCAACCATTCATATGTTAAAAGGCAGAATCCATTTTGCACATATCAGAAACCTGAGATTTAACGACGGAATGAGAGACTTTGAGGAGAGCGCACATCTCAGCGAGGATGGCACATTTGATATGTATGCTGTTATCAAAGCACTTTATGAAGATGGATTTGATGGACCGATCCGTCCGGATCACGGAAGAATGATCTGGGGAGAAAAAGCAATGCCGGGGTATGGACTTTATGACCGTGCATTAGGCGCAGCATATCTTCGCGGACTGTGGGAAGCTGCAAAAAAGGAAGGAGAGCAGAGATGAAACTGACATTACAGGGTTTGCAGGAAAAAGAACAGTGGAAAAACGCAGGAATCGGACTTCCTTCTTATGATATCGAAAAAGTGGCAGAAGAGACAAAGAAAAACCCGGTGTGGGTACATTTTGGAGCCGGAAATATTTTTCGTATTTTTATCGGAGGGATCGCAGATACACTGATATCTTCCGGAGAGATGAAAAAAGGGATTACCTGTGTGGAAACGTTTGATTTCGATGTGGTAGATAAAATATACAGACCGTATGATAACCTCGTTTTAGCTGTGACATTAAAAGCCGACGGCTCAACGGATAAAAAGGTGCTAGGTTCTCTGGCAGAGGCAATCAAAGCGCAGTCAGAAGTGCCGGAGGAGTGGGATCGGTTAAAAGAAATCTTTTCCGATAAAAATCTCCAGATGATTTCATTTACCATCACGGAGAAAGGATATGCGTTGAAGGGAGTGGATGGAAATTATTTTCCATTTATTCAGAAAGATATTGACAATGGACCTGAAAAACCGGTGTCTGCAATGGCTGTTGTCTGTGCATTGCTGTACAAGCGTTTTCAGGCAGGAAAGGCACCTCTTGCAGTAGTTTCCATGGATAACTGCTCTCACAATGGAGAAAAATTAAGAAATTCCATTCTGACCATGGCAAAAGAGTGGGAGAAAAAAGGATATGTAACAGACGAGTTTGTAAATTACATTTCAGATGAAGATCAGGTGTCATTCCCATGGTCAATGATCGATAAGATCACCCCAAGACCGGCAGAATCCGTCTGCAGATCGTTGGAGGAACTTGGCATTGAGGATATTGCACCGGTCATCACTTCAAAAAATACATACATAGCGCCGTTTGTAAACGCAGAGGGACCACAGTATCTTGTGATTGAAGATCATTTTCCGAATGGCAGACCTGCATTAGAAAAAGCAGGCGTCTATATGACAGACCGGGATACTGTAAATAAAGTAGAGCGCATGAAAGTTACAACCTGCTTAAATCCACTGCATACAGCACTTGCAGTCTACGGATGCGTTTTAGGTTATACCCTGATTGCAGACGAAATGAAAGATGAGGAACTGAACAGGCTTGTCCATGAAATCGGTCCTGTAGAGGGAATGCCGGTGGTTACAGATCCGGGTATCTTATCACCGGAAGCTTTTGTGGATGAAGTTATCAATGTGCGTATTCCAAATCCGTTTATGCCGGATACACCGCAGCGTATCGCAACAGATACCTCCCAGAAGGTGGGCATTCGCTATGGCGAAACGATCAAAGCCTATGTGGCTCAATATGGGGATGCGAAGAAGTTAAAAGCAATTCCACTTGCAATTGCAGGATGGTGCAGATATCTGCTTGGCGTCGATGATAAGGGAGAAAAGTTTGAATTATCTTCTGATCCAATGCTTGCAGAATTAACAGCTGCCTTAAAAGATGTAAAATTTGGTGAGAAAGAATCCTATACAGGACAGTTAAAGAGCATTTTATCCAATGAAAACATTTTCGGTATCGATCTTTACAAAGCCGGTATCGGAGAGATGATTGAAGAATTATTTGTAAAAGAAATCGCAGGTCCGGGCGCAGTGCGCGAGACTTTGAAAGAAAATCTGACAGACTAAACAAATCAAAAACTAAACTAATCTTCTAAGCTCGCAGTTCCCGAGCAGCTGATCCCAGAAATGCTCAAGAGGAATCTCTTCATACTGGCAGATCAGGCTGCAGTCTAAGGCTCCATGGGCAACGATCAGTACGTTTTTTCTGGAAAGAACTTCCGGCGTTAAAACATCGTGGATAAAAGAGCCGCTGCGGGCATACAAATGCTCAAGACTTTCCGCACCATCTACAGCATGATAATGGACAGGATCATGGAACAACGTATATACCGGACAATCAGGTTTCTGTGTGACATGTTCTGTTCCTTCATACATGCCAAATCCCATCTCGCGGAGACGGTCGTCCGTCAGGATCGGCGTGCCGCTCCCTTCCAGAAAAATTTCAGCAGTCTCCTGCGCACGCTGCAAGGGAGAACAATAGCAGATATCAAATCGCAGATCCCCATACTTTTTCCGCGCGTCTCTCGCCATCTGGCGGCCTTCTTCATTCAAAGGAATATCTTCGCTTCCCTGCAGGCGGCGGTCTGCATTCCAGTCAGTTTTTCCGTGTCTCATGATATATAACATAATAAACAAAGTCCTTTCTTCTTATATATAGTAAAAATCGTAAACGCATTGCGGGCTCAATTCGCGGTGCGATTGAATTATATCCTATATTTTGTTAAAATGAAACCCTAATCAAAAAACAGCAGCGGCACAAAGCAGGAAATTGCATGACAGCTATTAATTTTATAGGAAAACTACCGATATATGAGTTAGAAAAATAAGCGTTCCGGCATTTACAGAGATCCGGACCGCAACCATGGAAGAACACAGGCTTATGCACACGGAGGTGTAGAACAATGGCAATAGAGGCTATGAAAGGGGCAGGGATGTCCTACGCGGGAAGTTCATCCGCATCAGATGTAAAAGCAGAGAGTCAGGCAAAAGTGGAAACTGCATCCAACGCAGCAGCTTCTGATGATCTCATGAAGAAAACCATTCAGATCGACACGAAAGAGACTGACAAAAGCGGCAAAGACGGAAACCGGGACGACAGTCAGGCAAAGCAGACGATCTCCGAGAATTCCCAGATCAGGAAAGCAGTTGACGAGATCAATAAGAAGGCGCACAATTCCGAGGCAGTCTTCGGAATCCATGATGCAACCAACCGTGTCACCATCAAGATTGTTGACAAAGACACGAAGAAAGTCCTGAAAGAATATCCGCCAGAGAAAACCTTGGACATGATCGCAAAAGTCTGGGAGATGGCCGGATTATTAGTGGATAAGAAACTGTAGATCACTGTCCAGAAGACAGGAACAGCAATAGACAAGTGACAGATGCAAACAGAAAATGATATAAATAAGCTACAAAACTGAAAGGAGCAGGATTATGCCAATCAGAATCACAGGTCTGAACTCAGGATTAGATACCGAGTCCATTATCTCAGCGCTTGTATCTTCTTATAGTTACAAGACGAGCAAGTATAAAAAAGCACAGACAAAATTATCATGGAAGCAGGAGGCATGGAGTACCTTAAACTCTAAGGTGTACAGTTTCTACAACAATGTTGGTAAATTAAAGCTGTCATCTGCCTACAATATGCGTACGGCAAGCGTATCCGACAGCACAAAAGCGAAAGTGAGTGCAGCAAGTGGGGCGACCAACGGCGTACAGTCTCTGGAGGTCTTAGAGGTTGCCAAAAGTGATTATCTTACCGGCGGAAAGATTTCGATCAAAGACGCATCCGGTGCGGAAGATAAGACAAAAACCGTTTCATCGGCGTCCACTTTAAGCGAACTGGGATATACCGGAACCGGTACGATCGAAGTTACCAATAAAGAAACCGGAAAGACAACAAGCATCAGCGTGACCGGTGACACAAAGATCAGCGACTTTGTGAAATCCCTGTCAGATGCAGGTGTGAAAGCCAGCTTTGATGAGAAAAACGGCAGATTATTTGTAAGTTCAGCAAAGACCGGTACAGAAAACGGTTTTGAACTGAAATCAAAGAATGCAGACGGCGATAAGGCGTTGCTGGCATTGGGACTGGCCATGACATCTACCGTATCAAATACCGGCGCAAAAGTGAATGACGATAACAACTGGTCGGCGGCATCGGATGCGAAGATCAAACTGAATGGTGCAGAATACACTTCATCTACCAACGAGTTCATGGTAAATGGTCTTTCTGTCACAGCACTTGCCAAGACGAGTGGAGAGATTTCTGTAACCGTAGCTACAGACAGTGAGGGAATCTATGAGCAGGTCAAGGATCTGCTCAGCCAGTACAACTCACTTATTAACGAGATGAACAAATTATACAATGCAGATTCGGCAAAAGGATATGAGCCGCTGACAGATGATGAAAAGGATTCCATGAGTGATACGGAAGTGGAGAAATGGGAAGCAAAAGTCAAAGATTCCCTGCTCCGCAGAGATGATTCGTTAGAGAGCCTGATCTCGTCCATGACAACGGCGATGTCCAAGGGATATGAAGTCAATGGAAAGACATACTATCTTACTTCTTTTGGAATTTCAACACTTGGTTATATGAATTCTGCAAAGAATGAACAGTATGCATACCATATCAATGGTGATGAGGATGACAGCGCAACTTCCGGAAAGGAAGACAAACTGTTGGCAGCGATCAAAGAAGATCCGGATTCTGTGGCGGGATTCATGCAGCAGCTTGCAACAGGATTATACGATTCTATTGATAAGAAAATGAAGACATCCACTTTAAGCAGTGTATTTAAAGTATACAATGATAAGGAGATGGCTTCGGAATACAGCGATTATACAACCACGATCAAAAAGTGGGAGGATAAGCTGTCTGAACAGGAGGATTACTACTACAAGAAGTTCTCGGCGATGGAAACAGCGCTGGCAAAACTCAATTCACAGACATCTTCTTTATCCGGTCTGTTTGGATCATGATAACAGGACAATTAACCTGCGGCAATGCCGCAGGTTAAATCTGCATAAAGAAAAAAGAAAACACATGGAGGTATTTTCACATGCTTAATCATAATGGCTATGCTGCGTATGCGAATAGCAAAATTATGACCGCATCACCTGCGGAACTGACACTTATGCTCTATGACGGAGCAATCAAATTCTGTAACATAGCAATTGCAGGGATTGAGGAAAACAATATCGAGAAAGCACATAACAACATCCGGAAAGTTGAGGATATCATCTCCGAGTTTCAGGCGACATTAAATCATAAATATGCAACAGCTGATGATTTTAATAATGTATATGTCTATTTGAAAGAACGCCTGATTGAGGCAAATATGAAAAAAGACAAAGAAATCCTGGAAGAAGTATTAAAACATCTCAGAACCATGCGCGATACATGGAAAGAAGTGATGAAACTGGCTGCCAGCCAGAGATAACCGGAAGGAGAAAGCAATACATCGTGACAGATAATTACATTGGAATCATGATCGAAAGCCTCCGGCGCAAAAAGGATGTCCTGACAGATATATTAAAACTTAGCGAGGAACAAAGTATTCTGCTGGATGATCCTAATTTAGAACCGGACACATTTGAAAAAAACGTGAATCGGAAAGCGGCGCTGATTGAGAAATTAGAGCAGCTTGACACGGGCTTCGAAAGTTTATATGACAAAGTAAAGGAAGAACTTGAGAGCAACAGAGACATCCATAAAGAGCAGATCAAACAGATGCAGGAACTGATCAGGGCACTTACCGAATTGAATATGCAGATTCAGGCGACGGAGGCAAGAAATAAGGAAAAGGCAACCGCCAAATTTGCATATATCAGGCAGCAGGCAAAGGAAATCCGCAGCAGCCAGAAGATCGTCAAAGAATATTATAATAATATGATGCATAAGGCGTATAATGAGCCGCATTTTTTGGATAATAAAAAATAGAGAGAATAAAAGACCGCACAGATAGAAAGATATTGATTTGTGGGGTCTTTTTAGTTACAATTTTAAGGTAGTAGGCAAGCAGGAGGAGAAGGGAATGTTTTTAAAATCAATCGAACTTCATAACTTTAGATGCTTTTCTGATATCAAGGTAGATTTTATTAATAGAATGACAGTTATAGTAGGCAATAATGGGGCTGGTAAATCCACAATACTTGAGGCGGCAACAATTGCAGCAGGAACACTGACCTCAGCAATGGATGGACTGACTAATTATGGGATAAAGAAGAATGATGCCTGCTATAAGTATTATGATTTAGGAAGCAGCGTTGACGTCCAGCCACAATTTCCAGTCGAAATTTCAGCGTTTGGTAAAATAGATGGAAAAAATATAGCATGGAGCAGATGTTTAAATTCGGCAAAAGGAAGAGGGGGACTTGCATCTGCCAAAGAACTTACCCAGATTGCTGATGAATATCAGGAGCGGATGAGAAAAGGGGACAAACAATTAAAATTACCTATTATTTCATATTATGGTACAGGACGGCTGTGGGTTCAGCATCGGGAGAAAAAGAATGATGCATTTGAAAAGAATACCAGAACCAATGGATATATCGACAGTCTGGATGGAGCTGCAAATGATAAATTAATGATGAAATGGTTTCAAAAAATGACTTACCAGCAATTACAGAGAAAAGAAGTGATCCCTGAATTTGCTGCTGTGACGATGGTTTTGGAACAAATATTTACTTCAATCACAGGATATTCGGATGTAAAAGTACAATTTAATTTAGATACAGGCGAACTGGATGTAATATACTTTGATGGAAACGTACATGTCAGAATACCTGTTTCACAGTTGAGTGACGGATATAAATGTACCATAAGTTTAATTGCAGATATTGCGTATCGAATGGCAATCCTTAACCCACAGTTATTGGACAATGTTTTGACAGAAACAGAGGGAATCGTCTTGATTGACGAAGTGGATTTACATTTACATCCAAGCTGGCAGAAGAGAATCTTAAAGGATCTGATGGATACCTTTCCGAAAGTTCAATTTATCGTAAGCACACATGCCCCGGAGGTAATTAATTCTATTAAAAGTGAATCTATTATAATATTGAAAGATAACAGGGCGGTTAATACGAATGAGGAAACGTATGGCAAGGATGCAAACACAATTCTTAGAGAAGTGATGGAGGTTTCCACGCGACCAGATGATGTTAGACAGCTCTTTGCAGATTTTTATAGGTTATTAGATAATGGTGATTGGGAAAAAGCAGAGAAATGTATTCAGCAGTTGGAAAACAAAATTGGAACGAATGATCCGGAAATAAATGCTTGCAGAGTCCGTCTTACATTGGAACAAATGTGAGGTAGCAGTCATGATTGTAATAAAAAAAGGAAGAGAACCTGACAAATTACTTTCTTACCGGCAACAGGTAGGAGCATCCTATGAAAATATGGACAAAGAGGTCAGGGAAGAGCTTTTGGATAAATTAATGAGGGAGCAAGGACATCTTTGCGCATATTGTATGTCAAAAATCCCGGAAACGAGGGAATTGCCAGCTGGAGTTCCAACGGTTACCATTGAACATTGGCTTCCGAGAAATCCCGATGATAAAATTGATGTTGGACAGGGATTAAACTATAAAAATATGTTTGCAGTATGCTCTGGGAACAAAGGGTGCGGATGCAGGGACAGGCTTACCTGTGATGCACGGAAAGAAAACGAAGTGATAAAGGTAAATCCTTGTGATGAAAGTACTCTGCGGGGAATCACATATACTTCGGACGGAGTTATCAAATCATCAGATCCGATGATTGATGAGGACTTAAATCAAAGGCTGAATTTAAACGGAGAATACTCCTCATTGGTGGAAAATCGCAAGCAGGTGTTGGAAAGTCTGATATTTGATGTAAGAAAGAAGTGTGGTAATGGTGATATATCATTGTATTGTCGAAGGAGATTAGATAAAATTCTAGAAATGGACGATCCAAAAATACCATATGTAGGAATTTTAATTTGGTGGTTGAAGAAACATATCAGATAATTATGAGAAAACAATGAGACGTATTAACAACTTAGAAAATAAAAATTAAAAAAGGGGTTAAGTATCTCCCACTTATGCCGATATACAATGCAAGTAAGCAAAGAATGCTACTTCGTGAAAACCGAAATGAAGCGTACGGTCAGAGTAGGAACGTTCACAAATAAACAAATCTACTTCAGCATGGAAGCTGAAGCCCAATTCAAGGAGGAAAAATAATATGGTAGTACAGCACAATCTTACAGCGATGAACGCTAATCGTCAGTTAGGAATCACAACAGGAGCTCAGGCAAAATCTTCAGAGAAATTATCTTCTGGTTACAGAATCAACCGTGCAGGTGATGATGCTGCTGGTTTAAAAATTTCTGAGAAAATGAGAAGCCAGATCCGTGGTCTTGACAAAGCTTCTTCAAACGCACAGGATGGTATTTCTCTTATCCAGACAGCTGAAGGCGCTTTAGGTGAAGCGCATTCAATCTTACAGCGTATGAATGAATTAGCAGTTCAGGGTGCTAATGATACTAATGAGAGCATTGACCGTGATGCTATCAATGAAGAGTTATCTGCTCTTACATCTGAGCTGGATCGTATCGCATCTACAACACAGTTCAACAAACAGAATTTATTAGATGGAAGCTTTACATCTAAGAACTTACAGGTTGGAGCAAATTCTGACCAGAAGATTTCAATCTCTATTGGAGAGATGAACTCCAAAGCATTAGGATTACACAATATTGCAGGAACAACGACACAATCCCAGACAGGTGTGAAAGTTACTGGATTTACGTTTGGTAAATATGCTACAACTGCTACAAATTCTACAGATAAGTATAGTGCTCAGGTAAATGCTGCTGCAGCAAGCCTTAAGGCCGCAGTTTCAGCAACAATGACAGCAGCCGGATATATGAAACAGCTTAATTTGGAGAGTGGTAGTGCATATTATTTCGATGCTAATAATAACAAATATACTACAGCTTCTGCTGCTATGAATGCAGATGTTACATCATTAAAGAATGCGATATCAGATGCGTTTATCAAGAATACAAACAAAGCTGCGACATATGCAAAGACTGAAAATGTGATTGCGGATAAAACGACTGTAGGTCAGGTTACAACACTTACAGATCCAAGCGTTAAAGATTATGCAAGTGCAAACGCTACAATTGATGCGGTACAGAAAGCAATTAATTCCGTATCTTCCCAGAGATCTGCACTTGGTGCATTACAGAACAGATTAGAGCATACAGTAGCAAACTTAGATAACGTATCAGAGAATACATCTTCTGCTGAATCTCGCATCCGCGATACGGATATGGCTGATGAAATGGTTGAGTACAGCAAGAACAATATTCTTGCACAGGCAGGACAGTCGATGCTTGCTCAGGCTAATCAGTCTACTCAGGGAGTTCTCTCACTGTTACAGTAATCCGATAAGTGATACGACTACAATAGGAATAAAAGAGTTGGCTTCGCCAGCTCTTTTATTTTAGAAAACTTTGAGGTGTCAGAAAATGCAGAAAAAATGGCTAGACCTTTATAATACTCTGGAAAAAATAGAAGACGACTTTTTGGATTATCAAAACAGAAAAGATCTGCTTCCAATACGGGAACAGTTAAATAACATACAGGAATTTGCACTTTGGTTTCTTCAGGAAAATCCACTGGGGATGGGCAAAGAGGCATTTGCACAGGCAAAGAATGAAATGATAGCTATTTTGCAGGATATTGTATCAGCAATTGAAGCAAATGATTATGTTCTTATGCATGATGCGATTACATATGGTGTTATGGAATATTTAAAAGCGTGTACCCAAAAGATGGCGGAGGCAGAGTAAATGACAATCTACGAAAAGAATATACATACACTGGCACAATATTATCCAGGTATGGATGATAATATTAAAAAAGCCAGCGAAGAATTAAAAGAAGAAATTGATTTAGCAGAAGAATTATCTGAAGATGGAGAATCCATTTTAAAGATAAAAAAGGATGGACATTTCTTCTATCTGGCAGGAAAACGATGTGCAAAAAAGCCTGTGGAGAAATGGCTTTCCGCACAGAAAGAATTATTATGTGATAAATATACATACATTTTTTTTGGAATCGGAAATATTGGTTATTTAAGAGAATTAATTGAGCATACAGAAGTAAGACTGAATATTATTATATATGAACCATCTGTTCAGGTATTTCTAAAGGCATTGAAATGGATGGATTTGGAAAAGGGAATGAAAAAACATCTCATCGTATTCTGGGTTGAAGGCATTGGGCTGATGACACTTGATAAAATTGGAGATATACTTCATAAGGTCATGCGTTTAGAACACTTGAAAAATGTGCAGCTGTTCGTACTGCCAAATTATGATACCTTATTTGAAGAAAGCTGTAAAAAATTAATCAAGCTATGTGAAGATGCCGCATTGGAAAGCAGAGTGAGCTATAATACGGCAGTATTATTTTCGAAGGTAGATTCGATTAATGTAATGAAAAACGCAAGATATCTATGTGATGCATATAAGACAATTCAATTATATCAAACGATACCGCTTGATACAACGGGAATTGTTGTTGCAGCCGGACCATCTTTGGACAAGAATATTCAGGAATTGAAAAAAGCGAAGGGAAAGGCATTTATTGTAGCAGTGGATACGGCAATCAAGCCTCTTCTGAGAGCAGGAATCGTGCCGGATATGTTTTTTATCGTGGATGCTTTGAAACCGATTGAACTGGTAGAGATAAACGGAGCAGATCAAATTCCACTGATAACAACGTTAAATGCATCGCCTAAGGTGCTCGAATACCATAAAGGGAAAAAATTTTTCTATGATGAACATTATCGGTTTGCCGAAAGAATCATTGTAAAAAGCGGTTTACGCTGGGGGGATGTGGCGACAGGAGGATCGGTCGCTACAAATGCATTCTCGCTTCTTTATAAAATTGGTTTGAAAACGATTATTCTGGTAGGACAGGATTTGGCATTAACAGGAAACAGAAGCCATGCAAATGGTACCTTCGAAGAAACAATGCCCGAAATAGATATATCAGACTGCAAATGGGTCGAAGGAAATTATGAAGAAAAAGTACCAACAAGAACAGATTTCTATCAATTTCTGACATGGTATGAGAATACAATAAAAGAGTGTAGAGAATATGTCACAGATTTGCGTGTGATTAATGCAACAGAGGGTGGTGCAAAAATTGAGGGAACTGAGATTATGACACTGAAAGATGCTATTGCAGAAACATGCACGACAGAAGTTGACATAGAGGCGTGTTTAGATACGTTATCCCCAATGCTGGATGAGAATAATCGTGCCTGGGCAGTGGAATATTTAGCAGGCATTCCACATCAGTTTGAAATATTAAAAAAAGAAACACGAAAATTAAATAGAAGTTATCAATCGATTGATTCTCTTTGCAAAAAGCAGCATATGGATTCGCAGCAATACCTGAAATTACTAAAAAAGATAAAAAAACAAATTGCCAAAATTGAAGGAGATGATATGTACCAGTTGGTGACAATGACAATGCCATCAGCGTTAAAAATTATGCGAGATGAGGAATTTGATCGGCTTGACTCTCCACAGGAAGAAGGGCAAGAGATTGCAAGAAAGGGAACACTTTATACAGAACTTATCATGGAAGGAACTGATTTGCTGAAGGCAGAGGCAGATCAGATATTTGAAGAGTATCAGGAAGCTATTCAAAAATGATGTTAAAAATCTGCTCAAATATAATTTCAAAGCTATGGTATCGCAACACTTTGTCGTAGCCGGAATCTGCAATTTCGCATCGTTCGGTTTCGTGCTTTAAATAATAATCGATTTTTTGCAGCATATCATTCTCACCATCGAAATAGACAAAATCTTTTCCCGGTATGAAATGTCTCAGAAAATCGGCTTGATAGTTTGTGAGCAGAAAACCACCGCAGGACAAGATTTCCATGCAGCGGAGCGGAATGCCGCTCGGAATGCTGCGAAGTGTGATATTTAAATTGATTTTACTGTTGTGAAAAATATAAGGAGTTTCCGTTTGATAATCGGAAGTTCCCATATTGACGGCATTAGGAATGAAAAAACTTTCGTTTGCAGTAAAAAGCTTTAATGGAAACAGAGCAGCTGCCTGTGTGAGCAGTCGAATTCGTTCCATGGATGTCAATTTACGGCATAAGTAATAATTGGAAAAAATATAACTGAGAGGTTCAACACCATCTGGATTTTTTTGATAATGTACAGAGCTTTGCATTGATTCAATAATGAAAGGGGTAAGGCATTCCTCAAGAAAGCTATAGCCATATACATGAGACTGAGCCTGCATGATTGCATCCAGATATCCTCTGGCATATTCAGGAATACTGGAGACAGAGTCATAGAGGGTGTGAGATTCGTTATATAATGAACCAACAAAAGAAATATCTGCAGATAAGCGAGTATAATCATAAGGCATTTGCAGAAGTGTATGAATTCGGTCTGCATTTACAGGGAGAGGCATGTAATAAAATGCAAGGAGTCCTTCTGTACGGAATTTATTCACTAAATAGCTGTCAAATAAAAAAATATAATTGGTTGGATAAGTGACCGTGTAGGAATAAAGCTTTACCTGAGGGCTGTCATAAACAAAAGCAACATATTTTGTATTATGTCGAAAACAGGCTGTGGACATCAAAGGAAAAAAATTATAGGAAAAGCAGAAGTCATAATGATTGCTTTCTAATGTGAAACTGGCTGCCTCGGAAAAGGAACTGCTTTTGCGCAGATGGTATTCCGGATGATGGAAAAGCGAAACGGAATCACCGCGGTTCTGAAAAAATTGTAGTATGTCTTCACGACAAAAGCATGGCCAGTCAAGAAATAAAATATTCATAGGTTTAAATCCTTTCTATCTAGGATTCATTATAACAAATAAAACGAATATTTCTACCTTTATTTTCAAGAATAAACGGAACTTATCATGATAAAGAGGTGTAAGGATGAATAGAGAGATTGAACAGCTTCTCTTAAACGAAGCTTATAGGGAAGCATGGACTGCATTATCAGAATACGAAGTAGATTTTCCACTGGATGCTGATATTGATACATATAGATTTATGTGTTTAAGTGGTGTGGGTGAAACGGAAGCAGCGTTACAATATGCTTGCAGTGCGGTGCAGAAACAGCCTTATGTTGCGGATGCACACTATAATTGCGGCTATGCTTATCAGTTATGTGGAAAGTACTTTCAGGCATATGAGCAGTACACAGTTGCAAAAGAGTTGGCAATGGGAGAAAATCCGGCCAGTTTTAGTATAGAGGAATTAGATGGATTATTACAACAAATGCTGAATATGATTATGTCACGTGCAAATAACGGTGAAATAGACGATATAGAGGCAGATAAAATATGGATTAATTATATTGCCAATATGGATAGGATTAACTGGGGGATAAGAAATCCTGTGTTTCATGATGGAACAAATATGATAGCGCAAATTTATAATGATTATCCTATTTTACCGGAAATGTATATAGGAATCTATGGAATGCAGAGTGCGTATGATTACATCAGTCGCAGACTGTATACGAACACCATTATGGAGGAAGCTGATATACAAAGAACATATGCAAAAGGAAAATGTGTTTATATTGAATCGGAAACGGCATGCTTTATTCCGATTGTGATGGAAAATATGGGAAAAATAAAGGTTCAAACGGAAGAAAGAACGGAGGAAATTACTTACCGGTCTCCACTGCAATATGTGAATTATAAGTTCCCAAAAGGAAAAATTGTCCTTACTTCAGAAGACAGTGAAATGCGATTGGGCGAAATAGTACCCATTGTACATGATAATAAAAGAAAACCATTGATTTTAAATATATTTGTAGATGGATTATCACAGACTGTTTTGGGAAATCATCTGGAAACGGTAATGCCATACACGTATCGTTTTTTTAAGAAAGGAATGATATGTACGAATGCATATACGACCTCAGATTGGACATTTCCGTCGATCGCATCCATTGTTACAGGACAGACAATGGTGAATCATAGAATGTTGCATTCAAAATTGCTGAGGAAGATAGATGGTCAGACACCGATTTTGTTTGAATACTTTAAAAATGCAGGATACAACACGACTAAAATAGGAGGAAATTGGAGAATAGCACCAAATTACGGATATGCAAGAGGCATGAACCGGGTACATTATCAGCACATGTATCAGGGGTTTCCGATTGAAAAGGTTGTTTCGGAAGTGCAGGAGCAGATACACACAATGAGAGGGACGGATCAGTTTATATGGATGGAAATTGGAGAGCTGCACTTAATAGCAGATGAATATAACGTAGCACCTCTTCAGGAACAATTTGTGATATGGGAGAATGAAGATTCCAAAGGAAAAATAAATTCAGTAAAGCAGGAATATGACGAGACAAAGAAGAAGTATTATTTAAAACAGATTGAATATGTGGATCGAAAACTGGCAGGGTTATATCAGTACATTGAAGATAATTATAGTGAAGATGAAATCGTTGTGTCGTTATTCGCAGATCATGGACAGGGATATTTAGTTCATCCGGAGGAAGATTTTTTTAGCGAAGGGCGTACAAAAATAGCATTTATGACCAGAGGAGGGAATCTTAGTGGAATTTCCAATGAATTAATTTCAGCGTGCGATTATACACCAGTCATGTGTAAACTTGCAGGAATCGAGTATTGCTATGATAGAACTGATGCATCATTGCCTGTAACTTATGGTGGATTGAAGGAAAGAGAATTTACTGTAACTGAGAGTATTCATGTAGGTGATCCTTATCAAATCATATTAAACGGTAAAGATTTTATCTTTTACTTGAAAAGTTTAGAAAATGTAACATCAGAATGCAGGGTGCCACTTGACAGATATGAGATAAAACTATTAGACAGGGATGGTAATGCCCTTATGGATGAAGATAGAGAACTAATTTATACACAATGGTGTCTTAATCATGTTGGTTCATGCAGAATATACAACAATTAGTGTAAGGAGAAAGGTGTGATGGGAAAAGGAACTTTATATTGGATAACAGGTTTATCCGGTGCGGGAAAGACAACAGTAGGTAATGCACTATATTATAAATTGAAACAAAAGCAAGAAAACTTGATTATTCTGGACGGAGACATTTTGAAGAATTTAGTCGGAGACTCGCTGGGGTATTCACAGGAAGATAGGAAAAAACGGGCATACTATTATTCTAAATTATGTAAAACACTTACAGATCAGGGAATATCGGTAATCATCTGTACAATTGCAATGTACGATGAAGTGAGAAATTGGAATCGTTGCAACATTGAAAAATATATAGAAGTGTTTCTAAAGGTAGACAAAAGTGTACTAATGAAACGTGACCGTAAAGGATTATATTCTGGACAGGTTAAGGGGCAGGTTGAAAATGTTGCAGGTATAGATATGGAGGTTGAATTTCCTAAAAATCCGGATATTGTCATCGAAAATGATGGAACGGTTGCGGTTTCAGACTGCATAAATCAAATCACGGCTTATAAGCCGAAAGTGAATGACACTTTTGACAGAGATGTAAAATACTGGAATGAATTTTATCGAAACAAAACGAAAGAGATACAGAGCCCAAGTGATTTTGCCAGGTTTGTACTACAGTACATGGAAGAACATAAAAAAATTATGGATATCGGTTGTGGAAATGGTAGAGACAGCATATTTTTTGCAGAAAATGGCTTGGAAGTTACCGGAGTGGATGCGTCAGAGGAGGCAATAACTGCGCTCAATCAATATCATATAAATAACAGCATGTTTATATGTGACGATTTTGTTACTTGTAAGGCTTTGTACCAAATGCAGTATGATTATTTTTATAGCAGATGGACCATTCATGCAATCTCTGAAAAACAGGAACTTGAGTTATTGAAAAATGTGTCAGCATCTATTAAGACAAATGGCTTGTTTTTTATTGAGGTTAGAAGCGTGAAAGATGATTTGTTTGGAAAAGGGAAAGAAATTGGTAAAAATACCTATCAGAATAATGGGCATTTCAGACGATTTATCGTAAAAAAAGAGTTGGAAGAAAGACTGGAGAAATTAGGATTTGAAATAATATTTACAAAGGAAGATAATGGTTTTTCAAAGACAGCAGAGTCTGATCCGGTTTTAATTAGACTAATAGCAAAAAAGAAATGATAAAGGGTGTTATTTGAATAAATATAGGTTAGCAAAGAATGGAAAAAATATGTGTGAAGAAAAAGAAATGATAGCAAACCTGGGAAAAAAGGTACAACAGATTCAACAGGATTTTGACACTCAAAATAAAACGATTCAAATTTTAATGAAGTCTAACAAACAGCTGATAGATTGGATTGATGATATTGTACAAGAGCAGGAACATTATAAAGAAAATTGTTTTTTTGAAATTTCTGATCCCAGATTACAGCAAACAGAAGAATTTTGGTATCCCAATGTTGCATCTGTAGAAGAAACTTTGGAAAATATTGTACATCATGGAAAGTCCATAGCTAGATATGGAGATGGCGAATTTTCAACAATTTATGGTCGGGTGCGCCATAAATTCCAGACGGAGAGGGATGACAAACTGGCAAAAAGACTGCTGGAAGTGTTGCATTCAGAAGACGACAAATTAATGATTGCAATTGCAGATAATTACGGCAGTCTTGATAGATATAGCGAACAGGCAAAAAGAGAGATACGTTATTATATGACAAGAGCGGTTCGCAAGGAGCATTTACGGATACTGCAGCAAGACAGACGGTATTATAATGCATACGTTACAAGACCTTATGTTATGTATAATGATGTGCAAACAGAATGTCCGAGAGTCAGATTTGAACGGTTAAAAAAGATTTGGGAAAAAAGAAATTGTATCTTTGTTGAAGGAAAATTTACTGCATTGGGTATCGGCAATGATTTGTTTTCGTGTGTAAAAGGTATTGGGAGAATAATATGTCCGGCGGAAAATGCATTCCAAGCATACGACAAGATATTAGAGTGCTGCCTGAGCCAGTCGAAAGATAAATTATTTTTGCTGGCACTCGGACCGACAGCAGCTGTCTTGGCATATGACTTGTGCAACGAAGGCTATCAGGCAGTAGATATTGGACATATAGACTTAGAATATGAATGGTTTTTAAAAGGGCAAGGATGCCGAACAGAAGTAATAGGGAAATATAACAATGAATTGGCAGGAGGAAATAATCCTGTCAGAATTGAAAATCAAGAGTATCAGTCGCAGATGATTGCAGATTTTTCTTAGAGGGACACGCATTTAATATGAATATTTTGTTTTATCGATATAATAGTATATGTGAGCCGGATATGATAGAGGTATTTGAAAGGCATGGATGTCAGATTAACGCATTGACTTCTGAAATACATAATAAAAATGTTACACCAAAAGAATGTCTTTTCATTATAAGTAATGCATTAAAGCGAAAGAAATATGACATTGTATTTAGTATTAACTTTTTCCCGGTTATATCCGAAGTGTGTAATATTTTTAAGATACCTTATGTATGCTGGATTGTTGATAGTCCGGTTATGGAATTATATTCGGATTCTATTAAAAATCAATATAATCGTATTTTCCTTTTTGATTATGTGTTGTATGAAGAATTCTATCGAGAAAATCCACAGGGCATTTTTTATTTGCCGCTGGGCGCAAATTATTATCGTGTAGATAATCTTATAAAAACAATTACAGAAGAAGATCGAAAACGTTATTCAGCAGATATTTCTTTTATAGGTTCCCTATACACAGAGAAGTGTCCTTATAATCTACTGCGAGAAGATGGCTCTTATCTGAAAGGATATTTGGATGGTTTGATTGAGGCACAGTTAAAAGTATATGGCTATAATTTTTTGGAGGAATGTTTGACAGATCAGGTTGTTTCCGATTTTAAAGAAAAAGTGCCATTTTATCAATTCCCAGAGAAATCGAATCATAATGATAAGGCGGCAATGGCGCATTTGTATTTGGGAAATAAGGTAACGGAACAGGAACGATTGCGCTTGTTAGGCGAAATTTCGAAATATTTTAGGTTAGATTTATATACAGGAAGTGATACAGAACAATTGTCAGATGTAAATGTTAGAGGACTGGCAAAATCAATAACAGAAATGCCCAAAATTTTTCATTTGTCAAAGATTAATTTGAATTTTACATCAAAACCTATTAGAAGTGGATTGCCATTACGTATATGGGATATTTTAAGTGCTGGAGGATTTGTATTAACAAATTATCAGACAGAAATTCCAGAATATTTTGAAATAGGAAAAGAGATAGAGATATTTTCAAGCAAGGAAGAGTTGATTGATAAAATTTCATTCTATCTTGTGCACGATGAGGAACGGAAGAAGATTGCAGGAAATGGATACGAGCGTGCTAAAAGAGAGTATTCGTTAGATGTAAGAATAGAGGAAATGTTAAGCAGAATATAGGGGGTATGTTTATGTGTAAATTATATATTGCAATGTATCACTATACAAGGGATCTAAAGCATAGTAGATATCCGCTGATTAAGGGATTGGATGAGTTACTCTTTCGAAAGCAACTGGAGTTTATGAAAAATAACTTCAATATTGTCAGAATGGAACATGTAATAGAGGCAGTGAAGGGCAATGGTACGCTACCAGAAAATGCACTATTGCTGACTTTCGATGACGGATATATTGATAATTATACAGTTGCTTTTCCAATTCTTGAGGAATATGGAGTACAGGGATCATTTTTTATTCCTGGGAAAACTTTTGCAGAACATCAGCTGTTAGATGTAAACAAAATTCATTATATACTTGCAAGTGCGAAAATAGATGAACTGGTTGCTGATGTAAAGAAGGAACTAGATCATTATCGTGGAATCGAGTGGGTATATCCATCGACAGAAGAATTATATAATAAATATGCCGTTGCCAATCGCTTTGACAATGGAGATACGATTTTTGTTAAACGAATATTGCAGATGGTTTTGCCTGAGAAACTTAGAAATAAAATTGCCAGTGATTTATTTAATAAATATGTTGGGATTTCTGAGCAGCAGTTGGCTTATGAATTATATATGTCAAGAAGTCAGTTGCGAACATTAAAAAGACATGGGATGTTTATAGGAATTCATGGATATGATCATTACTGGCTTGGCAATTTATCAAGGGAGCATGTTGAAAAAGATGTTTCTATGGCATTAGAGACATTAGATGAATTTATTGATAGAAAGCAGTGGGTAATGAATTATCCGTATGGAAGTTACAATAAGGATGTTCTGACTTATATACACAATAGAGGGGCATGCATTGGCTTGACAACAGAGGTTGGTGTGGCCGATATTAAAAAAAATCATCCGTTGGCTTTACCGAGATTAGATTGTAATGATTTTCCGCCTAAAAGCGAAAACTTTAAGACGATTGGGGGAACATATGAATAAATTCGATGAATATTATGAAATACGTCTGGCAAAGTTGACAGATATAGATGATATTATGAGTTTTATACGGCAGCAGTGGAGTGAAAATCATATTTTAGGAACAAACAAAAGTTTTTTCGTATATGAGCATGTGATAGATAATCAAGTAACATTTCTCATTGCAAAGAGTAAAATGGATGGATTAATATATTCTATTTTGGGCTATATTCCTGCATCGCACAATAAGGAACATTTGGACATTTGGACTGGAATATGGAAAACAAGAGAAGGAGCAATTCCTTTTTTAGGCATTGAATTAATGAAAAGGATTCAATTAATGTTAGGTGTGCGTACGCTTGCTGGTGTTGGGGATAATCCAGATACAACGGTGCGTTTAAATCGTTTCTTTTTAAATTCTTACACAGCGAAAATGAAACAGTATTATATGTTGTCGGAATCAAAAGAATATCAAATTGCAGATATAAAGGACAGAATATTTCAAAAAAGATATTTTGTTAATAAAACTAATGTAGTGCTTATAGAGAATCAGAAGCAATTAATATCATTGTATAATTTCAAAAAAGACGTTTTTAATGTACCATATAAGGATGAATGGTATGTAACGAGAAGATATTTTAATCATCCAATTAATAAATATAAAGTTTATGGGTTATCAAGAGATGATAGTGTGGAAGCATTATTAGTATTGAGAATACAGCAATATGGTAAAAGTAAAGTGCTTAGAGTGATTGATTATATAGGTAAAAGAGAATTGCTATCTGGATTGAGAGAATTCTTTGATACACAATTAAAAGAGTACGAATATATTGATTTTTATGTATTAGGATTCGAAGAAGACTACTTGAAAAAAGCAGGTTTTGTTTTACGAGATGATAAAGATAATAATATTATACCTAATTATTTTTATCCATTTGAAAGAAGAAATATTGATATTTGGGTAGACAGTACAAATCCAAATATGCTTTTTTTGAAAGGTGATGGTGATCAAGATAGACCTAATCAAATAGCGGAGTAAAGTAAGGAGAAAAATATGAGCGCAATAGATAAGTTTCAAAATGATGCAAAGCATATAGCATCTACATTGAATGTATCTGGTCGATTTTCATTTCAGGAAGAGGCAATGAAGTTGGTTGTTGGAGATATTGTACAAAAGTTGAAAATAAAACCGACAGATGAATTGTTAGACATTGGATGTAATTGTGGTGATTTAACAATACCGCTTTCTTTTTTTTGCAAGAATGTAACTGGTATAGATGGTAAAAGTACAATAGAAAGAATGGAGAACAGAATACAAGGAATTTCTAATATTACTACAATTTCAGGAAATTTTATGACAATTAACGTTGAAAAAAAGTATGATTGTATACTGGCGTATAGCGTATTAATGTATCTAGAATCCTATCAGGAGAAACTTCAATTTGTGCTGAAAGCAGCGGAGTGTTTGAAACCAGGTGGAAGATTGTTAGTGGGAGATGTGGTAAATTCATCCAGAAAAAATCGCTTTAAAAGTACAAATATAGGAAGAAAAATCGATTTAGAATATAACCAGAAAATGAATTGTTTGACAGAAGAAGATAAAAAGTCGCATGCCTATTCTAAGGAAATGGATGGATTATGGATTTTAGATGATGAATATTTAATGAAATTATTACTGGAAGTACGAAATAATGGCTATGAATCTTACTTATTACCTCAGAAACATGAGTTGCCATTTGGCTATACAAGAGATGACATTCTAATATGTGCATGGGATTAAGGAGGGGGAAAGATATGAGCGTAATAGATAAGTATCAAAATGATGCAAAGCATATATCATCTACATTGAATGTATCTGGTCGATTTTCGTTTCAGGAAGAGGCAATGAAGTTGGTTGTTGGAGATATTGTACAAAAGTTGAAAATAAAACCGACAGATGAATTGTTAGACATTGGATGTAATTGTGGTGATTTAACAATACCGCTTTCTTTTTTTTGCAAGAATGTAACTGGTATAGATGGTAAAAGTACAATAGAAAGAATGGAGAACAGAATACAAGGAATTTCTAATATTACTACAATTTCAGGAGATTTTATGACAATTAACGTTGAAAAAAAGTATGATTGCATACTAGTGTATGGCGTATTAGTATGTCTAAAATCCTATCAGGAGAAACTTCAATTTGTGCTGAAAGCAGCAGAGTGTTTGAAACCAGGTGGAAGATTATTAGTGGGAGATGTAGTAAATTCATCCAGAAAAAATCGCTTTAAAAGTACAAATATAGGAGGAAAGATCGATTTAGAATATAACCAGAAAATGAATTATTTGACAGAAGAAGATAAAAAGTCGCATGCCTATTCTAAGGAACTGGACGGATTATGGAGTTTAGATGATGAATATTTAATGAAATTACTACTGGAAGTAAGAAATCATGGCTATGAATCTTACTTATTACCTCAGAAACATGAGTTGCCATTTGGTTATACAAGAGATGACATTCTAATATGTGCATGGGATTAAGGAGGGGGAAAGATGTATACTACAGTACTGCAGATATTAGAAGAGACAAGCAAGATGTTTTCTCATAAAGTTGCCTTTGCAGATATAAAAGAAACATACACTTTTGGACAAGTTGAAAAAAAAGCAAAGAAAATAGGAAGTTATTTAGCAGCGAAAGTAGGACAGGGAAAACCGATTGTTGTATATATGGAAAAGAATGCTTACAATATAGTAGCGTTTATGGGTGTTGTATATGCAGGGTGCTTTTATGTGCCGTTAGATAGTCAAATGCCAGTAGATAGAATTGCACTTATTTTAAAAACACTTAGTCCTAGTATGATAATTTATGATGACACTACAGCTGAATATATAGAAAATTTAGGAACAGAATTTCAAAGTGTACATTATAAAATAGCAGAAAGCGCTGAAGTTGATGAAAAGCAAATAAATAGCATTCGTAGTCGATGTAAAGATACAGATATATTGTATGTTCTTTTCACCAGTGGATCAACAGGTGTACCGAAAGGTGTAACAATATCGCATGGAGCCGTTATCGATTTTATGGATTGGATTTGCAAAAAATATAATTTGGATGAGACAACCACATTATGCAATCAAGCACCTTTTTATTTTGATGCCTCTGTTCCAGATATATATATTCCATTAAGGGTTGGTGCTACTGTTTATATCCCACCAAAAGCATACTATACATTTCCCAAAAAGATTCTTCAATTTATCAACAATAACGATATCAATACTCTGATATGGGTTCCGTCAGCATTATGTAATGTGGTAAATTGTAGGGCATTCGAAGTATGTGTGCCGAAGAGTATACGACTTGTTATTTTCTGTGGAGAAGTAATGCCTTGCAGGCACTTGAATATTTGGAGAAAGTATATTCCACAAGCCTTGTATGTAAACATGTATGGCCCAACAGAGGCTACATATGCATGTATGTATTATAATATAGAAAAAGAATTTAAGGATGAAGAAAAATTACCTCTTGGCAAGGCATGTGAAAATTGTACCATTGTTCTTTTAAATGAAAAAAGTGAAGTGGCTTCAAATGGGGAAATTGGAGAGATATGCATTTTGGGTAGATGTCTATCACAGGGATACTATAATGAATTAGGAAAAACAAAAGAAGTGTTTGTACAAAACCCTACCAATATGAATTGGTTGGAAAACATGTATAAAACAGGTGATTTGGCATATGTAAATGATGATGGTGAAATCATATTTGCAGGACGAAAAGATTTTCAGATTAAAAGATTAGGACACAGAATTGAATTAGGAGAAATTGAAAATGTTATTCTATCAATTCAAGAAGTGCAGAACGCATGTTGCATATATAATAAAAATAATAATGAAATTATAGCTATATATTGTGGAGATATAGAAAGAGAAAATTTGATAATCATTATAAAAGATAAATTGCCACAATATATGCATCCTAACAGATATGAAAAAGTAAATGAAATGCCAATGAATATAAATGGTAAAATAGATAGACCGAGATTGATAAATATGTACATAAAGGAGAAATAAGTAAATGGAGAAATTGCTTGAAATATTAAAAAAAATAAAACCAGAGATTGATTTTGAAACCAGAGATTCTTTGATAGATGACGGAGCATTAGATTCAATAGAATTGTTTGAAGTTTTGATAGCCATTGAGGACACTTTTTCAATACAGATAGACCCAAATCAGATTGATCCAGACAATTTTCAATCTGTAGCGTCTATGTGGAAATTAATTCAAAGTATTAAACAACAGCAGTAAAAAGAGATATAGTAATGACTATCTTAAATACCAGAGAAAATAGAAGTGTGGAGCTTATATATTGAATGAAAATAACAATAATCGCTGAAGCAGGTGTAAACCACAACGGCAGTTTAAAACTTGCAAAACAAATGGTAGAGGAAGCAGCAAAGGCAGGTGCAGACTATATCAAATTTCAGACATTCAAACCGGAAAAGCTGGTTTCCAAATATGCACAGAAAGCAGATTACCAGAAGAAAACAACGGGCAATAATGAATCACAGTTACAGATGTTGGAAAAACTGGCATTATCATATGATGATTTTGTGGAATTGAAAAGATATTGTGAGAAAATTGGAATCGGTTTTCTGTCCACACCGTTTGACGAGGACAGTATCCGGTTTCTTGACAGTCTGGACATGGACTTCTGGAAGATACCTTCCGGTGAGATCACAAATTATCCGTATCTGGTTCAGATTGCGCAGACAGGCAGGGATATCGTGCTTTCTACCGGAATGTGTGAGATGGATGAGATAGCGGATGCAATGAAAGTATTGAAAGAGAATGGAGCAGGGAATATTTCGCTGCTCCATTGTAATACAGAATACCCGACACCTTATGAGGATGTAAATCTGCTGGCAATGAAGCAGATGCGAACAGCCTTTAAAAAGCAGGTGGGATATTCGGATCATACGGTCGGGATTGAAGTGCCGATTGCAGCCGTGGCATTAGGTGCTGAAATTATTGAAAAGCATTTTACGTTAGATAAGAATATGGAAGGACCAGATCATAAGGCGAGTCTCGAACCACAGGAGTTGGCACAGATGGTCAGTGCAATCCGCCATATAGAAAAAAGTCTTGGTGATGGTAATAAGAAAAGAACAGCTTCGGAACAGCATAATATAGCGGCAGCACGAAAGAGCATTGTCGCCAAATGTGCGATTTCTAAGGGAGACATTTTTACAGAGGCAAATCTTACGGTTAAAAGACCGGGAAGTGGGATAAGTCCGATGAAGTGGAAAGAGTTGATCGGCACAAAGGCACAAAGAGACTATGTGGAAGATGAACTTATATGATAAACTCCGGAAAAAGCGTAAGTGTTGCATTATATCTCACTATGAGTATGACAATTTTATTGCATGAAATTATAAAATATGTTATTAATAACAATATAGAGGACGAGATAAAGGAAATATGTCATGGATGACATATTGGTGAATGAATCTGCTAAAATATGTCATTTCTAACAAGTCTGGAGGGTGTTGTTATGAATAACGAAGATATGAAATCTATATTTGATCAGATAAATAATTTAAAAAAACCTGTTACAGAATCCAAAGAAACAAATGCTGCATATGAAAAGGATGCTTTTCGAGAAGTTTTAAATGGAATATCAGAGGAAATTCAAAGAGTATTGGATGAAAATGATTTCACACAGGAGGATTTATGTCGGATAACAAATATGTCACAGTCCAATATTAGTAAAATACAAAACGGAAAGGTTGTTCCAAGGATAGAAACACTACAAAAGATTGCGAATGCTACACACACAAGACTTGTAATAAGTTTTGAAAGCATGGAAGGAGAGGATTAAAAATGGCAAATATAACGTCCATTGAGATTAATCAATTCAGGGGAATAAAGCAATTAACAGTTTCTGATTTTTCAAATATCAATCTTATTGTAGGCGATAATAACAGTGGAAAAACAACATTTTTGGAGGCAATTCAGTTATTGTTTGCGAAAGCTCAACTCAGCTCTGTTAAAAATATCATAAGGCAGAGAACAGTACTTAATATTCATGATAATAGTTTTTATACTTCTTTTATTAAAATGTTCAATGTGGAGCAAAATGAGGATTTGTTAGATCTTGATATTTGTGCAGAAAGTAATAACGGTTCGATTGAATTTGAAATGACTGGACGTGAGAAAACCATTTCTGGAGAAGAAGCACTTCAAATTTCAACAATGTCTTCACGTCAAAAAACGTATTACAAAAAATCAACAACTTTTATCCCCGAAACGGTCAAACTGTTTACAGGTAGTATTATTAGTCAAAATGGTAAAAAAACAATAGAGAAAAATGTTCGTTTTACATCTTTAGACAATACAATGGTAGGTCCTGTAACTAAGAGGGAAGTTCAATATATATCTTCTTTTGGTCATTTGAGATATGACTTATTACAGAATATCGTAGACAATCCGGAATATAAGAAATTAGCTATCAGCATTCTGAAGAAGTTTGATGAATCTATAGTGGATATTTGTTATACCAAGGCGGATGATGAATCCTTTGTGGAATCCATTATAACAGAAAATGGCGTAAATATGCCGTTTTCCGTTTATGGTGATGGAATTAAGAAAATATTATATATTTTGAATAAACTATTTGATGCAACAGATTCAATTTTGTTGATAGACGAAATTGAGACAGGTTTGCACAAGAAATATTATGATAAATTATTTCCGGTAGTATTTGAGCTGGCTAAAAAACTGAATGTACAATTATTTATTGCGACACATAGCATGGAAGCAATTGATGCAATACTGGAGTATGGTAAATATGAAAATGATACCAACAGTAAGGATCCGATTAAAGTTATTACATTAAAGAAAATCGACTCAAACGATGGAAAGGGAAGTAATATAGCTGCTCGAAATGTTACGGGTAAGTATGTGTATGAAAACCGCAAGGCATTTGAATTTGAGGTGCGCTTATGATGACGGAATTAATGCTTGTTGAAGGTGTATCGGATGTACAGTTGATTAGCTATTATTTACAAAATGTGTATGGCTGGAAACATGAAAAGAATAATCATCTTGGAATACATTCACTGGATGAACATGATCACATAGAAAGTCTTTCAAAAGAAGGAAAACAACTTGTATTGTGCGGTGTGGGAGGAAATGGAAGATTTGCACATTTCGTAGAAAGACACCGCATCAATAGTATGATAATTGAACATGAGATATCCTCAATAATGGTTGTGACAGACCGGGATGAGGATTCAATTTCCAAAATTGGAAGAACGATAAATAGTTTGTTTGAGAATGTATCATACAGAGCAGGAGAGTGGACTAATAACGTTGTTGAAGATTCGTTTGGACAACAAAAGCGGGTAGATACATATCTTTTAATTGTTCCGGCGGATAAAAAGGGAGCTTTAGAAAATGTAATAATAGATGCATTGAAAGATATTCCGGAAGAAAAAGAGTTGTTAGACGAAGTGATTCAGTTTGTTGATTCATTAAAAGCAAGGTTAGTGCCTGAATTAAATCAAATTAATAAGGCTAATAAGGCTGCAGTTGGAACTTTTTTTAGTGTTCGAAATCCGAAAGATGCAATGAGATCTTTTGGAACTTTTATTTCTAAAATAGACTGGTCAAAATCTGAATCTTTAAAAAATTTATTTTTGCCATTCATGTATTTAGGAGAGGAGAAAGAATAGCATTTTATATTTTATACTGAAAGCATAGCAAAAGATGTAAGGAGAACCGTATGAAACGAATTGGGATAATGACAGGAACAAGAGCAGAATATGGATTGTTAAAGTCTTTGATGCAGGAGATTAATAAAGATAATGATTTGGAATTATACTTGATTGTGTCAGGGATGCATCTGTCACCAGAGTTTGGAATGACTTATAAGGAAATCGAGGAAGACGGTTTTGAAATAAATGCAAAAGTAGAAATGCTGTTAAGTTCCGATAGCCCGGCAGGAATTAGTAAATCGATTGGTTTGGGTGTAATTGGATTTGCAGATGAATTTCAAAGAGCAGATTTGGATATGCTGATTTTGCTTGGAGACAGATATGAGGCACTGTCAGCGGCAATCAGTGCAATGGTCATGAGAATACCGATTGCACATCTTCATGGAGGAGAGTTGACAGAGGGAGCCATTGATGAAGGAATACGTCATTCCATTACAAAAATGAGTTATTTGCATTTTACAAGTACAGAACAATATCGGAACAGAGTAATCCAATTAGGCGAAAACCCGGAAAGAGTATTCTATGTGGGAGCACTTGGAGTAGAAAATATAAAAAAAATTAACTTGATGACAAAAGAAGAACTGGAGAAATCAATTCATTTTGAAATTGATGAAAATACAGTGGTTGTGACTTATCACCCGGTAACATTGGAAAATAATACGGTTGAGGAACAGTTCTTAAATCTCTTAAAGGTATTGGACAGAAATCCTAAGATAAGAATGATATTTACAAAAGCAAATGCGGATACAAATGGCAGAATTGTCAATGAGTTGATAGATAAATATGCAGCCCAAAATAGTGAAAGAGCCTGTGCGTTTATGTCATTGGGACAGAAAAGATATT